>Ga0265316_10002035_pt1 | contig 21280 bp, 15 predicted proteins | sample 4522metaG_FD_202092 | JGI IMG/M metagenome (GOLD analysis project Ga0265316, IMG submission 202092) | Rhizosphere microbial communities from Carex aquatilis grown in University of Washington, Seatle, WA, United States - 4-5-22 metaG | ecosystem: Host-associated > Plants > Roots > Rhizosphere >... | reverse complement strand
TTTAGCGTGGGGTTCAGAATCCAAACGAACGAAGTCCCGCAGGGACAGAACTTCGAACCTGAATCTGCACCGGCCTTCACGCCGTAGGCGTGAGGCATGTTAGCCCCGCGCTTCAGCGTGGGGTTCAGAATCCAAACGAACGAAGTCCCGCAGGGACAGTTGCCCTCCCACAGATTCTGGATCCGCACAGCCTTCACGCCGCAGGCGTGAGGCATGTTAGCCCCGCGCTTCAGCGTGGGGTTCAGAATCCAAATGAACGAAGTCCCGTAGGGACAGAACTTCGAACCTGAATCCGCACCGACCACCACGCCGTAGGCGTGAGGCATGTTAGCCCCGCGCTTTAGCGTGGGGTTCAGAATCCAAATGAACGAAGTCCCGTAGGGACAGAACTTCGAACCTGAATCCGCACCGGCCACCACGCCGTAGGCGTGAGGCATGTTAGCCCCGCGCTTTAGCGTGGGGTCAGGAATCCAGATAAACGCCGTCCTGCAGGGACAGTTGCCCTCCCACAGATTCTGGATCCGCGCAGCCACCACGCCGTAGGCGTGAGGCATGTTAGCCCCGCGCTTCAGCGTGGGGTTCAGAATCCAAACGAACGAAGTCCCGTAGGGACAGCTCTTCGAACCTGAATCCGCACCGGCCTTCACGCCGTAGGCGTGAGGCATGTTAGCCCCGCGCTTCAGCGTGGGGTTGGCAATCCAATTGAAGGCGGTCCCGTAGGGACAGTTGTCACCGCATTCAGCCGAACACGTACTTCCCGTCGTATGCGATTCCGCTCTTGCGTAACAACGCAACGAATTCCTGCTCGAAATCGCGCTTGCGATGATGCTGTTCCTGGTTCTGGATATATTCCTTGACCACCTGCACCTGAGACGAACTCACGCTGAAGGCTCCATACCCTTCTTGCCATGAAAAGCCGCGTCCCAGCCAGATTGATGATTTCCCTTTCAGCTTTTGAACGGCGCGTGCGAGAGCACACGAAGCCGGCAAAACAAAGAGCAGATGAACATGGTTCGATGTACCACCGGCCGCAACCAGAGTGAGACCTTCGCCTTGAGCAATGCCGCTGAAATAGGCATAGAGGCCTTCAGCACTCTCGGGCGAAAGGAGAGGTCGGCGCCCTTTAGTACTGAAAATACAATGAACGAAATTGCCGGCATACGTGTGGGCCATGATCGCGCCACCCTCGCAGAATCGTAGATTCATTCTCATGGATTGGGAACTAACTGCAACGTGACTCACATCACCAGCAGATCCCTATCGTTACGATCCCAAGCCAGGTCGCGGCGGAATCGGAACGGGCTTCGGTTCCCGCCTATCCGCTCCCCCATAGCCCCATCCGTTGTGATCTGTATCGCGCTGCTTGTGACACCTATCACTGCCAGCTTCCCCCTCAAAAGCGCATCTCTGGAGTGTGGCCTCTGCGTTCTTCTTGATTCCCCAACCGCAGCGGACTTGGATGTACAAGACCAGGGAAAGTTTCGGTCAATCCTTTTTGCCTGGGGAAAGTAGACGGCAGGATGAATCTCGCCGCACGGAAACACGCACCATCGAGTCTTCGCAAGGCAATCATCGCAGCCGCCATCGCTGCTCTCGCTTTCGCCCTCGCGCCTGTCTCCCTTCGCGCCCAAGCCGACTGCCTTGCCTGCCACGGCGACGCCACTGCGACCGACGGCTTAGGCCACAGCATTGCCGTCGACGGCCAGAAATTCGGCTCCAGCATCCACGGCAGCCTGCAATGCACCAACTGCCACGCCGACATCAAAGCCTACCCGCACCCGGACAAAATCACGCCCGTCGACTGCAAGATCTGCCACGCCGATCAGGCCTCCAGCATCTCCGGCAGCGTTCACGCCAAATCGTCTGACCACCCCTGCACAAGTTGCCACGGCGTCGCTCACTACATCTTCCCCAAAGACGACCCGCGCTCCAATGTCTATCCGCTCAACGTTCCCAAAACCTGCGGCACCTGTCACGGAAGCCCCGATCTCGCCAAGAAGCATGGCCTGCCCAACGTTTACCCGCTTTACATGGATTCAATTCACGGCTTCGCTCTTAGCAAAGAAGGCCTGCTCGTCGCGGCCAACTGCCAAAGCTGCCATGGCTCGCACAACATTCTCAGCCACACCAACCCGCAGAGCCCGACCTACAAATCCAACATCCCAAAGACCTGCGGCACCTGCCACGCCAAAATTGTGGCCGACTACGAGCAGGGTGTGCACGGCAAAGCCGTCGCCGGCGGCAATCTCAACGCGCCCGTCTGCAGCGATTGCCACACCGCCCACGCCATCCTCCAGCCCACTGAATCCGCCTTCCGCATGCAGTCCACACCCATCTGCGGCAACTGCCACAAAGACAAGTTCTCCACCTATCGTGATACCTTCCACTCGCAGTTAGGCTCGCTCGGGGGCTACGTTGAAACCGCGCGCTGCTGGGATTGCCACGGCGCGCACGACGTGCGCCCTGCCTCCGATCCCACCTCGCCCATCAACAAGGCCAATCTGGTCGCCACCTGCGGCCGCTGCCACGCCGGCGCCAACGCGAGCTTCGTGAAGTATCAGCCGCACGCCAATGCGCGCGACCGCAAGCTCAGCCCGGCACTTTACTACATTCGGCTTTTCATGAACCTGCTGCTGGCAGGGGTGCTCATCTTTTTCATGATCCACACCATCTTGTGGGTGATCCGCTCCCGCTACAACCAGGTCAAGAGCAAAGCGGCAAATGGAGGAAAGAATGCCTGAGTTGGAAACGGCAAACACGACAACGGAATCCGCCGCAAAGGGCCGCTTCTTCGTGCGCTTTACGCGCGAGCAGCGCTACATGCACGCGGTTTTGTTCACTACGTTTCTTGGGCTCGCGGCGACTGGCCTTGTCATGCGCTTCAGCGACAGCTTCTGGGCGCGCAAGTTCGCCGCAGGCGTCGGCGGTTTCGGCGCCATCCTCTTCTTCCACAAACTCTGCGCCATCGTCCTCACCATCGCCTTCCTCATCCACGTCAAAGAAGTCTTCCAGCGCGGCCTCCTGCGCCGCGAAAAAGGAATCTTCTGGGGCTCAACTTCTATGGTCGCCAATTGGAAAGATGTCAAGGACCTCTTCGGCCACATGCGTTGGTTCCTCGGCCTCGGACCCAAGCCGCAGTTCGAGCGTTACGCCTATTGGGAGAAGTTCGACTACTGGGCGGTGTTCTGGGGAATGATTATTATTGGTTTCTCCGGTTACGCCATGTGGTTCGCGCCCTTCTTCGCGCACTTCCTGCCCGGATGGGCGCTGAACGCCGTATTGATCATCCACAGCGAAGAGGGACTGCTGGCGATTCTGTTTATCTTTGCCATCCACTTCGTCAACACGCACCTCAGGCCTGATAGTTTCCCGATGGACATGGTCATCTTCACCGGTGTCGAGAGTGAAGACGAGTTCAAGCACAAGCGCCCGCTCGAATATCAGCGCATGATGAAAGAAGGAAAATCCGAATCCCGACTCGGCATCGCGCCCCCGCTCTGGCTGCTCAACTTCTCCAAAGTCGTCGGAACCATCGCCATCCTCATCGGCCTCACTCTTTTGGTGCTCACGCTCACCGCCTACTTCCACTAGCACTCCGGCAGTTGGTTCCCGCACTGGAAATGGGTGCCCCACGTCTCGATTCTGAGACGTGGGATAGCACGGTCGGCTCTCAGCTTCAGAAATCCACCTCCCGAGACCTTGTCATCCTGAGCGAACTCCGTCGCGCATTGCGCGACGGCCGAATCGAAGGATCTGCGGTTGCTCTTCGCCTTTCAACTCGTTACGAAAATGGGTGCCCCACCCTCGCCACGTCCTTGTTTTTTATGGCTAGGGTGGGATCGTCCAAACTTCAATCCGCCACTTCCATCCCACCACGAAAATGGGGTGCCCCACGTCTCGATTCTGAGACGTGGGACAGCACGCCCCTCCCCTGGCCACTAATCCGGCTACAAGCTACCGGCTACAAGCCGTCTCTGTGACTCCTATCACGGCGCGAAATCTCCCCAAAGCGTCTCCTCAAACTGTGAACGTTGTACGCAGGTTGTCTGCTGTCACTTTCGTCCTTGCTTTCTGGTTTGCCTGGGCCTCCACATCCTCCGCGCAAAAGCTTAAGGACTCCGACTGCCTCACCTGCCACTCCGACGCCACGATGACCGATAGCGACGGCCACAGCATCGCCGTCGACCAAGCCAAATTCAAGCACTCCGTTCACGGCACATTTTCGTGCGTCGATTGCCACACCGACGTCAAAAGTCTCGCGCACGACGCGCCCCCGAAAAAAGTCACCTGCGACCAGTGCCACGCCGACGAAGGCCAGGGCTACGCTCACAGCATTCACGCCCAGACCACCAGCGCTGGCAAAATTCCCGCAAGCTGCCAGGACTGCCACGGTGACGTCCACGCGATCGTCTCCGGCGACGACCCCAAGTCCTCCGTCAATCGCTCCAACATTCCCGCCACCTGCGGCCGCTGCCACGGGCAAAAGTTCCTCATGGAGTCGAACGGCGAAACCACCCAGCCCTTTCTCTCCTACCAATCCAGCGTTCACGGCCGCGCCGTCGCCAGCGGCTCGCAAAAGGCCGCCGTCTGCACCGATTGCCACGGCGTCCACCAGATTCTCCCGGCAAGCGATCCCAAATCGCCGATCTCAAAAGTCGCCGTCGCGTCTACCTGCGGCAAGTGCCACACCGACGTAGCCAATACCTTCACCGCCAGCATTCACGGCCAGGCAATCGCGCGCGGCAACATGCTTGCCCCCACCTGCACCGATTGCCACGGCATCCACTCCATCAAGCGCCACACCGATCCCAATTCGCCCGTCGCCGAGCAGAATGTTTCGCGCGACATCTGCGCTCGCTGCCACGAGGGCGTGCGCCTCTCGCAGGAGTTCGGCGTCCCCGGCAATCGGGTCACCAGCTACTTCGATAGCTATCACGGCCTCGCCGCCCAAGGCGGTTCCGTCGTCGCCGCAAACTGCTCCAGTTGCCACGGCGTGCACAACATTCTTCCTTCGAGCGATCCGCACTCCACCATCAATCGCGCCAACCTCGACGCCACCTGCGGCCAGTGCCACAAAGGCGTCACGCAAAAATTCACCCGCACGCCAGTCCATCTTCAGTCCGGATCGAGCTCCGCTGACATCGACTCCGTCGCCACCCGCTGGGTGCGCTGGATCTACATTCCCCTCATCCTTCTCGTCATCGGCGCCATGTTCCTGCACAACGCCATCATCTGGCGCGCAAAGGCCATCGCCCGCCGCCGCACCATGAACCCCTTCATAACGCGCATGACCGTCAATCAGCGCTGGCAGCACCTCATCCTGCTCTCAAGCTTCATCGTTCTCGTCATCACCGGCTTCGCGCTCAAATTCCCCGACACATGGTTCGCCCACACGCTGGGCATGGGTGAGAATCTCCGCGGCATCATCCATCGCGTCGCAGGCGTCATCCTCATCGCCGCCGGAATCTATCACGCCTTTTACCTCGCCGCCGCGCGCGAAGGCCGCCGTCTGCTGCGCGACATCGCGCCCCGCCCCAAGGACGCGTTCGACGCAATCTCCACCATGCGCTACTACCTCGGCCTCTCAACAGTGAAGCCGAAATTCGGCCGCTTCAACTACGCCGAGAAAGCCGAGTACTGGGCGCTCGTCTGGGGCACCGCCCTCATGGGCCTTACCGGCATCATGATCTGGGCCAAGGTCTGGGTCGGCGACCTATTCGCCCGCTGGTGGGTTGATGTCGCCACCGCCGTCCACTTCTACGAGGCCATCCTCGCCACGCTCGCCATCCTCGTCTGGCACTTCTACCAAGTCTTCTTCGACCCCGACGTCTACCCCATGAACTGGGCCTGGTGGGACGGCAAAATGCCCGCCGACCACTACCGTCACGAGCACGAGCTAGACACTCAGCTCGACTCCGAGCCTGGCGCGAAGCCGGAAACGTCAACCCCAGAAAACTCCCCTGAGGAATAATTCCGCAGAGTCGAGCCGAGGAAGCGAAGGAACTGCGGTTGCTTCTCGCGCTCTCAACTCTCCCCAAAATTGGGGTGCCCCATCCTAAACGCGCATTTTGCGTTTAGGGTGGGAAACCACAAACTTCAATCCCACTCAGCCAACTCCCCGCAAAAATGGGTGCACCAGGTCCCGATTTTTGGACCTGGCACACTACGCCGTCCGCCCCTAAGCGCGCTGCTCGCTTCTCACTGCGCTCGCCCCCGGAGGGGGCGCGGAAATTAGCCCCGGGTGAAGTGAGCCGCGAAACGCGGCGAACGCAACCCGGGGAACGCGTTCAAATAAGTGTTCAGCCCCGTAGGGGCGAAAGGGCACGCCGCAGCGACGCAACTCCGCCCCATTCACCGACCCGCAATCGAAGCCAGTTCCTCATTCCGGTTCACTCGCGCCTGTTTCTCGAGTCTGGTTACAGGCAGAAATACCCCATCCGCGGCCGAATTGAAGCCAACCTCGCTCAGGAAATTCTCACCTCCATACCGGTGGAAGATGAGCCTGGCTTCCCTCCCCTCACCGATCGAGCCGCGCAGAATAAAAGCCCTGGCCCTGACGTTCTTCGCCTGGTCCACGATGATGAGCGTGTTGGGAAGCATCGGATCGAAGCCGAACGTGTAGTGCCCGGCCGGCAATGAAATGTTGTTGACCGTGAAATGGAACGGAACATCGACCTTGAGTTCTTTCGCTTGCGCGGTGGCCTTCGGGCCCGTTATCCACGTGGCGGTTGCAAAAAGCACGACTGCGATTGTGCGGTTCATACGAGTATTTCCCTCCAGTGCTGTTCCGCGGAAGAATTTCGATCCACTCGGGAAGTCTTCGTGGTCTCCCACTCTGCCGCGACCTGTTTCTCAGTCTGGATGAGGCCTTTGTATCTGTCCAATAGATTGATATGATAGATTAAATCTCAATTGGAGATTCATCGATGGAAGTCAGGCAACTGCAGATTTTTCGCACCCTCGCTGAAGAACTCAACTTCACCCGCACCGCTGAAAAAGTGCATACCGTGCAGTCCAACGTCACTGCGCAGATCAAGGCGCTCGAAGAAGAGTTGGGCACCCCGCTTTTTGATCGACTCGGCCGCCGCGTCTCTCTCACCGACGCGGGCCGCAATTTTCTGCCCTTCGCGTCGCAGGCCCTCGCGGCGATGGAACATGGCCAGCGCGCCATCGAGACCGGCGCCGAACCCAGCGGTCCGCTGCGCATCGGCGCTCCTGAGAGCGTGCTCACCTATCGTCTGCCCCAGGTGCTGCACGCCTTCCGCCGCCACTTTCCGCACGTCGAGCTCATCTTCAGTCCCTACATCGGCACGACGTTTGCGGCCGAGCTCGAGGCAGGCAAGCTCGACATGGCCATCACCATGGCGGACTCCATGCCTTCAGCCAACGTCAAGTCCATCCGCCTGCGCACGGAGCAGGTCCTCCTGCTGGCCGATCCCAGCCACCCGCTTGCCTCCATGCGCAAGGTAAAACCCTCGGATCTCGCGGGACAGAATCTGCTGCTCACTGAAGCGGGATGCAGTTACCGCAAGAAATTGGATCGCATTCTCTCCCTCGCCAACATTCGCCCCGCCAACATAACCGAGTTTTCCAGCGTTGAGGCAATCCGGGAGTGCATCTCTCTCGGCATGGGGCTCGGCCTCTTGCCGGCCATCGTCGTTGCCCGCGACCTGCGCCAGCACCATCTCAAGGCGCTCAATTGGACCGGTCCAACCCTCGACATTGCCACCCACATCATCTGGCATAAAGACAAATGGATCTCCCCGGCCATGTCCGCCTTCATGAAGATGGTCAAAGAAAAACTCGAAGACCCCAAAAGTTGAACTGACCCGCTTCTTCAAAGGTTGTCATCCTGAGGTCGCTGGGACGACCGAAGGATCTGCAGTTGCCTTTCGCTCGCTCCATCCACCACAAAAATGGGTGCCCCATCCTAGCTTCGCTAGGGTGGGGTAGCACAGGCCTCAACCCGTTTTCTTCATCCACAAAACATAGGGTGCCCCCGGTCTGGATTTTCAGCCGGGGATACATCTCCCCTGAGTCTGTCATCCTGATGGCGCCCGGGGCGACCGAAAGCCTGCCCTGAGCGAGCCCGTCTTGAGGGCGAGTCGAACGAGGATCTGCGGTTGCCGTTCGCGCCCTCTACCCAGCACAAAAGATGGGGTGCCCCGGGTCTCGTATTTGAGACCCGGGAAAGCACAAACCCCAATCATCAAGCTTTGTATCAGGGCACGAGTTCACTCGTGCCGCACACCGCCCCAAAAGTGCGCGGGCTTTAGCCCCTGCGGAAACACCGGAAGGAGCAGGGGTCTTCAGGCTCCTGAATAAGTCGACCCGAAGACCCGGGCTTCAGCCCCGGACCCCCGCCGCAGCGGATGACCCTCGGCAAAGCACGAACCCGAATCATCGCTCTTGTATCAGGCCTTTGCCCCCGATAGGCACCTGCGCCGTAGGCGCAATGCATGTTAGCCCCGCGCTTCAGCGTGGGGAACGCAAAACAGATAACTGTCCGGAGTCCCGTAGGGACAGCGCTAGCAAATTCGACATCAAGTCGGGCGGTGGCCTCATCCTGCAGTTCTCCCTATGATGAGGGTGCGCCACCTGGATTCGCTAGGATGGGGTAGCACGAACTCCAACTTCAAAATGTCATCCTGAGCGGAGCTCGCCGAGGCGACCGAAGTCGAGAGCCTCCCCTGAGCGAGGATCGCGAAAGCGATCGGAGTCATACGGTGACCCGCGTTTGTCTTTCGCGCCCTCCACCTCGCGCAACAAATGGGGTGCCCCGGGTCTCGCTCTTGAGACCCGGGAAAGCACGAACCCCAATCAACGAGCCTTGTATCAGGGCTTGGCTTCAGCCAAAACCCAAAACCTGGGGACAAAAACCCGGGAAAACCTGGGGACAGACGGGATGTTCCCAGAACCTTTTAAAAAACCTGGGGACAGACGGGATGTTCCCAGAACCTTTGGTCAGTAACTGCAAGCCGGCTTTTAGCCACTCAACGCCGCCAACCTGACATCTCCTCCCCGCTGTCAAGAGTGCTGGCCCCTCCGCCACCACGCATCCCTCTGATTCCATACAGAATATAAATCCGCCCAAGTTTGCCGATTATTTCCGCAAAATCTCTACACTTGAACTTGTATGGGGATTCATTCGGAACAATTCGAATCGGCCGCCGCGCCGCGGCCCGCGCAACCTTCGCCAACTCTGCTAATACCGCGCGCTAACTGCGCTGATTTCGGCAGATCCGCCGGCTCCGCTCACTGGCCAACTCCGCTGTCTTTTCAGAGGCCAAAAATAATTAAAGAAAAAAATTGGAGTGATTCGCTAAATATTCGCCATTTAACTCGTTTAGAATCAATAAATCGTCTTCAAAAATCTCGGAAAATACCGCCTGATTACAGAGCAATTAAACCAAACAACTCTTTTAGAATCAACACACGACATGCTCATTGACAACGTGCGCGCACACCCCTTAACTGCCTCATTCCATGAGTTTTGTTTCGATCAAGACTCGCGCCTCACCGTCAACGGGCCGCCGTCTGCTTTCGTCCGCCCGCCGCTGCGAACGATGAACTGTGAATTGCGAACTGTCTTCCGTTACACCCGCCAGTTGTCAGGCCGCCAGCTCTTGATCCGCTCTTTGATCTGCTTGCGGCTCAAATTATGCTCCAGCGCTTGCTTGGCCAGTTCCACCACTTCATCGTCGGCCGCAAAGCGCAGCGCGATCAGTTGATCCTCTGTCAGACGGTAGATCTGCGTATGCCACTCTGCCGGCGCCAGTGCCTGCAGCCGCAACCGCTCTTCAAGGCGGATCACGCGGTCCTGTACCTTCAGCGGGTACTGCCGCATGCGAAAGAGCGCAACAACCGAAGCCAGGGCCACCACGACCAGCCACACCGAGTTGAAGCAGAAGTGGTGTACGCAATAGATGATCGCGATGATGACGCTGGCGATCGAAACGATGGTTAGGAAGAAATGATACGGAGGATCGAACTTTGCATGGTTCTTGAAACTTTGCGGCTCACTCATCTGTTGCGCTCGTTCCTTGCAGGGCTGGATTGGCGCTCGTAGCTGTAGGCGTTGCGGCTACAGCACCCGGAGCCTGGTCTCCTGCACTGGCCGAATTCTCTTGGGTCAAGCTTGGCGCTGTCAACGCTGTTAAGTTGTCTGGTCCCAGAACCGTCAGTTCTTTGGGAATCAAATGATAGCGGCCGCGAATCAGATAATCCACAAACAGCCCGCCCGCGATATAAGGGTTCATCAATGCGATCGGGATCGCATAGATCGTCGTCACAAACGACTCGTCAATGGTCTTGGCGGAGTGGCTTCCATGCCGGTAACCAGGAATCTGCGGAATCATGAAAACCGCCAACTCTATCGCCGGATTCTTGCGCCCAAACCGCACCAGCTTGTATGTGATTTGCTTCGGCGTCGTCATGCCCGCATCGGGGAAGATGCTGCGCCTGAAGGTGTGGGGAAAGTATTCGTTCAGCGTGATACGCGCGAAATCCGCGCAGTTGTTGAAGAGCAGATTGAACCGCGTCCGGTTCGGCGCGGCATTCAGTTTCTCGATCAGCGCATCGTCATGCGCCTCTGTCGTCTCGAATCGAAAAACATAGATGCGCCGCTCATAGGCCGTGCCCAGCAGTTGCGTCCAACCCCCGTGCACCAGGTTGCCCGGCGACAGTTTCGCTCCGAGTTCCTGCAAATGCTCCTCACGATAGTGATTGCGCAACTGCACAACCGTGTCGTGGTCCACGCGCGCGGGCACCTCGGCGGCATCTTCCACCGAATAGAGGTAAGGAATCAGTGGAATGGCCACCCAGTCGTATCCGGCGATGCCCTGGTAGCGCGCAATCACCGCACCCAGCTCTCCGGGCACGCAGCGGCGTAGCTTCACCGGAGTCTCGGCGCAGATCCGCTCGAAATAAATCGCGTTATGCCCGGTAGGGTTGAGCGCGCCGAAGAAGCCGTAGGGCTCCTCCATCAGCAGAGCCGCCTGCGCGTGCGCGCGCGCGCAAAAGGTACCCGCTGCCAGAACAAGCGACAAAAACGCGATCTTCCGAAAATTCGAGAGCATCGGCTTCCCTTTGGGGTAAGAGTTCCTGGTTCTCTCTCATTCAGTATGCACTAATCCCAATGAAGGTTCGATAAATAGGGCTCTCTCGGTTAGATGCGCTTTCCGGCCGACTGTTGCGGTGCGGCCGCTTGGGCGGCGGCGCTTAAGAACATCCGCCATCAACCGCGGCCCGGGCTATTGATGGGGAGGAACGATGATTGTGGTCTCCTGCACCTCGATCAAACCGGACCCGATTCGCTTCTCCAGCTCAGCCAGGACCGAGTCCACTTTTTCCCGCGTTTCTATGAACTCGATCTTGATCGGAAGATGGTCAGAGATCTCAAGAATGTGCGCGGAATGCATGCGGTGTCTCGCTCCAAAGCCTGCGACACCCTTCACGACCGTGGCTCCGGCGATTCCGCTGTTAAAGAGAAAGTCCAGAATCGTCGTGTAGACCGGAACGTGGTGGTGCTTGGCTCCATCGCTCAGGTAGAGCGTCACTTTAACCGCCTTGCCCGTCGTTAACATGCACTCCCCCTTCTCCATCGACCGTTGCGCCCGCCTTTGCTCGTTCCCATGCCGCCGGACTCGCGGACAACGAAGCATTGAAGCACCTTCGCTGCAGAACATGCAACTCCGCCATACCGTCCATCGGCCGTCTAGAGCAGATCAGCCAGCGCCGTTCCGCACCAGGTAGCGGCAAGGCCCACGGCCAGGCTGCCCAGCGCGTAGAGCGCCGCCAACAAAAACGCTCCCGACCGCATGGTCGACAGTGTCTCCCACTCATAAGTCGAGAACGTGCTATACGCGCCGATGAAGCCGATAGCGACGAGAAATCTCCAAGCTGCACTCAAATCGGCACGTTTTCCGAAATAGGTCAGGGTAAAGCCGATGACCAAACAGGCTGTAATGTTGATGACCAGAGTGCCGAAGGGGAACCTCGTTCCCGTCCGGCTCGAGATTGTGGATCCAACCCAGTATCGGGCCACGGAACCAAGTGCGCCGCCCACAGCAATCAACAGGTATTTCGGCAATGCCATTCTCCTTGAATAAGAGTCTGCCGCGGTCAGCGCCGGCGTCCGTGCAATCTGCTGAAATCGCAAACGAGACGCAGCAATTCGCCATCGGCTCTGCACACGGTGTATTCAGGGATCAGGCCGCGACATGACTCCGCAACAGGATTCCCTGTCAGGAGTCATCATCTGTCCGGCCAATCGGGAAGGACAGCGGTTAAGGGTGAACTCCTTCACCACTGCTTTCATTTCAACTCGCCACGAGGGTGTATGTCAATGCACAAATTCGCGGCCAGACTGATCGCACAATTCCCGGTTGCGTGGGAATCCGTATCAGCGCTCGTCTCGCTCCGACTTCTCTTTGCGCGATTCGGTCATCGCCACGCGCGTGGAGCGTGTAGCGCCGGCAGCGGCCAAAAGGAAGTTTCGCATCTGCGGCGTGAACTCCCTGCGCGCTGCTTCCTTCTGCGCGAAACTAACAGCCCAATACAGCAGGCAGCAGAAATAGCTCGCGGCTGCGATCCGCTCGTACTGCTGATACTGCGCCTCAGCTGTCTGATGCGTCTGCAAAACTGCCACTGTGAGTCCGACGATGGCGTAAAGGCCAAAACCCGTTGCAACTTGGAGCTCACGGTCACGCCAGCCGATCGAAAGAAGCTGGCTCGCGCCGGCAAGGACCAGGAAAACAAGGATGCGGACAATCCATGTGGTCTGCTGGAGTTGAAGGAACATGAGTCCCTCCCGCGTCGTGGCGTGCGCCATACCAGGAAGGGCAGCGAACGGCCAGATTGCTGCGCCGGCCACCAAAATCAATACTCCCAGCAGAACCATTGCGCTACGAGGTAAAGATGCTCGTACCGGACGCAACACTGACCATGCGAGTTCTACGAGAACACAGAAGATGAGAGCGGAATCGATGATCGCCCGGGCGAAATAAACATGAAAGAAAACGCTGTCGTCAAGATGCCCGTTCGCGAAATAGAGTCCCAGGTTACTCACTAAATCCCAAACACAGTACACACAGAAAATCGGCAGAACGCGCCAGATGTGGCGAAAGAAAAGCATTGCGATCACCGCCCCGGAAGCCACGAGACACGCAATCCAGATGACGGTATCGAGATTATTTATGATCATCTGCCCAACTCTCCCCCACTCACCATGACCCGCACAAACTCGGAGAGACCTCGAGGGCAAGAGCCCTAGGACAGTTTACGAGCTTTACCAACTTGAGGGAACGCAAAAAGGCCTGCCTCTTAAAGGCAGGCCCATTTTGATAAACAGAACTCCTCAGATCTAAGCGGAAGGCGGCTAGCGTCTTTACGCTACCTGCGGAGGCGGAAGCTTCGTCGGGCCCCAAGGCGCCAGAGCTGCTACGCGCGGAGGCGGCAACTTCGTCGGGCCCCAAGGTGCCATCTCGGCTACCTGCGGAGGCGGCAACTTCGTCGGGCCCCAAGGTGCCATCTCGGCGACCTGCGGAGGCGGAAGCTTCGTCGGGCCCCAAGGCGCCAAAACTGCTATGCGTGGAGGCGGAAGCTTCGTCGGACCCCATGGTGCTGCGCTGGCAACACACACAGAACTCAGAAGAAGAACAACAACGCCGAACTTCAAGGCTATCAACTTACGCGTACTCATTTAACCCTCTCCCCGGCGGTAGACAGCACCGCCTTGGAACTTTGCTTTGTCAGAGTAACGCAAATGATGCAGGGGCGCTACAACAAAAGTGCTATGAGAGAAGTTTTTTGACAGAAGTACTCATTTGTAATGAGCGTAAGTAACAAACCAATGGTTACTCGAGCTTTAGTTTTGTCTTTTCTTCGCTTTATGGGGTCGATTTTCGTCACCGCCGTGGCCTTGATAGGGCAAGCCATCGGTCAAATCTGCCCCACTTGAAGATTCGACTTTGCCTCGTCACAGCGGCCCAACCGAGATGACGAGAGATCCTCGAGGTCTGGCAGCGCCAACCCGAACCAGCGGCTCAAAGGATCCCTGAATGCAAGAGTTACCGCTCTTCCACTGCCGCATCCTCGCACGGTTACTAGACCGAAAACTTTGGTGCCGTGGGCCAAATCAGAAAAACTGGGTACAGTGACAGTTAAGTCATTCTCGTTGGGGCACGATCATCTATGAACCTTCTCAACCCAGAATCGCCGCTGTCATCTGGTGGGCAATCGACTGTTCACGGTCGCCAGGAAGTTCGCTGCGCCGTGCGTTTTCCTCTTTCTCTCCCAGTGGTCCTCTCAGCCGGCCAAAATGAGATTGCGGGCCTCACTCGGAACATCTCTGCGAGCGGCGTTCTCTTCGCTCTTGGCGAGGATTTACCGGTTGGATCGAATGTCAACTTCTCCATGCGGATGCCGCGTGCCGTTCTGGGCGCCCCTCAGGATGTTCTAGTCCATTGCAAGGGACGTGTGGTACGCTGCTCCTCAAGCCACAATGAGCACCTCGCTGCAGCCACAATTGATGACTATCGATTCGCTGAGCATTGAGGTTGCGGTTGGATTGACGGCAGCCGACTATGGAAATCCTCGACGATAACTCTGAAGGTGAAAGCGTTGATACTCCGGTTAAGCCGGGTACCATTCGCGTAATACTCGCGGATTCCCAGGCGATTTACCGAGTTGGGATTCGAAAGGTCTTCGCTCTTGAAGATGACATCCGGGTCGTCGCTCAAGCTGACTCGTTGGAAAATCTGCGCGCGGCAATCGAGCGTTACCCAACCGACATTGTGCTTTTGGAGGGTGGCATGCTGGCCGGCACGGCCAATGCAATTCCCGAAATCCTTCGTCTCGCCCCGGATGTAAAACTCATCGTTCAGGCCGTTGCGGCCGACGAAAATCACACGGTTGAGCTCTACAGGCGCGGCGTTCGCGGCATTGTTTCCCGCTCCATCTCGCCAGATCTGTTGGTTCGTTGCGTGCGCCGTATTGCTGCCGGCGAAACGTGGATTGACAACCAGTCAGTCAACTGGGTGATCGATGCCTATCGGGCTCAGGCCGCCGCGCTCGTCAGCCCGCGCAACCAGCCCCGCCTTTCGCCCAAGGAGATGTCGATCATCACCTGCATCACTCAAGGCAAGCGAAACAAGGAAATCGCCTTCCAATTGGGCACCACCGAACAAGTCATCAAGAATTACCTGCGCAAGATCTACGACAAGCTCGGGGTATCGGACCGGCTGGAACTTGCTCTTTATTGCTTGCACAACAAGATCATCCAGTCCGACATGGATGAGGTGGCTGTAGCTCAGAAGATTGTCGCCACGTAGCGGCAGCCCTTTTCTTCTCAAGAATCCTCAGAATCTCAAGCTTTGCGGCGTTATTCGTGCGGCTCCGCCTCTGCGCAGCTTTGGCGCGCGCTCTCGAGCAACCGGATCATCTCCGCCAGTTCTCCGCGGCCAATATGACCCAGCAATTCCAGTGGGATCCTCTGAATGACCGGGTCCATGGCGTGCAGCAATTCCAACCCCGCTTCGGAGATTTGAGTCCAAACCACGCGGCGATCCTGGCGGTCGCGGTTTTGGCGGATCAGCTTCAGGACCTTCAGCCTTCGAAGTAATCGCGTAATGTCGGGTTCCTTGGCGATCATTCGCTCGCCGATAGCCGCGCAGGGCAGCCCATCAGGCCGTGCCCCGCGCAGAATCCGCAGGACGTTGTACTGCGTTTGAGTAAGACCCCATTCGCGGGTCTTGCGCTGAAACGCCCTCTGCAGGCAATCCGATGTGCGCATCACATTCAGAATCGCCTCTTCCTCTGGGCTTGAAAACGGCGTTGCCTGTGCGATCTCGTTCTTCAGACTTGCCATTCAAAACCCTCCGCGCCCCGCTCCCCTGCCGGATCAAGGAAGCACAATTGCCTGCATCTTAAGATGCTTTGAGCAAGATAGTCGTTGCAACAGATAATAGCCCGGGCTCTCGGCATTCGGATCGTTCGCCTGTAAATCATTCGCGCTTGCGACGCATCTCGGGGTTGGGAGCGTCGAACCCGGGCCCTTGATCTCCCTTCCGGTCTGCTATGCTCCCGCCTGTGTCTGTACTCGGCCCGTTCCGGCAGCTCACCGGCTCTCAGCGCCACGTGTTTCTGGCCGCATTTCTTGGCTGGACGCTCGACAGCCTGGATTTTTTTCTGCTCGTCTTTTGCGTCAATGCGATCGCCGGAGAGTTTCGCGCCAAGCCCTCTACGGTTCTGGGTGCAGTATTCCTCACCCAGGCCTTTCGTCCCGTCGGCGCACTGCTTTTCGGCATGTTGGCAGATCGATATGGCCGCCGTCCGGTGCTCATGGCCAATATCCTGGGCTTCTCCGTGATCGAGCTGGCTTGCGCATTTGCTCCCACGCTCAATGTTCTGCTGGCACTGAGAGCGCTGTTTGGGATTGCCATGGGTGGCGAATGGGGCGTCGGCGCTGCGTTGGTCTTCGAATCCCTCCCCAGGGAAGGCCGCGGCACATTCTCCGGCATTCTCCAGGAAGGCTACGCATTCGGATCGATCCTGGCGTCAGCGGCCTTCGGCCTGCTGTTTGCAGGCTTCCATTGGCATGGAATGTCTGTCCCTGCAATCGGCTGGAGGGGATTGTTCATCCTCGGAGCAACGCCCGCGTTGCTTGTGTTCTATATCCAGGCTCGCGTGCCTGAATCGCCGGTCTGGCTCGCCGGAGCCCGCAAGCGAATGGAGCGGGCAGTCGTTCGTGCCGGCCCCTCATGGCCGCGGGAACTACTCAACTTCACGCCCACATTTCTCTTCCTGGTTGTTCTCATGACAGCCTTCATGAGCTTCTCCCATGGAACGCAGGACGTTTATCCCACTTTCCTGGCCATACAGATGAAACTCTCTCCGCAGACGATCGGCCTCATCGGCGTTCTCTATGGCATAGGCTCCATCGGTGGCGGAGTTTTCTTCGGCTCGCTCTCTGAAAAATGGGGCCGCAAGCGAGCCATTGTGACTGCCGCGCTGTTGGCCATTCCCGTCATCCCTCTCTACGCCTTCGGCCATTCAGCCTTTACGCTTGGCGTCGGTGCGGTGTTGATGCAATTCATGGTGCAGGGAGCATGGGGTGTCGTTCCGGCTTATCTCACCGAGTTGTCGCCCGCGCCGGTGCGTGCCACGGCGCCCGGTTTGGCGTATCAACTCGGAGGCCTCATCACGTCGTGGAATGGCAAAGGGCAGGCCCTGGCGGCCGAGCGCTGGGGTAGCTATCGAGCCGTGCTTGCCATCACCGTAGTCGTGGTCGCGCTTTCACTCGCAGCTTTGGCGGCCATGGGACGCGAAGCCCGGGGCCGTGAAATGAGCGGCGCATAAGTCCCGAAAAAGCCGCTCGTGTAATCCGCCTTTCTCAATCCCTCTCGGCGATGGCTTTCCTGGCTGCAGCCGTTCGGCGGCACTCAGAGTCCTCTCCACCTCCCGCGACCAAGGTAATCTCTCGCCGTTACTAACTTGCAGAGGAAACAGGGTGTCTAAGGGCGCATCGCCCGCCTCTGCAAGTCCCACCTTTGCGGCATTGTTCTAAAAGTTTCAACCAGATAGCTTCGATACCACAGACCTCGGCTCAAATGAACCTCCAGGCCGGCTGCAGCGCAACAGAAGACTGCTTCAACTGTGGGGCGCGACGAATGCGGCGGCAAAATCGCGGTTCATCGCCAGGCGGGAATGCGGATGCACGCAAATCGTTGACGTTTCAATTCATGCCTCCACTCTGCAAAGCGGGCCACGCATCGCCACTGCTCATAAACAGGTCTTTGGGAAATGGCAGCCGACGCGAATTGAATTTCAGAACCTTCTGCGGGATTCCGAGTTAGCAATCGCTGGAGGCTCATTGAGCCAGACTGTCCCACAATTCGTTCCGGCAAACTCGCCCCGGCAGCCTATCGGCATTTCCGGGAACTTCGTCGTGGCGCCTCGTTTCAATCAGACCGGCGAGACTGCGCGGTCGATCCTCCGCCTCGAAATTCGTCGCAGCTTGCAAGTGCACCGCCGTCTCGCGATTGGGCTGGCCTTGATCGGACTGGCACTCGCCCTGATTTACCTGCTCAACTCCTGGTCCATTCGCACGGCTCAAGGTCTGAACCAGTTCCAGCCTGTGCGTTCCACCTTCATCGAATTTTTATCGCCCAAACGGATTTCCAAAACGAGCCCCTCGCCCGAACTACGGCAAACGGAAACAGTCGCGCGATATATGGGCCGCGATGCCCTTTCAGGCCGGCATTTCCGGAGTCTTGTCCGCGTTGGAAACGGCACCGGACTTCCTGGTCTGGCCGCCGCCGTTGTTACTCCCTGGTATTCGGCTGATTCTGGCGTCATTCGCAATGCCCTCTTGCTCCTTCTCAGCTTCGTGTTTTTGGGAGGCGCGATTGCGATCGTCGCTCACAAGGCAGACCCGCGGGTTTACATCGCCGCTGATGTTGAACAAGTTCTGGGCTTTTCGCCCATGGCCCAATTGCCTGACTTCTCCGAAGTCGCCAAAGAGATTACCGACGAGCATTTTCTCCGGCTGGCCTCCGGGATTGACCTCGGATTCAGAGACCGCGGCTTCATGCGTTGTGTCTTCACGGGCACTGGCCCTGAAGTCGGCGTCACAGCGGTCGCAACTCGCTTGAAGAAGTTACTCGAGACCATGGGAAGAGCAACCGTGGTTGCGGATGCCGCGGGGAGTTTGAATTTGACGGAAGACACGCACGGCGACATGGTATTCGTCGATGCTGCGCCTCTCGCTGACTCGGAAGAAACGGAGCGGCTTGTGCAGTCCGCTCACTGCACCATCGTCGTGGTTGAGTCCGGTGTCACAACGCGCGCGCAGTTGCGGACCGTGGCCAACGTTCTCCAGCGCATCAAGGCGCCTGCTGTTGGGTTCGTCCTCAACCGCGTGCGTTTGGCAACCGCCGACCCTGAGTTCCGGCGTTCTGTCAGGGAAATGGGGAAGCAACTCCGCAAGCAAGGTCAGCCCGTGGATCGGCAAATGCTTCAGACGCTCGAGCAGGCAATCGAAGAGGGCCGCGCCAGTCTTGACCTTGACGTCGCGGCCTCGCCGAATCAACCGGCTGCAGGATCGCTGCGAAAAACCGCAACAATCGCTCCGCTGTTCGACGGATCCTTTCAGGCTGGCAGGCTTGCGCCCACAAATCAGGCTGTGCCCACCGAACCGGCTGCGGCCCACGGTATTCAACTCGTTCCACGCAGCTCGCTTCCCGAGCCTGCTGAACAGACGCGCGAGGAGATTCCATCGCCGCTGGCCGAGATCGCGTCGCAATTCGATCAGGCACCCCTGGAGCCGAAGCCTGAGTACAACCAAGCGCTGCATGCGGGCCCCGGCAGCTCAAACGGCAACGGGACAAACTATGAGCCGGCGAACCCGGCGCCGGAAAAGACGCCACGCGTCTTGCTGCCTCGGCTGAGCGATTTAAGGGGCATGCGCTTTTCGCAGGCGCTCAGAGAGCTGGACCTCACAAGGCATCCCGCATCCACAAGTGCCGGTATTGAAGTGCTGATGAGCGCGATTGCGCCCTTTGAGCCGATGTTCACGCGCATCGAGCCCGGGCTCGTCAAAAACGATGATTCATCCAAGGAGGTGCCCGCCGAATTCGATCTGCCGGCATCGCTAAAGGCCTTCATTCCGAATTCCGAATCGGAGGTTTCGCCTGAGGCAAAGGACGAAGTCGACTCGGAGCGCACCGCCGCAAATGGGAGTCATTCGCATTCGAATTCGATTTCGCCCGTGCACGGGCCGCACTTGAAAAGCATGGGACGCCGCGGGGATGACGGCGAATTATCGCCGCCCGAACACGAAAGCGCAACACAAAAACTTGGCGGCCCTTTTGAGCAGGTGCAGATCTTGCCTTCGCGACGCGGGCAATACAAGAAAAAGAGCTGAGGGCCGCGAAACCAATGGACATTGGACAAACTTTGTATACCGGTTTTCTTTCAGTAAGTCATAGCATCAATAGGTCTTAACGGGATATATTATCAATAACTTAAAGCTTCGAGGCCCAGCCTCTTGCCTGCTTTCATCGGGCGGGGGCTGGGTTTTTTACTTGCTTTACCGCATCGTCAATTTGAGGCTTTTGAGTGCAACGAGCCATCGATGATCGAATGTCTATCGGAAGCGGCGGTCAATTCTCCGTCCGATTCCCGCTGCGCTTGCGATAGACGATTTTGAGTTCGCGGCGCCAATGTTCGCTGAGAGCGATGAATTCCCACTCGATCTCGGCCGAAAAATAGCGCAGCACCGTTTCGTTCGCAGGGTGGATGCGAAGAGCGGGCGCTGCGAGGATCAAGCGCGGAGGAAGCGTCGAAACTTCGGCGCCCGCAAAGTAGCCATTTCGCTCGAATGCCGAAAGCGGCGCGCTGGCCGGTGGAGAGGTCTGGCGATCCGCGTTGAGTGCTCTCACGCGAATCCAGTAGTCGAGCGCTTGCAAAGGCAAATGCAGGTCCTCACTGGCCTTTAGTTCCAAGACAACTAGCCGTCCGTTGCGGTCCAGTGTGAGCAAATCGAGCATGCCGCGGTCGCCAGTAGAGAGTGCGGGGACCTGTGTGTAGATCTGATCGCCGCGCAACTCCGGCAAAAGCTCGGCAATGCCCGACCGCAGGCGCGACTCAAGCCACCGCTCAGGCGCCATTCGAAAGAGGGGATCGGTATGTGCGCCATCAGCGTGTCGGCTCAGGAAAAGACGCTCAAAGAGATTTTGGCAGAGCGGCTCATTTTCTGCGCTAAGCGGCGTCTCATTTGCGCCCGCGCCAAAGGTCACTTCATCCTCGCGCGCAAACGAATGTGCCGATGCGCCATGGCGTACCCGGGCAAACTCAAGGCCGTGGACGAGCAGTCCGACCTCGGTCGCGGAATGGGGACAGATCTCAACCCGTTCGCGCGCCGCGCCTGGAACGAGCGCGAGCAGGCGGTCGATACCGGATTGGCAGCGCTCGAGCGCAGCTGATGAAGAAAATGCATGGACGAGCCGCGAATCGAAGTTGCCGGTATCGCGAATGTCGACCACCCCCAGCTCTTCGTTGCGTTCGTCGAGGGTGAACAATTGAAAGTCCGCGGTGGAGTGATTGAGCCACGCCATGCGCTCGGCAGTCGTGCGCCACATTCCCGCGGGAACCACAACTTTCAGGCCGCCGAAGTGGCGGCGCGCGTCGCCGTGATTGCGGCAGTAATCGAGCCACAATATTCCCAGGGTGAGAATGCCGTCGATCGTCGACGCGGATTCGGCGTCGCCAACACCGATGA
>Ga0265316_10002034_pt1 | contig 21300 bp, 21 predicted proteins | sample 4522metaG_FD_202092 | JGI IMG/M metagenome (GOLD analysis project Ga0265316, IMG submission 202092) | Rhizosphere microbial communities from Carex aquatilis grown in University of Washington, Seatle, WA, United States - 4-5-22 metaG | ecosystem: Host-associated > Plants > Roots > Rhizosphere >... | reverse complement strand
GTGATAGTGGTTACTCAACACGGCGTAGGCGCACAGGTCGATGGCGAAGATCCCGGTGAGGTCGGCCAGCAGCTCGACGAGCCAGCCTTTGCGGTGCTCGAAGGACTGGCCGGTACGGCGATCGGTACCACAGAGAAAGGCGCGACGCACGCAGCGACCGATGCAGTGGTAGTAGGGGGTGGCGTGGATGTCGATCTGGGTACAGCGCGGGTGCGGCACGCCACTGATATACATCTAACATAATGCATGCGTCAAGCACCAGACAACAGCGACTCGTAGTGCGCGACGCATGAATCGCTCAAAGCGAATTTGGCCGGCGTCCATACCATGGGTGTCTCTGACCTTCTGACCTTTCTTCGGGCGCCCGCCGCCGAACTTGCCGGGGCCGGACACCGAGCGCTTGCCGCGGTTGCGGGCGCGAAAGCAGACGACGTTGGTGGCTTGCCCGGTGGCCACCGCCATCGCGGCGAGGACGAGCGTGCCGCACACGGCGCCGCCTCCCGAAGTAACACCCGCGAAGAAACGCAGATGCGGGATCCCGAGACTGTAGATGATCGCCAGCTCGGTGTTGGTCTCGATGTCGTAACGGACGATACCGTCGATGTCCTTGGGAGTGAGACCGGCGTCAGTGATGGCAGCGAGGATGGCCTCGCAGGCGACACGGTGCTCGCTCTTGCCGATGTGCGTGCTGAACTCGGTCTGTCCGATGCCGATGATCGCGGCGCGGTCGCGGATGGAGGTCATAGAGCCAGCGCCAAGTGCCGGCGGTCCGCGCTAACAAAGGAGCGCTGTTGCTGTCAAGCGGCGCGCTTCACGCCGGCGAACGCGTCGGCGGAACGAGGCGGCTGAGCAGTGGAAGCTGTGCTTCGATTGCCTCTTTACCGGCGGCAAAGAACAGCTCCTCGAGCTCCATCTGCCGCCAGGTTCCCGGACCGAAGCGCGGCGTGATCGGCACATCGGCGCGCGCGACCTCGCGGGCGCTGGCGCCGAGCTGCGCCAACTCGAGCACCTGAACCACCGTGTCACGCGGGCTGCGCGGGGTACGCGGCGGCGCCACCGCATCGCCTCTGGGCCAAGATGGCAGCTCGCGCCCCAGCAGGTTGACCGCAATGGTGACGTCGGCGCCGGCCTCGAAGATCGCATCGAGCGGAATCGGCGTGAGCGAAACCGCATCGACCAGTTGCTGGTCACCGCGGACCCAGGGGGGATAGAGTCCCGGAATCGAAACGGCAGCCATGAGCGCCTCCCACAGTGGCCCGGCCGTGATCGGCGCGGGGCCGCGCGCCGCAAGATCCGCTGTCATCACCGTGGTGGGAGTCAACAGATCTGCGAACGTACGATCCCCTGTGGTCTCGCGGAAGATGCGCGTGAAGACCTCCGCGCCGGTACCCGTCGCGCCCTGTCGAAAGATCGCATCGACGATCTCCCGAGGGCCGCACCGCGTGCGTAGCGTCGCGGCAATCTCTGGACCCGACATCCCCAGCGCCCGCCAGACCGCGACTGCGGCGCCCATGCTGCTCCCTGCCAGGTAGTCGATGCAATAGCCGGCGTCTTCGAGCACTTCGATCACCGCGGCATGAGCAAACGCCTTGGCGCCACCTGCGCCGAGAGCCAGGCCGAGCTTCGTCCGTGCCAGGTGGCGTCCGACCCAAGCCGCGTCCGCCGCGCCCAACTCCGCGGCGCATCGACGGACCACGCGGAATTCATCGGAGGCGAGCGGCTTGTCCGGCGCGTCGTCGTCGAGCAGCACCAGATCCGCCTTCTGAGCCGACGCACGCAAGGCAGGGGCAAAGGCTAATGTGGTCTCACGCCCCAACACAGCCAGCACGCGATCGGCGTGTTTGAGCAGGACCTTGATGCGCTCGTCATCATGCACGACGGCGACGACCATAATGCCCTGGGTGCCGCAAAGCTCTTCGACGCGGTCCATGAGCTCCAGCACGGAGCCAGGCCGGTGAACGTCGAGGAGGCCGTGCGCTGCTATGGCCGCGTGCGCGTGTTCCGGCAAGAGGTCAGCGATGGCAACCGCGTGCCGGCTGGCACGCCGAGCGGCCGCCAGCACCTGCAGCGCGGCGCCCGCAAGCCGGGTCTCGACGGCCAGCACCACAACTTCCGCGGCGGCCTGGCGGCGCAGGTCGACATTGCGCTGCGCGAGGCGGGTACCGATGAGTTGGGCGAGGTTCGACAGCACCTGCGGGTGGCGCGCGACGATCTGCGCGAAATGGTCACGCGTCAGCTCCATCACCGTGACGTCGGACTGAGCGATGACGCTGGCCGACCGCGGCTGGCTCGTAATCAACCCCACCTCGCCGACGATAGAACCCGGACGCAAGCGCGCGACCGTGGTCACCGTCTCCGTCGCGGGCAACGTGACGCACGCCCGAGCCACCCCATCGCAGAGAACAAAAAGACTGTCACTCGGTTCGCCCTCACGACAGATCAACTGGCCTGCCGCTACGTGGCGGAGTTGGGCGCTGGCGCAAATGTCATCCAGTGTCTCGTCGTTCAACCCGGCGAAGAGCGGCCCTCTCAGCACGTGTCGCTGTCGTTCGGAATCCATCATACGGTCACCCACGGTTCAGTTCGCGCATTCGCTAGTCTGGCCGGCGGCCGCAGGCGGCGGCGCGCGCCGAAGTTACGTCGTTGCAATGCGTCGGCGGGCAAAAGTCCCACGCAATACGACGCGGCGGGTATTGACCATGTGCGTGATCAAAGCGACGACTTCGGCGTCCGATCTGCAGGTATCTTGTACCGCGCGCACGAGTTCCAGGAGCGTGGTGCTGCGAGCCTTGCTCTTCATGATGTGCGCCCTCCTTGTCTCAGCTCTGCTATCTCGACCACCCGCATGCCTCAGCAGCCCTCATGCCAAGCTCGATGCCGGGTCGTCTGGAAGGTTACGTGGCAAATTGCACCGTGATCACCCGCCACTGCCGTGACAGGAATGTCATTGAACCGCGGAGCGCTGGGGAAGTGTCGCTGGCGAGCTGAGCGGATCCCGTCGAACCGCGCCGCAGGCCGCCCAACGTTACGAGCTCGCCAACAATCCCTTCCCGGGAACGTAGTTCATTTCGAGGCGAATTCCGTCCGGATCTTCGAACAAGACCGAGTAGTAGCCTGGCGCCCAGGGACCGTCCTCCGGCGGATGAATGATCGTGGCGCCTATGCCGACGAGGAATTCATGCAAAGTGTCGACGTCAACGCGCTCGCGTGCGCGGAAGCTGACGTGGTGCAATCCGACGCGGAACTGTACGAAACGTTCGTCGCGATAGCGGTCCTCCGCCTTCACAATGCCAACAGCGGTGCGCCCACCGACGCAATACAGCATGCCATCGGTGCTGATCACCGGCTTCAACCCGAGGAAGGGGAGCAGCTTTTCATAAAACGGTAGGCACGCATCAAAGTTGCTGACGGTAAGCATGATGTGAGCGGCGCCGTTGATCTCCATCGCGGGGACCTCCTACCTGCGCATCGGCTTACCAGGGTACGGAGGGTGTGTTCAAGCGGGGGTCAGCGCAAGCCCAGCGGCGCGATCCAGATGATGTCGCCGCTGGCGTCGTTCCCCAGGAACAGGCGGCCGTCAGGCGCAAATGCCACATTGGCTGGCCGGCCATGTGAGCGAGTCCCGTCATCCCAGCCTTCGGCGAAATTCATGAGTGCCCCGCTCGAGGTGCCGTCGAGATCAGAGCCTGGGAGAATCTCGCCAGTGGTCGGATCCATCCCGATGCCGACCACACGCGCACCAAGCCAGCTTCCCACCGCGCCATGCAAAGGCAGATACGCGCGGTTGCTCCACGGCGGCGGCCATTTCCCCGTCTCGAAATCCACGTCGAACGGCGTGTCGCCGACAGTGAACGAATTGCTGTCGGGCGCAACGGTGGAGCAGTTGGGTACCGGAAGGACGTCAGGGAATGGGACGTTCTTGGTGGCACAACAGGGAAAGCCCCAATCGTCGCCCTGACGAATCGGCACGACTTTCTCTCGGCCGCCCTGAATCCCTGATGCATCCTTGGTCAGCTCGACCGCGTAGCAGCGATTGTATCCACGCACGCAGCGCAAGGAGATCGGGTTGCGGAAGCCGCGCGCCACGGGACTCCCAGCGGGCGAGCCATCGAGCTTGAGGATTCCACCATGAAATGGGTGCGTGGGGTCACACACCTCGTCTTGATCGCCGCCGTTGGTCACGTAGATGGTGCCGTCATCAGCGGCGTCCAAAACCTTGGGCCAGTGTATGTCGGACGTATAGATCGTGATGTCTGCCACCTGTTCGCTGCTGCCCGATGGCGCGCGGTCGCCGGGGGTGTAGGGCACGCGCATGATCGTGGTGGCTTGCTGGTAGTACAAGGAGCCGTTGGCAAAGAGCAGGCCCTGCGTCGACGGTAAGTCGCCGAGGAACGTAATCACCGCGTCCGCCGCACCGTCGTGATCGTCATCGGGCAGTACAACGATCGCCGCGCGACCGCCGCCGGCGCCGCCGGCGGTAAAGGTCGACGGTGATGCGGCGAACAGATCGCCGCTCGGGGAAAAGCGCAGCTGGCGCGTCTCGGCAACCTTCGCAAAGAAGTGCGCACAGAAACCAACCGGTAGATGCAGGTAACTGAGGTCGGGCGTGCTTGCCCCGGGAACCACGACGATACCATCTGCCGTGGTTTGCACCGATCCCGGAAGATCGCAGAATGCGGGAGCCAGGGTCGGCGTAACGGTCGGCAATGGCGTCGGCGTGACTGTGGCGACCGCCGGGCAACCGGTCAGGTCGTTGTTGACGGCGGTGATGAGCTCGTCAACAGACACTGTTCCGTCGCCGTCGCTGTCGAACGTCGGGCAGGTGTTGAGCGCCAGGCTGCCGAGCGCGATGTTGATCCCGATGACCACCTCATCAACCGTGACCGTGCCGCTGTGGTCGCAGTCACCAACGCAGCCGGTGGGCGTTCCGTCCAGACCCATGACACTGCCGCCGGTGATCGCGATGAGCAGTGCGAGCGCCGGCAGCTTCCACCACGCGCAGCGCAGGCGTCGTCTCGCATTCAACATTTCATGCTCGTTCTTGCGTTCACGGCGCAATACGCTTCCGCCCCCGGGACGTTATGGCCCGAAGTGCGCGCGTTGAGCAAGCGACGATCTGACATGCGGGAGGAGGGAGAATCACGAAAGCGCGAAATCCCGAAAACACGAAAAAGGGAAAAGGAAGAGCTCTTTCGTTTTCGTGCTTTCGCGCTTTCGTGATTCTCATTTAGGCTGTGGCGTATCGAACAACGGCAGGTATTGGCCGTAACCTTCTTCCTTGAGTCGGTCGACGGGAATGAAGCGCAAGGCTGCCGAGTTCATGCAGTAGCGCTGCCCCGTCGGCGGCGGGCCATCATCGAAGACGTGGCCGAGATGCGAGTCGGCGTGTGACGAGCGGACCTCGGTTCGCGAGATGAAGAGCTCGCGATCGGTCTTTGTGCTGATGTCGCTCGGTTCAAGCGGCTTGGTGAAGCTCGGCCAACCGGTGCCGGAGTCGTACTTATCGAGCGAGCTGAACAACGGCTCACCGGACACCACATCCACGTAGATACCCGCCTTGTGATTGTCCCAGTACTCGTTGTGGAACGGTGCCTCGGTACCGGCGTGCTGGGTGACATCATACTGAGTTGGCGTGAGCATTTTCTTCAGCTCCGCCTCACTGGGCTTCTTGAACGCAGCCGGATTCCAGCCGGGCGCCGGCGCCTGTGCACCTGCCGCTCGCGCCATCACCGTCACGAGTAACAGCAGCGGAGCCACGTAAATCCGGATCATTCCTTTCCCTCCTCGGCGTGCGGTGCAGCGCTTCCCCACAGTGCCTTGAGGCGTTGATCGCGGCCGCAGTTCCATCGGTAGTATTTGTACCGCAGCGGATTCTTCTCGTGGTATTTCTGGTGGTATTCCTCGGCCGGGTAGAACTCGGTGGCCGCGACGATCGCGGTGACAATCGGCTTGTCGAAGCGCTTTGACGCATCGAGACGCTGCTTCGACGCCTCGGCGAGCTGCCGTTGCGTATCGTCGTGATAGAAGATGGCGGTGCGATACTGGTTGCCGTGATCGCAGAACTGGGCGTCGGGCGTGAGCGGATCGACATTGTGCCAGAAGACGTCGAGCAACTTCTCGTAGCTGATCGTGGCCGGGTCGTAGACGATTTGCACCGACTCCGCGTGGCCGGTGCCGCCCGCCGAGACTTCCTGATACGTCGGGTTTTTCGTGTGGCCTCCCGTATACCCCACCGTCGTTGAGATCACGCCGGGAAGGCTTTCGAACGGCGGCTGCATGCACCAGAAGCATCCGCCGGAAAAGGTCGCAGTCGCCGACGCGTGAGGGTCGGCAACTTCCTCGGCATAGCCAGGCCGCGCGACGGACAGTCCAAGCAGCAGCAGGCCAATCAGCATCGTCGCACATGTGAAGTTTCGCATGATCCTCACCAACCGAGTCGGCGGTGTTTACCAGAGAACCCGCACGCCACACCGGGACACTCTCTGGACCATAGATGCCGGGCCAACACCCGACGTTTCAATAAACACACGCGGCACGCGATCAGTTCCGCTCATGGGCTTTGCGCCGCGTTCAATCGAGCCTCACTTGCTCGAGGTAGCGCGGCACCGCGGCGGTCCAGCGCAAGTCTTTTTCAATTGCAGCGTGCAGCGCAGCGCTCGCGGCGGGCTCGCCGTGAATGACGAACGTGGTATCGGGTGGCCGCGGGGCGGTGCGCAGCCACGCCAGGATCTCGGCCTGGTCGGCGTGCACGGAGAAAGCGGGAACATTGACCACCTCGGCGCGCACGGCGATGTAGCGGCCCAGCATCTTCACGGCGCGCGCACCCTCGAGCAGCGACCGGCCACGCGTGCCCTCGGCTTGGAAGCCGACCAGGATGACGCTGTGACGCGGATCCGGCAGCCGGTTGGCAAGGTGGTGGAGCACGCGGCCACCCGTAGCCATGCCGGATGCTGAAATGATCACCGCGGGCCCCGGTTGCGCGTTGATCGCCAGGGAATCCTCGACATGGCGCGCTTCGATGAGTTGGCCGGGATCGAACGGATCTTCAGCGCCGCGCAGCTCTGGCTTGATCTCCGGGCTCCCCTCGGCAACCGCGCGGCGGTAGATCGCCAATGTGGCGAGCGCCATCGGGCTGTCGACATAGACCGGCAGGTTGGGAATACGCCCGGCGCGCACCAACTGGCGCAGATGAAAGAGCACAACTTCGGTACGATCGACCGCGAACGACGGGATCACTACGACGCCACCACGCTCCGCGGTACGGACGATCGCCGTCTCGAAGCGCTGCAACGACTCGACGTCTTCGTGTCGTCGGTCGCCGTACGTCGATTCGGTCAAGACCACATCCGCAGCCGGCAGCGGCGCCGGCGGCTGCAAGATCGGATGGTGCGCGCGGCCGAGGTCGCCGCTGAACACAATCGTCCGTGGGTGTTCGCCGGCGACTTCGAGTGTGACCGATGCAGAACCCAGAATGTGGCCGGCGGAACGAAACGTGGCGCGGATGCCGCCGGCGACCTCTGTGGGCAAATCGAAGGGCACGTCGGTGAAGTACGCGAGCACTTCTTCCGCGTCCGCTTCCGTATAGAGCGGCAGGGCTGGGGCGTGCTTTGAGTACCCCTTGCGGTTGGCGTAGGCCGCATCCTCTTCTTGCAGGTGCCCGCTGTCGGGCAAGACAATGCGCGACAGGGCATGGGTATGTTCGGTCGCGAAGATGCGTCCACGGAATCCGTTGCGCGCCAGACCGGGAACGTAGCCGGTGTGATCGAGGTGGGCGTGCGTCAGCACAACCGCATCGATGGACGCGGGGTCAACCGGAAAGGTCGCCCAGTTGCGCTCGCGCAGCACCTTCAGGCCTTGAAACAAGCCACAGTCGACAAGGATGCGCGCCGTAGGTGTGTCGATGAGAAATCGGCTGCCGGTCACGGTGCCGGTGGCACCGAGGAAGCGCAGCATCGGTACCGGCGGGCGGGTACCCCGGCTCATGGCCACGCCCGCGCCAGCCGTAGGACTACGGTTGGAAACAAATCGATCTGAGACCGCAGCCATGTCACAGGGCGCAGGCCAACGGCTGGGAGCTGCGACACCGGCCTATGGTCAAAGAAACGCGCACAGTGCCGCATACGCTGCCCGAGTTTCAATGCTTGGCATTCGCCGGCGTCGTCTTGGTGATCAACTCCGCGTTCGAGACCGGCGGCACCACGACCACGCCGCTCGCGTCACCAGGAGCACACGGCCGGCTGGCGGGATAGTCGAAGCAGCCGATTTGGAGCGTCGGATCAGCGGTCGGTTCGTACGGCAATCCCTCGGTCGTATCATGCGCGACCAGCTTGCCGTTGACGATGAGCGCCAGCTGATTCTCGTTGACGGTTGCCGCGATGGAGTATGGCGGCTGGATATCCTGCCACGTTGTCATATCCGACCCGATACTGTGCTCGCTGCCGTTCGCATCCGTGTATTGCAGGCGCAAGAAGTGAACGTTCTTGCTGAGCTCGAGGTTGTCCCCGAGCTTGAGGAGGGCGACATCGTCTTGGTTTGCAGTGCCATCGGCCCACTGGGGATCAAGATTCATCATCATGGTCACTCCGTGACCGGAAATCGGCGGGATATCCTTGACTTCGGTTGGCGTGTCCATCGAGAAGGTCGTGTCCTTGGAATCGTAGATCGAGCCAGCCGCCACATCTCCCGGAGTGGCCGCTGGCGCGGGAGGCGTCGGCTGCTGCGCTTGCTGATCCTGCGCCGGCTTCGGCTCATTGCCAGCCGGCGCATCTGCGGCGGCGCCTGGTGCGTTGACCGCGGCAACGCCCCCACCCTCAATACCACCCTCACCTTGAGCGACCGGTTGGCTGCCCGGCGCGATCCCTTGATTGGCCCGGGCGATCCGGATGCTGGGCGCACTACGGTTTGTTCCGTCAACACCTGAGGGATTCGCGGGCGCCACGCCAGCGGCGCTGCCGCTGTCAGGCTGGGCCGCGTTCTCCCCTTGACCTGAAGCCGCGTGCTGGCCACCTTGAGGCGCACTGGGTTCGCCGCGGCGTGGCGGAGCGATGCCGCCGGGATTTGCCGCAGCTTGTCGCGGCACCTTGATATCGCCTGCGTCTGCGTCAAGCGGGTCCTGAGAATTGGAGCGCACACTCCACCCGCCATGCTCCGTCTTTGCGTCTCGTTGAGCGAGTTTCTGCGGCCGCGCCATCTCGTCGTCAGCCGGGGAACCGCCGAAGAGCTTGATGCCGCCGACGATCGCGACGACACCCACGACTGCGGCGACGATCCCCATCTGCGCTTTACTCATATTGGCACCATCTGATGCCCCTCATCGTTCTCCCCAGCCGCGCAGAAGTCAATTACCTGGCCTGCACGAGACCGCGGGTCACTTCGGTGGCGCCTGTTGTTCAATCCAGGCGGCTCGGCAACCACGGTTGCGGCAAAACCATCGGTCGCCATCAGCGAACGCCGTCAGACAGCGAACCGTGCCACCCGTCATCCGGACGAGGGGATGTCGTTCGCCACACTGCGCACACGGGACAAACCGTGGCTGGGCGCTTCCACTTTTTTTCGAATGGTGTCTGGCTCGGAGATCGATGACTGTTCCCATGCGCTTGTCCGCCGCGGTCTGCAGGAACGGAGTCTACACGGGGCGTCGCACCGAGTCACCTGAAAATGCAAGCGTGAGGGCAGCCACCAGGAGGCTGCCCAGCACCGTGCTCGCCCAGCCGTCAGTCATATCAGTGGTTCGAGAAAGAAGTGTGTTCGAGGCCACGCGGCCAGCGCAAGTCCCATCACCGCTCAGCCAGGCACCTCAAGAAAACCGGATGGTTCTCGCCATGCCGCGGTGCCTCCGCGATTTGCTTTTGCCGCCGTGCTGTGGGAATCGCTGCGGGTCGGGATGAGAGGGCGGGAATGGCGGTATCATATCGAAAAGCGGGAGTGGACATTGTGGCGGGCGACCGCGTCGCCAGTGCGGCAAAGGCGGCAGCGCGCTCAACGATGCGGCCGGAGGTAGTCGCCGGGGTCGGCGGCTTTGGAGCACTGTGTCGGATTCCAAAGGGCTACCGGCGGCCGTTGTTGGTGACGTCGACGGATGGTGTCGGCACCAAGCTGCGCATCGCCTTCATGATGCAACGCCACGACACCGTGGGCATCGATCTCGTCGCCATGAGTGTCAACGACATGCTCACGCTCGGTGCCGAACCGCTGGCGTTTCTCGACTACTATGTCACCGAGAAGCTGGAGCCCAGCGTCGCAGCGGCGGTGGTGCGCGGGATCGCGCGCGGTTGCCGGTTGGCGGGCTGCAGTCTGATTGGCGGTGAAACGGCGGAGCATCCGGGCTGCTTCACGCCGGGCGAGTATGATCTTGCCGGCTTTGCCTTGGGCGTGGTTGAGGAGGACCAGGTTATCGACGGACGACGCATTGTGCCCGGCGATCAGCTGATCGGGATCCGTTCGAGCGGCTTGCACAGTAACGGCTACTCGCTCGTGCGCCACATCTGTTTCGACCGGGCGCGGGTGTCACTGGATGCACGGTTCCCGGAGTTGAAGGTGTCGCTCGGTGAGGAGCTCTTGCGGCCGACGCGCATCTACACCTCCGTCCTCCGCGGCTTGGCGCCGCGAAAGATCAAGGGGATGGCGCACATCACCGGCGGCGGTGTCTTCAGCAAGTTGCCGCGTATTTTTCCCGCCGGCTGTGCGGCACGGATCGCTTTCGGCAGCTGGCCCGTCCCCGGTATCTTCGCCCTCTTGCAGCGGCTCGGCGCCGTGCCGCGGGACGAGATGTTCCGTACCTTCAACATGGGGCTCGGCTTCATTCTCGTCGTGGGCGCGGCGGATACCGCCGGGGTGCTACGAGCGCTAGGCCGGCGGCGCGAGCCTGCTTACCTCATTGGCGAGATCGTCGGTGCACACCGTCGCACCGGCCGCGTCATGATCGAGGACTGAGGCGCGGCGACAGCAGCGGGCGGGCCCATACCTGCCCGCCGACTTATCAGGTGGACCACGCCAAGATGTTGGGAGATCGGCCGCGACGGTCGGTATGCAACCGCACCGGGGAGCGGTCGCAGAGAAAATACGTCGGGCGCAGCCCTACTCTTCGGCTTCGACGATCACGGTCACCTGGGAGTTCACACCCGTGCTCAGGTGGACCGGCACCACGTGTTCACCGATCGACTTGATCGGCTCCTCGACACGGATGCGGCGACGCTCGACGGTAAAGCCCTGGTCCGCCAGAGCCTTCTCGATATCCTGATTCGTCACCGAGCCGAAGAGCTTGCCTTCCTCACCGGCGCGCGCCTTGATCGTCACACGCATGCTGCTCAGGCGCTGCGCCAAGCTCTCGGCCTGCTTACGGTCGCGGTCACGCTTCACCGCAACGACGCGCTTCTGATGTTCGAGGACCCGCACGTTCCCGCGATCGGCGACGACCGCGAGCGCTCGCGGGAGCAGGTAGTTGCGCGCGTAGCCGGGTTTCACCTTCACGATGTCACCCACCGTTCCCAGGTTGGGCACATCTTCCCGTAAGATCACTTCCATGGTTTCACTCCTTCACTCGCCGTCGCTGTTCAACGGAATATCGGCCGGGCCATCCACACCCAGACGTCGAAAATTACCCCACAGATCGAATACGCCAAGGGCGAGAACCATCGCCGCCACCACGTGCTGCACAGCGATCAGCAAGTAACCGGCGATTTGGATGCCCCGCGGCAGGCGGAGGCGGTCGAGGTAATAGCTGACGATCGCCAGGCCCTGGCAGAAGTAGCAGCCCAGCAACACCACGAACGCGTTGCGGGCGGCAACCGCGACGGCATACGTCGGAATGAACATCCCGAAGCCGGCGAGAATCAGCGCCCAGATCAGCGGGTCCGGAGTACGCCACAACCGCAAATTGACGTTGCGGGAGAGGCCGGTCCAGCTGCGCAGCAGCACGAGATTCGCAAGGATGGTCAGCGCTCCGGTGAGCACCACCAAGGCGGGCAAGAGCTCCAGCAGGCCGGAGACGAGCGTATCGCGCTCCGCCTCGACCGCAGCGAGCGCGCTCGATGACGCGCCAATCGATTCCGAGGTCGATACCGCGAGATCGAAGCTATGCATGAGTTGCTCGCGCGCCGAGGCGATCAGCGCCTCAATATTCCCAAAGGCGATGAGCGATACGGCGGCGACCCCGAGCGACCAGGCGACAATACCGGCCAGGGCCGTTTGTTCGAATGTCCAGAAGCGACGGATGCCAACGGTTACGGCCAAGCTCGGGATGACCAGCGGAAGCACGAACCCGACTGCCGCAGGCAGGCCGAGGGCCACGGCAATCGCCGCGCTGCTCAGGGCGAATGACAAACCGCACATTGCCGCCGGCTCGCGCGTTGCCAGGATGAGCGTCGGCAAGGGGACGAACATCACCAAAGGCGTAGTTAGTGGAGCCAGCGTCAATGCCGCCGCGTACAGCCCACTGCTGACCGTGGCGGCAAGCGCAATGCGCGAGCTACGCGACATCAAACGTGGACCGTCGTGAACGGCAGCAAGGCGATGGAACGCGCGCGCTTGATGGCAGTCGTTAGTTGCCGCTGGTGCTTGGCGCAGTTACCGGTAATGCGACTGGGGACAACCTTGCCGCGCTCAGTGACAAAGCTCGACAACGCGCGGGTATCTTTATAGTCGATGTGAGAATCCTTGTCGGCGCAGAACCGACACACTTTGCGGCGTACCGGTCCGCGCCGCCTGAACGCCGTCTTATCGTCACCCCCTGGGCGCGCACGTTTGGCGCCACCTCTTCCGCCATGCATGGCCATGCTCAGCTCTCCTGTTCAGGTGCTGCCACCTGTTCTTGCTCCGGGGTTGTCGCCGGGCGCGGGCGTCGGGTCGGCCGCGGGTTGACGTTCTTCGCTACCGGGACACGCACGGAAATGAAGCGCAGGATCTCATCGGCAAGCTTCAGGGTGCGTTCGAGCTCCTTCACGACATCCGGCCGCGCGGTGTACTGGATCAGCACATACGTACCACGCGGCTGCTTGCGAATGGGATACGCGAGATCGCGCATGCCCCAGTCCTGGATCTCGCCCATTTGTCCGCTCATGCCCTCAATGAGACGTTTGACCCGATCGATGGTTTCCCGCACCTGGGCTTCCGGAAGCTCCGGGTGTAGGACAAACAATGTCTCGTACCGATGCATCTCGTTCCTCCCCAAGGATCACGCCATTGATGGCGTGGCGCTGTTGCTGCGCGTGTTGAATTGGTTCATGGCCATTTCTACGCCGTATTGCCGTACGCATTCAACCGCGTCGGCAGCACGAATGACGGCGGCCTCGATGCGCGCGCTCTCCGTGTGCGCAAACGGCGACAGGACATATTCGGCTGCGTCTTCGCCGGCCGGGGGTCGGCCAACCCCGAGGCGGACACGGACAAATTGAGGACCGTAGCGCTCCACGATCGACTCAACCCCCCTATGTCCACCTGAGCCACCCCCGCGCTTGATGCGCAGGCGAGCACATGCGAGGTCGAGGTCGTCGTGCACCACGATCAGCTCGGCGACATTTACAGCGGGCTGCAATTGAGCGAGCGCTTGACCGCTCAGGTTCATGTACATTTGAGGTTCCACAATCAGTACCGGCTCACCATTGATGCGTCCATGCGCCAAGCGACTGCCGTACGGCGTTGGAGTCAATGATAGCCGCCATCGTCTCGCCAGCTCCGCAACCACAAGAACGCCGACGTTGTGCCGTGTCGCTGTGTAGCGATTCCCAGGGTTGCCGAGCCCAACGATGACGTGCATCGATCGTTACGATGCCCCACCTTTCTTCTCGGCATCCGCCTTGGTGCCCTCCGCAGAAGGGGCAGCCTCGCCAGCGACCTCGCCCAGTGCAGCTTCGGCCGTTTTCGCCTCCTCCACCGTCGGCGGTAGCACGGTCACCAAAGTGGCATCGGCATCGTACAGCACGCTGACGCCCGCTGGGGCTTGGAGTTGGCTGACATGAACGGCGTCGTGAATGTTGAGCCCAGAGACATCGACGTTGATGAATTCGGGGATGTCCGCCGGCAGGCATTCCACTTCGACGTCACGTTGCACGGGCTGGAGTATGCCACCAAGAGCCACACCGGCCGCTTTGCCAGTGAAGTGCAGCGGCACTCGCAGGCGCAGTTTGGCTGCCATGTCGACCTCGTAGAAGTCGGCATGGAGCACCGCGCCGGTGACGGGATGGTACTGCGCTTCCTTCACGAGTGCGACCTTGTTCGCCACCTCATCGGCGGGTGAGCTGAAGCGGATAAGATGAGAGCCTTCGAGAGCGGCTACCTTTTGCAGGAACTGTTTCCCATTGATGGTGATCAAGGTGGCCGTCCGTTTGGGGCCATAGAAGATCGCGGGAACCTTTCCGTCACGGCGCAGGCGCCGCGCCGGCCCTTTACCGCCGGTGGTTCGGATGTCTGCCGCGAGCTCAACCGTTTCCATACATTACTCCCTCTAGTGGCGAAGCTAGTTCAAATTCCGAAATCAGCCGTTGTTCATTCAAACGAAGAGCGAGCTGATGGACTCTTCGTAATGTGTGCGTTTGATGGCCTCCGCGATGAGGTGCGCCACCGAAAGGACTTTGATTTTGGAGCACGTCCGCGCTTCGGAACGCAGCGGGATGGTGTCGGTCACTATCAACTCGCTGAGCGCCGAGTTCTCCAGCCGTTCGATGGCAGCGCCCGACAACACCGGATGGGTGCAGCACGCGAGCACCGCGCGTGCGCCGTTGTCCATGAGCGCCGTTGCCGCAGCGACCAAGGTCCCGGCGGTATCGACCATATCATCAACCAGCACAGCGGTCCGGTCGCGCACTTCGCCAACGATGTGCATCTCGGCAACCTCATTGGCGCGGGCGCGGCGCTTGTCGATAATCGCGAGGCCGGCATTGAGGTGTTTGGCGAAGGCGCGAGCCCGTTCGACACCGCCGGCGTCAGGGGACACCACGCTGACCTGATCATGATTCAACCGCTCACGGACGTAGTGGAGGAGGACGGGGGTCGCGAAGAGGTTATCGACGGGAATATTGAAGAACCCCTGAATCTGGCCCGCATGGAGGTCGACAGTCAGTACGCGCGAGGCGCCGGCGGTGGTAACCAGGTCCGCAACTAGCTTGGCGCTGATGGGAACCCGCGGGGCAACCTTGCGATCCTGGCGGGCGTACCCGTAGTATGGCACGACGGCAGTGATGCGCTTCGCCGAGGCACGGCGGAAGGCATCGAGCATTAACAGCAACTCCATGAGGTTATCGTTGACCGGCGTGCACGTCGATTGAATGACGAACACATCGCCACCGCGGACATTTTCCTCGATCTCAACCAGGATCTCACCATCGCTGAATCGGCGCACATCCGCGGCACCGCGCGTCACGCCGAGGTGTGTGCACACGGCATCGGCCAACGGGGGATTCGAGTTCCCCGCGAATACTTTCACCTCGTCTTTCACGCTACCATCCGTTCACGCATCGCTTGACAAGTGCTGGGCGGGAAGGATTCGAACCTTCGAATACCGGATTCAAAGCCCGGTGCCTTACCGCTTGGCGACCGCCCATCAATCCCCCACAGCCGGCGATATATCCAGGGTATGCGTCGCTCTTGCCCAGAGGCCTTGCGTGCGTAGCGTTGCCGCCGCACATTGCGCTTGCTGGACATCGACGAAGACCCCGAACACAGCCGAACCACTTCCCGTCATCAGTGCACCGCTCGCACCCAGTTCCAGGAGTCGCGTCTTAAGGGACAGCACTTCTGGATGAATCTGAGCCGCCGCCGCTTCCAGATCATTCACCAGCAATTCGCTTATCGGCTCGCGATCGATGACAAGGGGAGTGATGTTACTGTCTGGTCGCCTCGTTGTCAACGAAAGGTCAACTTTGGAATAGACCCGCTGCGTAGCAAGGGCAAATCCATCAGAGCAGACAACGAGGTGAAGCGCAGGCCAGGCCTCAAGCGGCGCGACTTGCTCGCCTATCCCTCGAACACGTGCGGGGCGGCCATAGACAAAAAAAGAAACGTCCGCTCCGATGCGTCCACCCAGTGCCGCCAACTCCTCCGTACCGTACGGCTTCCCGAGCAAGCGGTTGAGCACAAGCAGCACCGCCGCCGCATCACTGCTGCCGCCGCCGAGACCACTCCCGATCGGGATCTGTTTGCCGATATGGATGCGCACATCGAGCAGTTCCTTTGCTTCGTCGAGGAACACTCTCGCCGCCCTATAGGCAAGGTTCATCTGGCCTCCCGGGACGGAATCGGAGTCTGTAGTGACCACGATGGCCGGTCGCGCGGACGCATGCGGTGAGTGCGGAGCGATCTGGAGGGTCAATTCGTCGTACAGCGCAACAGGCAACATCACCGAATCGAGCAAATGATACCCATCATCGCGGCGGCCCAGGATGCGCAAACAGAAGTTGATCTTCGCGGGGGCGAGGACGGATGCGGTACAGGCCATCATGGGAAATGCGGGTGCTTCACACGTTCGCTAGCAGATCCGCGGCTCGCTGGCGGTTTGCCACACGTGGCTTTTACATTGACCCCCGAACTGGGGTGTGGTACAGGGCTTTTCTCGCATTTCTTATAAAGCCCCCGTGGTGAAAAGGATATCACACAGGTCTCCGGAACCTGTAGTCCGCGTTCGATTCGCGGCGGGGGCATGCCTACTCTCAAGCTCAACTTGATTTAGCGGTTTTGTTTGGATACAGTCGCGCTCTGTGGGGGGGGTGTGTCTTTTCCGACCGCCCCGGGAAAGGAGGTGGAAATGGAGTTCCCGAAGTGCCAGAAGTGCAATAATGGTGTATTGATTCCGTTATCCGACTACGGACAAGAGGGAGCTTCCGTACTTTTCAAGGCTTGGGTGTGCATCAATCCTGAATGTGGCTTCTCACTGAGGGTTGATAAGGGTGAAGTTAGCTACGGCAAAAAGATCGAGCACAAGCACTAGGTCCCGACCCGCGATCGCGGGCTTCAAATCTACTTGGGTTGGCGCTACAACCCAGACAAGCAAATAGGCCTAATAGGGATAATGTCGCACCGCAATGGCGCTCCGTCACCATTGCTGGAATCTTGGAGATGGGCTCGACCGGAAGGTCGGGCCCATCTCCAACGAAGAAAAAGATCCGGCAGCGTCCTACTCTCCCACTGAGCGACCCAGTAGTACCATCGGCGCTGGAGGGCTTAACTGCCGTGTTCGGAATGGGAACGGGTGTATCACCTCCGCCATTGCTACCGGAAGGGTGCAACGCTCACAATTGCATACGGGAATCGACAAAAAGCGCCTTGGCAGTGACAAGAAAAATAGTGGTCAAGCCGCACGGCCAATTAGTACCGGTAAGCTCAACACATTGCTGCGCTTTCACACCCGGCCTATCAACCTCGTCGTCTTCGAGGGGCCTTTAGGGGCCTTGCGGCCCAGGGATACCTTATCTTGGGGGGGGCTTCCCGCTTATATGCTTTCAGCGGTTATCCCGTCCGCACATAGCTACCCGGCAATGCGGCTGGCGCCACAACCGGAACACTAGCGGTGCGTTCCTCCCGGTCCTCTCGTACTAAGGAGAACTCCCCTCAAGTATCCTACGCCCACGGCGGATAGGGACCGAACTGTCTCACGACGTTCTGAACCCAGCTCGCGTGCCACTTTAATCGGCGAACAGCCGAACCCTTGGGACCTGCTCCAGCCCCAGGATGTGACGAGCCGACATCGAGGTGCCAAACCTCCCCGTCGATGTGAACTCTTGGGGGAGATAAGCCTGTTATCCCCGGCGTACCTTTTATCCGTTGAGCGATGGCCCTTCCATTCAGAACCACCGGATCACTAAGACCTGCTTTCGCACCTGCTCGAGATGTCTCTCTCGCAGTCAAGCCCCCTTATGCCTTTGCGCTCGACGGCTGGTTTCCACTCAGCCTGAGGGGACCTTTGCGCGCCTCCGTTACACTTTGGGAGGCGACCGCCCCAGTCAAACTACCCACCATGCAATGTCCCGAGTCTGGCTAACAGACTGCGGTTAGAACCCAAGAGCAACAAGGGTGGTATTTCAAGGTTAGCTCCACCGAGGCTAGCGCCCCGGCTTCATAGCCTCCCACCTATCCTACACATGCTACCCCTAGATCCATTGCAAAGCTATAGTAAAGGTGCACAGGGTCTTTCCGTCCTGCCGCGGGTACCCGGTATCTTCACCGAGAGTGCAATTTCGCTGAGTCCGTGGTCGAGACAGTGGGGAAATCGTTACGCCATTCGTGCAGGTCGGAACTTACCCGACAAGGAATTTCGCTACCTTAGGACCGTTATAGTTACGGCCGCCGTTTACCGGGGCTTCGGTTCCCCGCTTCGCCTTGCGGCTAACGAGTCCCCTTAACCTTCCGGCACCGGGCAGGCGTCAGACCCTATACGTCGTCTTGCGACTTTGCAGAGTCCTGTGTTTTTGATAAACAGTCGCTACCCCCTGGTCACTGCGACCTCCTTCGGCTCCGGGGGCGAACCCCTTCACCTAGTGGAGGCACACCTTCTTCCGAAGTTACGGTGTCAGTTTGCAGAGTTCCTTAACCACGGTTCTCTCAAGCGCCTTGGTATACTCTACCCGTCCACCTGAGTCGGTTTACGGTACGGTCACCTCGACGACTCGCCACGAGGATTTTCTTGGAAGCATGGGATCAGTCACTTCACGAGACCCGAGGGAATCGCTCGTCATCACCTCTCGGCGTTTCAAATGGAAGAGTGGATTTGCCTGCCCTTCCCGCCTACTGGCTTAAACCGGGACATCCAACACCCGGCTGACCTACCCTTCTCCGTCCCCCCTTGGCGTCTTTATCGCCGCCGCGGTGGTACAGGAATATTAACCTGTTTCCCATCGCCTACGCCTTTCGGCCTCGGCTTAGGCACCGACTAACCCTGAGAAGATTACCTTTACCCAGGAAACCTTGGACTTACGGCGTGTCGGTTTCTCACCGACATTATCGCTACTCATGTCTGCATAAGCTCTTCCAGGACCTCCAGGTGTCCTTACGATCACCCTTCACAGGCGACTGGAATGCTCCCCTACCATCGGCTCGGCACCGAGGTGCTAGGCCGATCCGCAGCTTCGGTACCGTGCTTGAGCCCCGTTACATTTTCGGCGCGGATTCGCTTGACCAGTGAGCTGTTACGCTTTCTTTAAAGGATGGCTGCTTCTAAGCCAACCTCCTGGTTGTCTGGGCGCTTCCACATCCTTTCCCACTTAGCACAGATTTTGGGACCTTAGCTGGCGGTCTGGGCTGTTTCCCTTTCGACCATGGACCTTATCACCCACAGTCTGACTCCTGGAATCCACGTGCCGGCATTCGGAGTTTGGTTAGGTTTGGTACCCCGGTAAGGGCCCTAGCCCATCCAGTGCTCTACCTCCGACAGTGAGCTTCCAAGGCTATACCTAAATATATTTCGGGGAGAACCAGCTATCACGGAATTTGATTAGCCTTTCACCCCTACCCACAGCTCATCCGAGAAGTTTTCAACCTTCACCAGTTCGGGCCTCCATCTCGTGTTACCGAGACTTTACCCTGGCCATGGGTAGATCATCCCGCTTCGGGTCTACTCCGCGCAACTCAACCGCCCTATTCAGACTCGCTTTCGCTACGGCTCCACCTCAATCGGCTTAGCCTTGCTACACAGAGTAACTCGCAGACTCATTAAGCAAAAGGCACGCGGTCAGGCATCATCACGGCGAACCGCTTTGAAACGCCCTTCCACTGCTTGTAGGCGCACGGTTTCAGGTACTATTTCACTCCCCGCACTGGGGTGCTTTTCACCTTTCCCTCACGGTACTAGTTCACTATCGGTCGCAAGCAAGTATTTAGCCTTGGGAAATGGTCTTCCCAGCTTCCCACGGGGTTCCACGTGCCCCGCGGTACTCGGGAACTGCTTCCAAGAAGATCGCCGTGTTTCACTTACGGGACTCTCACCCTCTTTGGTTGTCCGTTCCAGGAACCTTCTGTTACACGACAATTTTGTAACTTCCCGGGTAAACCCTGAAGCAGCCCCACAACCCCACCAATATTTCTACTGATAGTTTGGGCTCTTCCCCGTTCGCTCGCCACTACTAGGGGAATCTCTCTTGATTTCTCTTCCTGGGGGTACTGAGATGTTTCACTTCCCCCCGTTTGCCTCCGCACACCTATGAATTCAGTGTGGGATGATGCCAGATTAGTGGCACCGGGTTGCCCCATTCGGAAATCTCCGGATCAAAGCCTGCTTAGCGGCTCCCCGGAGCTTTTCGCAGCTAGCCACGTCCTTCATCGCCTGCTTGCGCCAAGGCATCCACCGTACGCCCTTTGTAGCTTGACCACTTTCATTATCGCTACCAAATGCGCTTTCAAAAAGCCGGTTACCCGTATGCAATTGTCAAAGAACCACCTCAGGATGCCCACTTGCTAGCGGACTCCACGATGAACAGGCACCGAACCTGCCCATCGTGCAGCCAACAAACAGTGGAGCTGATCGGGATCGAACCGACGACCTCCGCCTTGCAAGGGCGGCGCTCTCCCAACTGAGCTACAGCCCCCCAGCATCCTCCGGCGCGACCGCTTACCCACCACTGATGCGGTGGGCCTAGGTAGAGTCGAACTACCGACCTCACCCTTATCAGGGGTGCGCTCTAGCCAACTGAGCTATAGGCCCGCGCGACACGCCGGTCCCTCAAAACTAGACGGTAGCGCCAAAACGAGTCAAAGACATACGACGATTTGAATTACCTCAAACTGCACGAGGTAAATTTGAACCCACACCGTAGGATATCGGCATGGTATTGACCAGGAATGTCCCAGCACTTGGCTGGAATGAATCCTTAGAAAGGAGGTGATCCAGCCGCAGGTTCCCCTACGGCTACCTTGTTACGACTTCACCCCAGTCATCAGCCATACCATGGGCGGCTATCCCCCTTGCGGGTTGAGTTACCGACTTCCGGTACAACTAACTTCCATGGTGTGACGGGCGGTGTGTACAAGGCCCGGGAACGTATTCACCGCGGCATGCTGATCCGCGATTACTAGCGATTCCGCCTTCATGGAGTCGAGTTGCAGACTCCAATCCGAACTGAGAGCGGCTTTTTGGGATTGGCTCCCCCTCGCGGGTTCGCAGCCCTTTGTGCCGCCCATTGTAGCACGTGTGTAGCCCTGGACATAAGGGCCATGAGGACTTGACGTCATCCCCACCTTCCTCCCGTTTAACACGGGCAGTCTCTCTAGAGTGCTCAACTGAATGGTAGCAACTAGAGACAGGGGTTGCGCTCGTTGCGGGACTTAACCCAACATCTCACGACACGAGCTGACGACAGCCATGCAGCACCTGAACCGCCA
>Ga0265316_10002033_pt1 | contig 21300 bp, 18 predicted proteins | sample 4522metaG_FD_202092 | JGI IMG/M metagenome (GOLD analysis project Ga0265316, IMG submission 202092) | Rhizosphere microbial communities from Carex aquatilis grown in University of Washington, Seatle, WA, United States - 4-5-22 metaG | ecosystem: Host-associated > Plants > Roots > Rhizosphere >... | reverse complement strand
ACGCGTCCCACCCAGCCGATGAGCCGCCCCCCTGGCACAGCCAGCGAATCCCCTTCGCTCAGACGCACGGCCACCAGATCATCGGGATCCGCGGTCACGACAACCCGACCCGTGCCTCGAAACTGCAGCAAGGCTGGCCCACCGCCGGGAACGCGCCCCCACTCCCATACCAGTTCATCGCCCCATGCCACCACTTGCGCGTCACGTAGGTAGAGCACATCCCGGTCCAGGGACAGCGCGAAGAGCGTCCGCCCCGAACGCGAGGGAGAAAGCCACAGGTCTCCGGCGCCAGCCAAACGAAGGAATCGCCCACCCTGTGACGTCAGCGTTTCGCCCAAAAAGTGTCCGCGCATTCGCCGTCGGGCCGGGAGCAGCTCAACCCCGCCGAGCGCCGCCAGCAAGGCCGACTCACGCACGTAGGTTTCGCTGGTGGCTGCGAAACGCAGAACCCCCTGCCCGAGCCATGCCATCGGCGCCAGATCGGGCGCTGGTGCCAGCATGCGAGCCATGGCAAAGGCGGAAAGCGACACGATCTCGCCTGAGCCAGATGCCGGGTTCGGTTGCGTGGGCATAATGGTATCGAGAACCGGCGCGCGCGGCTCCGGCCGGGGCGTGGCCGGGCCCAGGTCGGCGGCACGCGCACGATCCGATTCGATCAAGGCCGTCCCTTCCACCTCCGACCCCGAAGAAGACGTGGTTGCCACCCGCTCCATCTCCGCAGCCAGCTCGTGCTGGCCCGCACGCCGGAAGGCAGCCGCAGCTTGCGCCCGCGCACCCGTGCGCGCGCAGGCGTACCCGAGGTAGCTCCAGGCGCGCCGATCGTCGGGACGTAGGCGCACGGTGGTCTCCAGCTCGGTTACCGCCTCGTCGAACCAGTCCAGCTTGAGAGCGATGAGCCCCAGATTAAGGCGAACTGCCGCATCGTCGGGAGCGATCTGCGCGGCCTCCCGGTAGATCTGGCGCGCCTCGGCCAGGCGGCCCAGCTTGAAGCGCACCAGTGCCAGCAACTTCAGCACGCGCAGATCATGGGGCGCATCGGCCTGCGCGCGTAGCAACTGCAACTCCGCCTCGGGCAAGCGCTGCGCCACTACCAGCTCGCTGGTGCGATGAAGCTGCTCGCGCAAGGCTTCGTCCTCACGTCCGGCGGCAGATCCGGAAGTGGCCGGCGCGGACGCGGATTCCTCGGGAAGATCAAGGTCAGCAGGCACAAGTCACCGCAGCGCCACGGGCGCGGCTCCCACCCACGCCGACAGCGCGGCCTCGCGGCGGCGATACTCTTCGTATCGCTGCAACACGGCGGTCACGTAGGTCCGCGTGGTTTCATAGGGGGGCAGTCCCCCGTATTTTTCGACGGCGCCAGGCCCGGCATGGTACCCGGCGAGCACCTTGATCTTCTCGTCCAGAGAACACACAAAGGCGCCACTGCCAGAGTCGCCCCGTCCCAGTGTGGGTGTCCTGCAGAAGCGTCTGGCCAGAGTCTGCAGGTAGCGCGCGCCGCCCATAATGTTCTGGCGCGGATCCCACACGTTAGTCACACCCATGGCCCGCGCCGTGGCTGGCATGAGTTGCATCAGACCGAGCGCGCCCGCACTGGACACTACTTGCGGGTCGTAGTCCGACTCGGTCTTTATGACAGCCCGGATAAGAGCCTGCGGAATGGCGAAGTAGGCCTGCTGATCGCGGATGTGGTCGTCAAAACGTTGGTAGCGAGACTGGGAACTGTCGCGCGGCGGAACAAGATCCGAGTCGCCCCGTAAAGCAGACGCCTTGCCCGGCCCGATGCGAAACAGCACCTTCCACCGCGTGCCCACCGGGGGCAGGTTGGTGAACTCGACCACGCCATCCGCGCGCTCGCGTGTCCATACCACGCTGTCGATTGAGGCGGCCTGTGTGTGCTCGTGCGCTCTCTCGGCTCTCTCGGCGGCGCGCCTTGACTCAGACTCGGGAACCGCCCGCCAGTTCTGACTCGCGCTGGGAGCGTTGGTGAACTCCAGCGTGCCGTCTCCCCGTTGGCGCTGCCACACCGTAGCGTGCCCAGGCGCGGGCAGCGCGAGCAGCAGCATCAGCGCAAGATGGGAGCGGCCGAACATAGCCATCAGATCGTAACACAGGCCGACGCTCGTCGCTGCTTCTAACCAGCGCTTCTAACCAGCGTTGTTCGGTCGGATACCCTTGGACCTGCCGGTCTGCTAGATTGACGCCGTCGTGGAAACAGACTACCTAGTGCTTGGCTCCGGGTTGGCTGGCCTGTATTTCGCCCTGCGTGCCTCGGAGCACGGCCGCGTTGTGGTAGTGTCCAAGCGCGGCCTCACCGACTCCAGCACCCACCAGGCTCAAGGCGGAGTGGCCGCGGTGCTGGGTGCGGGTGACACCCCGGAGAAGCACATCGAGGACACCCTGCGTGTAGGCGACGGCCTGTGCAGCCCCGACGTCGTTGACATGTGCGTGCGTCAAGGGCCCGAGCACATTCTTCACCTGGCCAATGAACTGGGGGTCAACTTCGACCGCGAGCCAGATGGCCAGTTCCAACTCGCCCGCGAAGGCGGCCACAGCGCCCGCCGCGTGGTCCATGCCCGAGACATGACCGGCGCCGCCATCCACGACACCCTGCTTGAACGTGCAAGAGAGCGCGACGACCGAATCACGCTTCTGCCCGACTCCATGGCGGTGGATCTGCTGACCACCGCCAAGTACGGCGGACCCAACGCCGTCTTCGGCGCCTACGTCCACGATCAGAACACGGGCGAGATTCGTACCGTGGTTGCGCGCGCCGTGATCGTTGCCACCGGGGGAGCGGGCAAGGTGTACCTGTACACCTCCAATCCCGACGTAGCCACCGGCGACGGCGTGGCCATGGCGTACCGGGTGGGCGCGCGCGTGTCCAACATGGAATTCTTCCAGTTCCATCCCACTATTCTCTACCACCCGGCGGCGAAGTCCTTTCTCATCAGCGAGGCGCTGCGTGGGGAGGGCGGCATCCTGCGTTTGCTCGACGGTTCGGCCTTCATGGGCCGCTACCACGAAATGAAAGACCTCGCTTCCCGTGATGTCGTCGCCCGCGCCATCGACGCCGAGCTCAAGCGCACCGGCGACGACCATGTCTTGCTGGACATGACCCATCTGTCGGGTGACTTTCTGGTCGACCACTTCCCCAACATCCATCGCCGCTGCCTGGAGCTGGGGATCGACATCCGCACCATGCCCATTCCGGTGGTGCCAGCCGCCCACTACAGTTGTGGGGGCATTCTGGTGGACGCGAATGGACGCAGCAGCGTGCGCAACCTCTACGCCATCGGCGAAGCCTCCATGACCGGCCTGCACGGAGCCTGCCGCCTGGCCTCGAACTCACTCCTGGAAGCTCTAGTCTACGCCGCCCGCGCCGCGGATGACGTGCGTGATGCCAAGGTGGACAGGCCGCAACAAGTGGCGACCTGGTATCCCGGCGAGGCCACGCCGGCGGATGAGGCTGTCGTGGTCAGCCACACCTGGGACGAAATCCGCCGCCTGATGTGGAACTACGTGGGCATCGTCCGCTCGGACAAGCGGCTGGAACGTGCGGCGCGGAGGATGCATTTGATTCGCGAAGAAATCCGCGAGTACTACTGGAACTTCCTGGTGAACCGCGACCTGCTCGAATTGCGCAACATCGCACTCGTGGCCGATCTCATTATCCAGAGTGCGCGGCGGCGGCCCGAAAGCCGCGGCCTGCATTTTAATCTGGACCATCCCGACCACGACCCACGCCTGGCCAGGGACACCATGCTCGCGCGCGGCGACGGCCCGGCGGTGTAGCCGCGTGGGGAGCCGCCGAGTTTCCCCTGCGGCACACAGCAAAAAGCCCCGGCGGGGAACCCATCCGGGGCTTGCTCGACCTTCTAGGCCGTCAGGGTGTCTACTCTAGTTCGTTGACGATAAACGGCTGGTAGCTGCCAGTCACGTCGCCGTTCGAGTTGATCTGGCCAATGCGCATGAACGTGGCCAGGGTCGAGTCGCAGTCCAAGTCTCCCTTGGCATATGCTGTGAACTGAGCGGCGGTGCCCGTGCCAGTGCCGCTGTACCCAGGAAGATAGTTGTGCGCATCAGGCAATGAGAAGTTGAGCGCCAACCACACCACATCGCTACCCCACTTCGGCGAGTTGCCGGCGCACCGCTGGCCCGTCTGACAGCCGCACTCTGTAGTGTAGGCCCAGGCCGCCGTGGTTTCGGGGAACTGCTTGGGGTACGGCTTGCCATCGAATTTCATGTGGTCCGTCTCGTAGTAGGTCAACGAGCCTGCCCATTCCTTGTTGAGGTGACCCACTGCCTCGGCCGTGCGTGACTTCTTCACGTAACGGGTGAAGGCGGGAATCGCCACTGCTGCCAGAATTCCGATGATCGCCACGACGATCATGAGCTCCACTAGGGTGAAGCCTCCGCTGTGCTTGCGAGCTTTGATGGTCATTTTGCTTGCCTCCTGGTTGCTTGCACCGTGCACCCGATGTGCCACCACAGACCGGTTAGCGTCATGCCGCCTAACAGCCTGTGATCCCTGTGAAAACTACCTGATGCCCGAGTCCACGCTCATCGTCCCAAGGTGACAAAGATCGGGTTTGGGCAGACTCGACTGACAAAAAGAGTCATCTTGATCGCGTCTGGACATGCGTCGTTTCCCGACAGTCACCGACACACGATTTCCAGCAAAGCTAGTGCCCGTCGTTGATGCTAATCACGCCCGGCGAGTCGTGAGTGACGACCAAGAAGGTCGCGTTGGCGGAAAGGCCAGACGGTGGGCTGGAACTATCGTCTGCGGTGTTGAGGTTGCACGCGGCCACGGCATAGAACCAAGGAACGATCGGCGTGGAGGATGCCCACAACTGCGACCCGATGCCGGAAGGAGGCGCCTGGTTAGCGCCGCCAGCGTTTACCAGATAGGTGCAGTAGAGCTGCTTCCAGCGGGGTCGCAGGCCGATCCGGCTCCAAGCGGCTGGCAGCGGGTTGGAGACGTCATGCGGTGTTCGTGCGGATTCAAAGGTCGGATCAGTGGGGCTGATAGGGATGTACGCTCCCACGGACTCGTCGGGGCTGGGTTGCACGGGCGGATTCGCGTCGTTCGCACGCACCGGCACGTACGCACCCATGTCCATGAAATAGAGTTGCTCCTTGGACGAAAGCTCAGCCAGCATGGCGTTCGCCTCCGAGAGCCGGGCTCGCGCCACGTAGCGCTTGTACCCAACCGTGGCGATGGCGGCCAAGATGCCGAGGATCACAACCACGATCATCAACTCGACCAATGTCGTCCCCTCTGCACAACTGCGGCGCTGACACTTCGTCACGGCATCCATTGTATGGCCGAGGTGCCAGCCTCTTCAACTTGAATAGGAACTGCAACTTGAATAGGAACTGCAACAAAGTCGCGTTGTACCTTCAATCGAGACCCCATATACTGAATCAGCAATATCGCATTGCACTAATACTACGCGTCGGCAGCCGACACGCCCACCCTGTTTTCCGAGGAGGGTCCCCGTGGCACTCACGCTTAGAATCGGTCAACAAGCCATCTATCCTTCGCGCGGCATCGCCGAGGTCGTGGGCGTGGAGAAGAGAGAAATCGGCGGCAAGGTGCAGAACTTCTACGTCCTGCGCTTGGCCAGCTCGGATCTCAAAATCCTCGTTCACATCGACAAAGCCGAGCAGGTTGGCATCCGGCCGGTTGCAGGTGCCCAGGAGGTGAGCGAGGTCTTGCAGATCCTGCGTGAAAAGGCGGTCAGCTTCGATCGCCATCCTTGGAATAGGCGTTATCGCGCCTACATGGACAAGATCAAGTCTGGCTCGCTGTTCGAAGTGGCCGAGGTCTTCCGCGACCTGCACCGGCTAAAGAAGACCAAGGCGCTCTCCTTTGGCGAGCGCCGCATGCTCGACACCGCTCGCGGCCTAGTGTCGCAGGAGCTGTCGGCCGCCCGTTCTGTCGATCAGGCCACGGTCGAGAGGGAACTGGAGTCGGTGCTTAACGAGGGCCAAGCGTAGCTGCGCTAGCGTGAGATGACGCCCGAACCGGGGAAGCCCGAATCCCTCGACGAGAAAGAGCGAGCGCTGGCGCAGAAGCGAGTCGAGGATCTGCGCAGCCAGATCGCAGAGCACGACACTCGCTACTACGTGCTCGATAGCCCGATCATCTCGGACGCCGAGTACGACAGCCTGATGCGCGAGTTGCGCGAACTCGAACAACGATTTCCGGATCTGGTCACGCCTTCCAGCCCGACCCAACGCGTGGGCGGCAAGGGTTCCGAGCTGTTTGCGCCAGTCGAGCACCCTTCGCCCATGCTGTCGCTGGACAACGTGTTTTCCACCGAGGATCTGCGGGCCTGGCTGGGCCGTCTGCAGCGCGCGATCAGCAGTCGCGTGGGGAGCCCGCCGGCTCTTCGGGACGGACAGCCCGCCCTGCCCGCCCCGCTCGCTTCGCTCGCGCCCTCGCCGGCGGCGCACCATCGCGGGAGGGCATGGGAACCCTCTCAGGGTTACCATGTCAACGGCCACCACCTCGACTTCGTGTGCGAGCTCAAGATCGACGGATTGGCTGTGTCTCTGATCTATCAGGACGGCGTATTCGCACGCGGAGCCACGCGGGGTGACGGGCGCGTGGGCGAGGACATAACCGCCAACCTGCGCAAGGTTCGCTCGATTCCGGCGCGCCTCTCGGGCAGCCAGCACCCAAACCTGCTGGAAGTGCGCGGCGAGGTCTATCAACCAGTTTCTGTCTTTCTTCGCCTGAACCAGGAACTGGCAGAGAAGAACGAGCGACCATTTGCCAATCCCCGCAACGCCGCGGCCGGGAGTCTGCGCCAGAAGGATCCCAACGTGACCGCAGCCCGCGAGCTCAGCTTCTGGTGCTACGGCGCGGAGACGAGTGCAGGCCGGCCCGGCCCGGCGCGCGCCGAGCGCCATTCTGACGACCTGGAGTACCTCCGCTCGGTCGGCCTACCTGTCAACCCGAACATCGAGCGCGCATCAACCCTGGAGCAAGTGGCCGCCTACTGCGCCAAGTGGCAAGAGCACCGCCACGATGTCGACTATCAGATCGACGGCGTGGTCATCAAGGTCGACCGCCACCGGCAGCGCGAGGACCTGGGTGCCACCAGCCACGCCCCGCGCTGGGCGGTGGCCTACAAGTTTCCGCCCGAGGAGCGCACCGCCCTGGTGAAACGCATCGCCGTGCACACGGGCCGCACGGGTCGGGTCACGCCCTACGTGGAACTGGAGCCTGTGCATGTGGGTGGCGTGACGGTGACCTCGGCAACATTGCACAACGAGGACGATGTGCGGCGCAAGGATGTGCGCGAGGGAGACACGGTCATCGTCCACCGAGCCGGTGACGTGATACCCGAAGTGGTCGGACCGGTGTTGGAGAAGCGGCCGCCCGGAACGCCGATGTGGATCTTCCCCAAGCAATGCCCCGCTTGCGCGACGCCGCTGGTGCGCAAGCCAGGCGAGGCCGACTGGCGTTGCCCCAACCGCAAGCAATGTCCGTCTCAGACCGTGGAATGGCTGTGCCATTTCGGTTCGCCCGAGGCTCTGGACATCGAGCACCTCGGCTATCAGACGGTGACCGCTCTGGTGGAACGCGGCTGGCTCGCCGATCCCGCGGACTTGTACGCGCTGGATGCGACGCAACTGCTTCAGCTTCCCGGGTTCGCTGAGAAGTCAGCCCAAAACCTGCTCGACGCCATTGCTGCCTCGAAGCAGCGGCCCTTATGGCGCCTGCTGGTGGGGCTCAATATCCGGCGCGTGGGCGCGCATGTGGCGCAACTCTTGGCCCAGCGGTTTCTGTCGCTCGACGCTGTAGCTGCCGCCAGTCTCGAAGATCTGCAGGCCGTCGAAGGCGTGGGTCCGGAGATCGCCGGCGCAGTCCACGACTGGTTCCACGACCCGGAAAATGGCGCACTCATCAAGAACCTCGGCCAGGCCGGTCTGCGCGTCAAGGACCAGGCAGTCGGTGGTCCGGCTGCTCCCCGCCCGCTCGACGGCCAGATCGTGGTAATCACCGGCACTCTGCCCACCCTTTCGCGCGACCAAGCCACGGCCCTGGCCCAGCAGGCAGGAGCGCGCGTGACATCAAGCGTGTCCAAGAAGACCAGTTTCGTGGTGGTGGGGGTGGACGCCGGCACCAAGCTCGCCAAGGCTCAGGCACTCGACGTTGAAACCATCGACGAGGGGGAGTTTCTACGCCGGACGGGGCGCGTCGCGCTGCGCCCCCACGAATAGGACGAATTTCAGCGCGCCAGTTGCCGAGACAGTCGTGACGTGCCATTCTCACTCCGTGGCTCGTGCCTGGATTTGTTCTGACCACGGCTGCGTGAGTTCAGTATTTCTCTCGTGAGTTGCGCGAAGATGATTCTGGCTGGCTGGCAGATGGATAGGTCCTGATTCATGGGGATGCGCATCGGTCTGCTCAGCCTCGCGGACGCCAATATCGCCCGCGTCGTCAAGGCGCCTTCCATGGCCTGGCGTCTCATCGCACCTGAGATTCCAGCAGAGGCCCAGGTCACGCGGCCGCAACCCGCAAAAACCACCGCGCGCGGCAAGAAGGCCGCCAGCGCCCGGCAGACCAAGCCGAAGGCGGTGCCCGCGCCGAAGCTGGACGCCAACGAGGGCGCGCGTTGCGATCTCGAGAAGTCGTGGCACGGAATTCACTACCTTCTGACCGGCAGCGCCTGGGAGGGAGAGCCGCCGCTCGATTTCCTCGTCAATGGCGGGCGTCAGGTCGGCAAGATCGATCCCGAGCATGGTCCGGTGCGCGCCTTCCGCGCGGATGAGACCCGCGCCATTTTCGAGAGCATCTCCAGCCTGAGCCCCTATGAGTTGCGCAAGCGATTCAACGCCCGGGACATGACCGCAAAGGAGATCTACCCCGACATTTGGACTAGGTCGGTGCTGGAGGAAGACTCACTCAGATACTTGATGGACAACCTCGACAACCTGCGGGCCTTCCTTCGCCAGACCGTCGAGGCTCAGCTCGGGTTCTTGGTGTTTCTGGTCTAGGGCACCGCCTGTCGAACTAGCCGGGATCGACCGGGTGCAATCCGTTTGCATCGATGCCGCACAAGTAGTAGGTCGGGTCGGTCATGAAGACGGTGAAGATTCCGATGAACATGACCATCAGGCGAATGAAGAGGGGCTTGTTGCCGTAGACATTTTCTAGACGGCGCTTGCGGAGCTTGTCGTCCGGCTCGGCGAAGTGCTCGAGCAAGCTGCCATCGAGCAAGCCACCCCGCTCCTTGCGGGTGACTGCAGCGATGCCGCCCGCCGCGCAGTACTCCATTATTTCCAGGACCAGCTGACGGCGCTCTTCGCAGCTCGCGATGGCCGAGGTAAGCAACGCAACCGCGCCCCATTCAGCCTGCGCCCGTCCTACGGCTGCAAGCGCGGCAAAGAGCGTGTTGGTCACGTCGTCTAGCCAGTCCAGGTGCTGCTCGCGCAACATGCTCATAAGAACCACATTCTTGAATAGCTGCGAGATGAGCAACACGCAGGCCTCGCTGTCAGGTGCACTGGCAGCGTCCTGGGGCCGCAACTGGTAAGCGGGCAGAAAGAGAACTCCGAACGCCGTCTCGAAGAAGTCGTGCTGGTCGGTCGGTGGCCGCTGCACGGCGATGTCCATGGTGTTGTCCAGACGATCCGCGAGCTTGCAGTGCAGAAGGTCGGGCATCTCGGACGCCTTGCCCAGCACATGGCCCAGGTATTGGTAGTAGGTCTGGTCATTTCGGCGACGCAGAAGCGCGATGCGCTCGCCCAAAAACCAGCGGTGATTGGCGTCGATCTTGGCAAGCACCCGCGCAAACTCCGCCTGCGCGCGGCTCCACTCGGCGGCGCCCAACTCTTCAGGGGTAAGATCTTCCTCCTTGTCGTGCAGCAGCGCACCCAGCAAGTCCAGCATGCCGGGATCAGGCATTATTCGCGCGAGCATGGCTGCGGTACGCAGGCAGTGCAGTACCGCCGCGGGACCGCTCTTGCGTCGGCGCTCTCCATAGGCGCAGCGAAGGTAGCTCAGGGTTTCAAGCAGCGGGGCATGGTCGGACACCTTCGCCGGCCCGAGAATCACGCGCAGCAAGGCGCCCAGGTCGATCTTGCGAGCTGACAGGTGCCAGTTGATGGTGGCCGAAAGCGCCAAGTGGCTCTCCACCGTAATCCTGGCGCGGGCCGCCTCTGGCCCGGAGATCCCAGACATCATTGCTTGGTTCCTCCTGTGGCGCGGGTTAACAGGCCACGACGTGCCCCGGGCTTGAACAACCGCGCCATCTGCTCCGAGAAGGATACGCGCAAGTAGCCTCGCGAGCCAGCGCAAGACCCAGCCGCCGAACAGCGCGTGTCGAGATTCGTATCCTTAGCCCCAGTTGCGGCATCTTTGCTATGAATGCTCGCTCTCGCGCGTCCCCAGCTGACCATGGGCCAACTCCCGGCGTTCCCTGACTTTGCGTCCATCGACATTTCGCATCGAGGCACCATAGACGGCGCTCTTGCATCCGCGCAACCCGAGGTTTCGGAGCTGAATTTCGCGGAGATCTTCGCCTGGCACGGGGTGCGGCAGACCCGAATCAGCGATCTGGATGGCGCCCTCTGTCTGTTCATCACCCGACACGGCAAGCGCTGTTTCTATCCACCCCTGGCGGCGCGGAAGCCCACCGCAGCTATGCGCAACATGCTGCTGTGGCTGCGCGAGCAGGGAGAAGAAGGGTTCGCGTATGGCCTGACCGGGCGCCAGGCAGCGGACGCCGAGGCGACCGGCGAACTCGCCGCCGAAGAGGATCCTGACAACGCGGACTACGTGTACCGAACCCAAGACCTCATCCATCTGCCCGGCCGCAAGTACGACGGCAAACGCAACCACATTCGCAATTTCATGCGAAGCTACGACTTCGCCTACGCCGAGATCGAGCCTCGCACTCTCCCGGAGGTCGTGGACTTTCAGCGCCGGTGGTTCGCCGGGCACGGCCGCACTGACGTGCCGGGGCTGGTTGCCGAGGACCAAGCCGTCCACCAAATCTTGCACAACTACCTTGAGTTGCCCGTGATAGGCGCGACCATCAGGGTCGATGGACGCATCGAAGCCTTTGCCATCAGTTCGCGGCTGAACCCGAACACCGCCCTGGTCATCGCGGAAAAGGCCAGTTCCGAAATCCGCGGCCTCTACCAGGCCATGAACCAGATGTTCTGCGAGAAAACTCTGTCTGGCTACGCCTGGGTGAATCGCGAGCAAGACGCAGGCGATGCGGGGCTGCGACGGGCCAAGCTTTCGTACTATCCGCACCACATGGTGGCCAAATACCGCGTGCGTTTGGCGCGATAGCTGTTGCCGCCTTTCTCGGCAAGCTTGCGGCGCCCTGGTGGCTTATCGCGCCTGCGTGGCCTCGGCCGGAACCGGGTGAGAACGTCTTACCAGCGCCAGAGGCTTGTAGCCGTAGCCGTCGACCACCTTGAGAACGTCCACTGCGCCTGCCACCATACGATACTCAAGCGGAATGACGACCAAGTAGTCAGTGGGGTGAAGCAGCCAAGCTTGGCGCATGGAGTGGCCCAGGGAAGAACTGTGGTAGGAGAGCCCCGGCGTCACGATTCCTGCCCGATCCACGATGGGGTTGCGGCAGTGGTAGCCGACAATCCCGATCTCCAGCGCGCTGATGGCCTGATTCACTGGCACGCGCTCCGCGATGACCCGGCCCATCTCGCCGAGCGCCCGAGCACGCCGGCCGAAGTACATGTCGTCCTCGCTTGCGCTGGCAAAGGTCGACAGGTACGCAAGACTGCCGGCAGCAACCGCAAACACGCCGGTCCAGGCCAGCCATCGGTTTGGCCGCTTTCCGCGTACGACGTGCGCGAGCAAGCGGAACATTCCCACGGCCACGGCCAGGAACAGCATCGCTGCCGCCGGATAGAGATGCCAAGTGTGCTCGATGGGAGGGCCGATGAAGGCGTATGCGCCAAGCAGCAGAACAGGAAGAAGGAACGGAATAGCCACTGCATCTTTGCGCCGCCAAGAGGTCACGATGGCAACGCCCAGCAGTCCAATCAGGACAAGGCCCCAGAAAAACTCCGCGGGCGTCTCAGCCGCGCTCAGGGCAAGGGAGGTGGGGGACTGCTGCTGCGAGAACGCGAGCGTGGAGCGGGCCATCTGCAGACCGCCGCCCAGCAAGTAGCGCCCCACCGTCAAACTGTGCATTTTGGCAGCGAGCGAGTTCGGAAAGGGCGAGCCGAAGTAGAAACAGGCGAACAGCGCCCATGGCGCCAGAATCGCGGCGAAGCTCAAGGCGGGGATCAGCAAGTCGCGCCAGGTCTTCTTCTGGTGAACGACAAGCTCCGCGGCCAAGAGTCCCGCCAGAACCAGGGCATCGTTTCGGCACAGCACCGCGACGCCCACCAGCACCGCCGCCTGCGTGGTTCGTCCCTGCAGCAGTCTCTCGATGCTTCCGGCCATCAGGGCGACAAGCAGGTTGGTTTCCATGCCCACGTGCCAATACGAGCCAATTCCTCCTCCCAGCAAGAACAACCCCGCGGCGACCGCAAAGTGAGGGCCGGCGCCCAGTTTTGCGAGGATGCGCGCAACCAGCCACGCTTGCAGTCCGACGGACAAACACCCGATCGTGTTGCTGACAAACGGCAACAGGCCATCCAGCCGGGCCCAAGGTGCAAGCAGGAGCGTGTATAGCGGCGTGCTAGTGCCGAGGACTTTCTCTCCTGGGTTGAAGACGAACCCGAGGCCAGCGATCAGGTTTCTGGCGTACCGGTAAGTAATGAAGGCATCGTCGTTCGCCAAGTCACGGCACTGGTACACAGCCAGCGCCAGCAAGGGAAGTGCGAGCAGCATCCCCGCCCAGGCGACTGGCCGGAAAACTGCCGTGGCGAACGATCGTTCCGCGCGATCTCCGTCGCCCGGCGCGGCCAGATGGTGCATTGGAACTTGGAAGTATACCAGCAGCGGCCGTCGTGGCGGGCCAGCGTGGCAAGCTCCGGCGTAGCGAGCCTATAGCTTCTTTCTGAAAATATCGCCCAGCGTTCCCAGGCGCGCCGGTGCGCGAGCCGCGTCCAGATCCTCCTGTGACACCACATCCGTGCGTTCTCCCACGCCCAGCGAAATGCGACGCCGTTCTCGATCCAGCGCCAGCACGGTGACCTCCAGCGTGGCACCCACCTTGGTCAGCTCACGTGCGTTGCGCACGGGCTTGCCGCCTGACAACTCGCCGATATGAACCAGACCCTCGATCCCCGGCGCCAGCTCGACAAATGCGCCGAACGCTTCGATGCGCGTGACCCGGCCCGAGATTCTTGTTCCCGACGGAAACTGGCTGGCCACGTCCTCCCAAGGATCCCGCTCTAGCGACTTCAGCGACAACGAAATGCGCTCAGGTCGTTTGGGATCGTCGGTCTTTTCCACTCGCAGGATCTGGACCTCAAGCTGTTGCCCCAGCGACAATCGGTCAGCAGGCCGCATCCCGCGGGAGAACCCCAATTCGGACGCCGGCAACATGCCCTGGATGCCGCCCAGGTCGATGAACGCGCCGAAATCCTTCAGCGCGACCACCACGCCGGGCAGGACCGCGCCCTGCACCAGCTTGCTGCGAATCTTGTCAGCGCGCGCTCGGGCCTCGGCTTCCAGCAACGCACGCCGCGAGACCACCAGGTTGTCACCGCGCCGGTCAACATCGTAGCGCGTGATACGAAACTCCAGCTTGCGGCCCACGTACTCGTTGGCATCTTCCACGTGGCGCATTTCTAGCTGCGAAATTGGGCAAAAACCGCGCACGCCGGCCACCAACACCTCGACACCCCCTTTATTCACGCCAGTCACTGTCCCTTCCACGGCCAGACCAAGTTGCGCTGCCTGCTGCAATTCGGCCTTGGCCTCCGGTCCGCGCGCGATGGCAGTGCGGCGCAGGACCACGCAACCCGACTTGCCCATGGTCTCCGCCACGCGCGCCTCGATCTCATCGCCAACCTTCACCGTCAGGTTGCCGTCTTGGTCACGCAACTGCTGCAGATCGATCATGCCCTCGGTCTTGCCGCCAGCCAGTTCCACGAACGCGGATTCGCGGCCCAGCGACATAACGCGGCCACGCACCGAATCTCCCACCCGAACGTCGCGCCCGGCTTTGCCCGCATTTTTGCCCTCGAACTCCTCGAAAAGCGCGGCGAAATCTTCTTCTCGCGATGGCTTCATTGCCCCCTTCATAGCATCACGCGGGCGTCCATGCCGCCCCAGCGCGCCCGGACAACGCGCGCTTCCACTGAAGTGTTCAATCAAGCAATCCCCTTACCGACGGGGTACCAGATGATCTATGCTGTCGTTGTGCTTCGTCTGGCTAAACCGCAAGTCCAAGAAACCAGCCCGATAGTTGTTGTCTGCATTCAAGCAGCCGGCAGGAGAACCGATGATAAGAGCAATGGCTCGGACACAAACCCGTCCGGTTTCGCGTAGGATCCCCGGCGTGCCTGTTCCCATTCACCAACTCGATGAAACCCAGGAGATCCCGGCTGTGTCCGGCGAAAGCGAGCAGGCATCCGAGGACGCGCCAAACGCCGTTCCTCAGCAGGTGATTCCCATCGAAGAGACTGTCCCCGTCCAGTCATGCATCGAGCGTACGCTGCTGCATGAAGTCCTGCGCCGGCAATCGGCGGAAAAGGATGAGGAGCAGGGCGAAGACCATAGGAACGCTGGTAAGTAACCTCTGCCAAGAGCTGGCATCGTAAGGTCATGGCGGGCGGCCATGGCGATGCATGAAGTGAATGACGAGGACTTCCCGGGTCTGCTCAAGAGCGGAATCGTGTTTGTCGACTGGTGGGCGCCGTGGTGCGGGCCGTGTCGAATCTTTGGCCCCATCTTCGAGCGAGTCGCTGACAACACTCCGGGAGTGGTATTCGCCAAGGTCAACGCGGAGGAACACCCGGACCTGGCAGCATCCTTTGGCATCCGGGCCATTCCCACTCTCATGATATTCCGCGACGGCATCTTGGTCTTTTCGCAGGCGGGAGCCATGCCAGAAGAAGCCCTGCAAGCGCTCGCGGGTCGGGTCAAGGACCTGGACATGGATCAGGTGCGGGCGAAGCTCGCCGCGCACTCCAAGACGCAAAACTGAATCCTAGAACCATCCGCGGTGCGGCCTACGCGGATAGCCTGCTCCGGGCTGTCATCCCTTCCAGCGTGCGATGCCATAGATTGTGGGCGAGCGCCTCGGCCCCGATGTTTGCGCCTGCAAGCCGCACATTCTGTACGTGGAGCAAGATCGGCAGTCTTCCCTGCAAGCTCGCGCACAGATCCACATCCAGCGACTTTGCCACTGACGCCGCAGTTTCCTTGAGAAACATGAGGGCTGGCGCAAACGCGTCTGCGTCCTTGGTCGTCAGCCAGGCAAAGAGTTGCCGCGACCGCCGTCGATATTCCTGCCGCGCAAGTTCCTCGTCGAGCAGTCCCGCGCGCGCGCAGGCCACCCGGCACCGCAGCGCCAACCCCAGGCGCGCTTCGAGGTCCAACCGCAGCCCGCTGGCCAATGCATCGGCCGCTCGGACCGCTAGTGCCACACGATCCACCTGCGCAGTGCCCTGATCTTCGACTTGCAAGACAGCCATGACCAGCTCGCTGCTGGCCTGAAACAGACGCTCCACCGCCGGCATCAACGCCGCCCCGCCGTAGCGCGCGGCCTCGCGAAAATATCCGCCGGACTCAACGCAAACCACGTCACCACGAGCACACAAGGACGCGAGCGCGCGCCGCACACGACGAGCAAAGGCTTCGGCCGTGCGCTGGGAACGCGCATGGGCGCGCACCCGCAGGTGGTGGCGTCGGCCGGGCTCGTCGACGTAGGGCAGAAAGAACCACGCGTCGATTTCGCTCGCGGCCAGCGCGGCCTTGACCGCAGGGCCCACAGCTTCCAAAAGCACGGTGTTCTGGCGCTCGACCGCACCGTAGAGGCGAAAGCTGACCCAGTTCTCGACGGACGGCGCTTGCGCTGAGACTGGCACGCATCCGGCAGCGCGGGTCGCAGCGATGGCCGCCGTCAGGCCTTCGATTTCGTCTCTATCGGGGACGCTGGCCACAGCCACGATCGCTTCGACCCGACGGCCACCACTATCTGGCAAGCCGTCGAGCGGCGGCCAGATCTCGAAGATGCGGCCGCCGAAGAAACGCGCCAGTTCCGCGCACGCGCCGGCAGCGCGCAGATCAAGATATAGCAGCTCATCGCCCTCGCCTGCCTGCACGGCAGCAGGAACGCGGTTCCGCCGACGCCAGCGCGCGAGCGCCCCCGGACGTGCAATCTCCGCGGCGGAAGGAACGCGCCAACTGGCAGGCGCCACCACGAAGCCGTCGAGAACCACACGCGGCAGGAAACTCAGCCCGGCCAGCGCGCCCCATGAAAACGCCCAGGGCGCCTGCTGCCGCGCGAACGACCAGCCGGCCAACAAGCGATAGATCCCGGCCGGCGCCGTCGCTGAGCGCACGCGATGAAGCGGACTGGGTGCGATGGGTTGCGACGTCGAGTCTCGCAGAGCTAGCGGCTCTGCGGCGGACGGATCCGCAACCAGCGCGAGCTCGGCCGGTGTCACCGCCACGCCCTCCGGCCAGCCCACCAGCGCCAACGCAGCCTCGCGCACGGGCGGATGCGCGCACAAATCCGCGAGCGCGGGCGACGGCGCATACACCACGTCCACCGCTCTCTCTCCAGGACGCGCTTGCATTTCGGCCGCGGCCAGCTCGGCCAGCGCCTCTCGCATCGGCGCTCCCAGCGCTGCGGCAAAGCGTCCCCAGCTCGCGCCACCGGGCGCGTGCAGTCCGAGCAGCCAGCCCGTGCCCGGGCGCGCGCGCGGCGGCTCGCGGGCCGGCGACAAGAACAGCTCGAAGGTCGGCGGCATTCCGACTGCAGGCAGGATCGCATCAAGGATCACGGAATCGAGATTGATCTCGCATTTGCCCGCAGCTGCGGCTTGTGCGACGGCCTCGGCCAAGAACGCGAGCACCTCCAGTCCACCATCGCCTCTCGCTGGCTCCTCTTCGGCCTCGGCCAAGGCGCTGCCATAGCCGCCTGTGGCCAAGCCCGCCATGTCCAGCGCACCCGCACCGAAAACCTCGACCATGGAATCCAGCTGCTCGGTCAGGCCGGCATCGCAAGCGCGCTCTGCCACCGGACCAGCCAGTGCCTCCTGCAGGTGCAACAAGAGCGGCGCGCACGCTGCCGCCCGCACCACCGCCTGCCGCGACAGCATCGCCTCGCCGCGCGGGCGAAGGCAAAGCGTGCCCATCACGTCGGTTGCCGATGCGCTAGCGCCAGGCAACCCCGCCAGAACTTTGCGTGTGCCGGTCAAGTCGGTCGGCGGAATTCCCAGCAGTCGCTGACGGATCGGATCGACCACGGAATCGATTTCGGCCGGAAAGCGCGCAAGTCGCTGGACCAACCACTGCGCCGGCGGCTGTCCCACGATAGGCGGCGCAAGATCATGGCAAAGCACGCCGCGGTCGATGAGTACGAGCAGCAACTCGTCCACGTCGCCTGCCTCGTCGCTGACCGCAGCCTCGAGCGCCTCGCCCACCACCAGCCAAGGCGTCCACCCTTGCGCGCGATCGATCACGGCGGCCAGCACATCATCTACTTCGCTGGAGCGCACATCGAGACCATCGCTGCCAAGAGCAAGCCAAACCGCCTGCGCGCCCGCGGCCATCAGCGAAGGTGCGATTCGCAGCTTCACCGCAGGGCGAATCTCCGGCTCGTCGAGGAGCGCCCTCCCCAAAGCGGCAACGCGTTCCCATGTCGGCGACAAGACGGGCTCGACATCTTTGGTTTCAAGGCGGGTACGCGCGCCCAGCCTTCCCATGGCCACGCCCGCCAGCAGGCCCGCGGGCGTGGGCCGAAAAGCAGCGCGGCGGGCGTAGCGTGAGAGCGCGGCCGCCGCAGCCGAGTCCGGCTCTCGCTGCAACGCCGCCGCCAACTCCGGGCTGGCCAGCTCTACGGCCATCGCGCCCAAGGGATGCCGCCGCAGGGCCGCTCGCGGATTGCGTAGTCCGCGCACAGGCAGCAGCGGCGCGCGCAGCAGGAAGCGCGAAATCAAATGGAACGACATGGCCAGGAAGCTACACCACGAGAATGCTTTTTCACCACAGAGGACACAGAGGTCACAGAGCCGGGACGGAAAGGGAAGGGTTGGATTCTGTCCGGTCCGAACCCCTTCTTCCCTCCGACCTCTGTGTTCCCTGTGCCCTCTGTGGTGAAAGAAAGCTAGCCTCCCGCCAGCAGTTGATCGACGACCAGGCACAGACCGGCCAGGCGGGCGCCGCCGCGGCCTGCTCCGTAAGGCTCGGGCGCCGGAATCTGCATGTGGGGCAGGCAATCCTCGACGGTGCCGGTGCGCTTCTTGAGAACCGCGCCGGCCAAGACCCGAGCGTCGAAGCGTGGCCCGGGCAGAACCACACCGCCGGCAGCCAGGGTGTCCACAGGAAAATGTCCCCACGACACGATGACATCGCTCGGCCGCAAGAACGCCTGCCAGCGCGCCGCGAACGATTCCCAGCTTTCTCCCGACAGAAGCGCGCCACTGTCGAGGCGGATATGGAACGGCGTGGTCGGTGCCAAACTGTGGCGCGGGGCGATCACCGCCTCGAAAGTCTCGCCGCTCGACGGCCGACGCGCCAGCCAATGCACGATCTCGGCCGGGTGACGCGTGGGTGCGTGGCGCGGCCAGGTGTTGGCCTCGCCGTGAACGCACAGGATATCGGCGCGGCGTTCGCGCAGAAGCGGCGGGATCGGGCTGCGCGGCGGGCGGCTGTTGCGTCGCGAATAGAGGCGATGGCGGCTGCCTGAACTGGACTGGGCGTAGCGGATCTGCATCTCCACCATGGCGTGAAAGGGCCGCAGCAGGCTCTGGAAACGCTCGCGGTCGCCCTCCAGGTAGCCGAGCACATGGGCCAGCGCTTCGATGGTGGCCATGCAATGAAAAGCGGGCTCGCGCCGGATGGGGTTGTAGGCGCTCTCCTTGGGCGGTGTGAAGCGCAGCTGCGGCAGACGCGTGAGCGCCGGGTTGGCCTTCAGCAGCCTCTGCGCCTGGCCCCAGGTGCCGTCGACGAGAATCAAGGTCATGGGCTGACCAGTCGCCACGGACTCCACGTCGCGCGCCGCCGGCCCTGGATAGATGACGTGGCTCGTACCGCTGGCCAGCGCGGCTTGCACCACCGGGTCGTCGGAAAAATCAATGCCCACGCGCAACACGGCGCCTGGCAGACACAGACGTGCGATACGCGCGGTGCCGATGCCTACGTCGCGCTCGCGCGGGTGTTGCAGAACGATCACGCGCGTACGGGTTTGCAAAGGCGTAATATGCGCGCAGTAGCAAACGGTGGCGGGCCGGCGACAACGCTCGCACAAGGCGCGCGGCGCAGGTCCGGCTGGAACGACCGGTGGGCGCTTTGACGAACCAGAGAGCGAAACAGACTCGGGCACGGATCAAGCAATAGTACAGACCACGCGAGCAGGCCAGGACCAGCTACAATGATCGCATTGTGGTTCTTCTTTGTGCCTGGGCGGCGCACTTTCTGCTGGCGGCACAGACGTCGCCGGCCGCGTCCGATGCCGTTGCCCATGCCTACCCGTCAGCCGCAGCCGCCGTGCAATCCCTGCTGGCGGGCAATCCGCGCGTGGTCGCTTTCGGCGAGTACCACCAGCAGAAGAAGACAGCCCGAATTCCCTCAGCGCTGCGACATTTCACCCGCGAAATCTTGCCCGCACTACACATGGCCGGTGCCACCGACCTTGTCGTGGAAACCTGGATCACCACGGGCTCGTGTGGCGCAGTGGAACGAAAAGCCGTTGCCCAGGTGGACCAGGCGACCCAACGCCCCGCCAGCACCGAGAACGAGGTCGTCACCCTGCTCGGGCTAGCCAAGCAGTCGGGCATCGAGCCGCGCATCCTGCAGGTCGCGTGCAAGGACTACCAGTCCATCTTTGCTAGCGGCCGGGTGGACTACGACCGGCTGCTGCGACTCACGCGCGACCAGCTCGAAACCCAGATCCGCGCGGCGTTGCAACGACCAGGCAGCCGACTGGTCATCAGCTACGGCGGCGCACTCCACAACGACTTACGCCCGTCTGTGGATCTGGCTCCTTTTGCTTTTGGCGATGCGATCGCGCGCGTCGTGGATGGAAAATACCTGGAGATCGACCTCTACGTGCCCGAATACATCGACAACGATCGTCTGATTCGTCGCGAGCCTTGGTACCAACAGTACCTCCGCGCCTATCGTCCCAAGCTCGTCATCGTGATCCAGCGCGGGCCCGGATCCTACGCGCTGGTTTTCCCGCCGTGCGGTCTGCGGTCCAGGTGCGCAGCCCGTTCATGCGCAGCGCGATTACCAGGGCTGCTGGCACCGGGCCATTAAAGGACTATATTTGGTCATTGGAGGTTTTGGTCATGCGCTACTCGACTCAGGTCAGACCCATCAGCTTCCTCAAGGCCAACACCGCCGAGGTCATGCGCCAGCTCGACCAACAGCGCGAGCCCATGGTGATCACCCAGAATGGGACGGCCAAGGCTGTGATTCAGGACGTAGCATCGTACGAAGCCACCCAGGAGACTTTGGCCCTGCTCAAGATCCTGGCCCTCGGCAATCACCAGGTCGAGCAGGGGAAAGTCGAGCCCCTGGCCCGAGTGGTCGAGCGGTTGCGTGCGCGGCGAGAACGTGGGTGATGCGCTACCAGGTCCTCGTCACAGAAGACGCGAGACGGGACGTTGAGGAGATCCACGACCACATTGCCCGGTTCGATTCACCGGCGAGAGCGGATCACGTGCTCGACAGGCTGGTCGAGGTGGCGGAAGGCCTGACCACATCCCCGGAGCGGGGCGCCTTTCCCAGGGAACTTCTGGCGCTTGGCATCCGCGAATACCGCCAGGTCTTCTTCAAGCCCTTCCGGGTGATCTACCGGATCACTGGCCACTCCGTCTTGATCTACTTGGTCGCCGACGGTCGACGAGACATGCACACGCTGCTCGCCCGCCGGCTGCTCGCCGGGTAGGAGCGTCTTCCGGTGCGTCTCGGCCCGCCGCCTGGACAGCATCCGTTCGGTTTTCAGTCGCCGGCTCCATTGCAGAACCCCGGCACTGCCACAGGGCACTTCGATCTCCTAGTTGACGCAATTCTTAATCAAGTGCCTGGCACCTATCGAGCGCGGCGAGGTGGCGGAAGGCCTGACCACATCCCCGGAGCGGGGCGCCTTTCCCAGGGAACTTCTGGCGCTTGGCATCCGCGAATACCGCCAGGTCTTCTTCAAGCCCTTCCGGGTGATCTACCGGATCACT
>Ga0265316_10002030_pt1 | contig 21312 bp, 20 predicted proteins | sample 4522metaG_FD_202092 | JGI IMG/M metagenome (GOLD analysis project Ga0265316, IMG submission 202092) | Rhizosphere microbial communities from Carex aquatilis grown in University of Washington, Seatle, WA, United States - 4-5-22 metaG | ecosystem: Host-associated > Plants > Roots > Rhizosphere >... | reverse complement strand
TGGTGCAGGTCCCACTCCTCCGGTGTGGGCAGGCGTCGAGGCTAAGATCGACAGCCTCGCCCCGGTGCTGCTGGATTTTCCGTCCGGCCAGTCGCTGTTCACATGTTCGGTGCAGATGTTCCCGCACCAGCGTGTGCAGATCATCGGCGAGAAGGGCCGCATCGAGATCGAAATCCCGTTCAACGCGCCGCCGGACCGGCCCCGAGCGCGAAGGCGGCTGGGTCCCGCTATCATAGAAACAGACGGGAACTGTTATGGCTGAGGGAATCAACGCCTGGCTCCAGGAAGAGCTGTACCAGGAGTACCTGCACGACCGCGCCTCCGTCGACGAAAGCTGGAAACACGTGTTCGAATCCAACGGATCTACCACTGCTACGGCCACCTCCCTGCCGAACGACACCGACCTTCAGCCGCTCCGCGGCGCTGCCGCTCGCCTGGCCGGCAACATGGAAGCGAGCCTCGCCGTTCCCACCGCTACCTCCCAGCGCACCATCCCCGTCAAGGTTGTGGATGAGAATCGCACCGTCATCAACCAGCACCTCACGCTGGTGGGCCGCGACAAGGTCTCCTACACCCACCTGATCGCCTGGGGCATCGTCAAGGCGCTCGCCAGCTTCCCCAATCTCAACAGCTCTTACGCCGAGCGCGACGGCCAGCCGCAGCGCCGCGTCCCGCCCGCCGTCAACTTCGGAGTGGCCGTGGACATCGCCGGCAAGGACGGCGCGCACTCGCTCGTCGTGCCCAACGTCAAGAACGCCGGTGCGTTGGACTTCCAGCAGTTCGTCGCCGCCTTCGACGACGTGATCGGCCGCGCGCGCACCGCCAAACTCGCCGTCGCGGATTTCGAAGGCACCACCGTCTCGCTCACCAACCCGGGCACGGTCGGCACTGGCGCTTCGATCCCGCGCCTGATGCCAGGGCAGGGCGCCATCATCGCCACCGGCGCCATCGACTACCCCGCCGAGTACCGCGGCGCCGCCCCCGACACGCGCGCGCTCATCGGCATCAGCAAGGTCATGACGATCACGTGCACTTACGACCACCGCGTGATCCAGGGCGCCGAGTCCGGTCTCTTCCTGGCCAAGGTGCAGGCGCTGCTTGAAGGTCAGGACAAATTCTACGACGCTATCTTCGCCGACCTGCGCCTGCCCTACCAGCCCGTGCGTTGGGAGCCGGATCGCGGGGCGTTCCTTCCCAGCAGCGGCGGCGATCGCGGCGCGCAGGTCGCGCAGCAGGCCGCGGTCCTGCAACTCATCAACGCCTACCGCGTGCGCGGCCACCTGCTCGCCGACCTCGATCCACTCGGCTCAGAGCCCAGTTACCACCCTGAGCTCGATCCCGCCAAGTACGGCCTCACCATCTGGGATCTCGACCGCGAGTTCCTCACCGGCTCTCTAGGCGAGGCGATCGATGGCGGCTCTCCCCGCCCCTTCGCCACCTTACGCCAGATCCTCGAGACCTTGCGGCAGACCTACTGCGGCAAGATCGGCTGCGAGTACATGAACATCCAGGTGCCGGAGCAGAAGCGCTGGCTGCAGCAGCGCATGGAGCCGCCCGCCAACAACTGGCCGCTCGACGCCGCCACGCGCCGCCGCATCCTGGATCGCCTCCTACAGGCCGAGGAGTTCGAGCACTTCCTGCACGCGCGCTTTGTGGGCCACAAGCGCTTCTCGCTCGAAGGCGCAGAGAGCGCCATGGCTATCCTCGACGAGCTAATGCGCCGCGCCGCCTCGAACGCGGTGCACGAAATGGTCATCGGCATGGCCCACCGCGGCCGCCTGAACGTGCTCGCTAACCTCATCGGAAAGCCGCTCAGCCAGATCTTCTCCGCCTTCGAGATGGAGGAGCCGCAGAGCGCGCAAGGCTCCGGCGACGTCAAGTACCACCTGGGCGCGAGCGGCGTCCGCACCTTCGAGGACGGCCACGAGATCGTGGTCTCGGTTTCGCCCAATCCCAGCCACCTAGAGGCAGTGGACCCGGTGGTCGAGGGCATCGTGCGCCCCAAGCAAGACCGCCTCGGCGACACAAAGCGCCAGCGAGTGATTCCGCTGCTGGTTCACGGCGACGCCGCCTTTGCCGGCCAGGGCGTGGTGGCCGAAACGCTCAACCTGTCGCAGCTCGATGGCTACTCCACCGGCGGCACCATCCACCTCATCATCAACAACCAGATCGGCTTCACCACCCCGCCTGAGGAAGCGCGCTCGACCCCTTATTCCACCGACGTGGCGCGCATGGTGCAGGCGCCCATCTTCCACGTCAACGGTGACGATCCCGAAGCCTGCGAGCGCGCCGCGCAACTGGCCTTCGATTACCGCCAGGAGTTCGCGAAGGACGTGGTCATCGACATGTTCTGCTATCGCCGCCACGGCCACAACGAGGCGGACGACCCCAGCTACACCCAGCCCATCCTCTATAAGAAGATTCGCGCGCATCCCTCGGTCGCCGTGCTCTATTCCGAGCGCCTGCTGCGCGAGGGCCTCGTGGCGCAGGCCGATATCGATGCCGTCCGCAAGCAGGCCGCCGGCTGGCTCTCGCAGAATTTCGAACAGGCGCAGAAGGGCGAAGACCGCTTCGAGGTCCAGGAGCTGGCCCCGGTTCCGGTGGAAACGCCCGCGCCCAACACCGCCGTCGATCGCGCCACGCTCGAGCGCGTCATTACCGGACTGACGAGCTTCCCCGCGGACTTCCATCTGCATCCCAAGCTGCGCGTCTTCATCGACCGACGCCGCGACGGATTCGCCAAGGGCGGTCCCATCGATTGGGCCACTGCCGAAGCGATGGCGTTCGGCAGCCTGGTGCTCGAAGGCACGCCGGTCCGCCTCAGCGGGCAGGATTCCGCGCGCGGCACCTTCACGCAGCGCCACGCCACCTTCTACGACTACGAGGACGGCCACGAGGTTTGCCCGCTGCGGCACATCGCGCCCGACCAGGCGCGCTTCGACGTCTATGATTCCCTGCTGAGCGAAGAAGCCGTGCTGGGCTTTGAGTATGGCTACTCGATCGGCGATCCGCTGACGCTTACTCTTTGGGAAGCGCAGTTCGGCGACTTCGCCAACGGAGCGCAGGCGGTGATCGACGAGTTTATCGCCGGCTCGGAGGCCAAGTGGGGCCAGCCGAGCGGGTTGGTTCTGCTGCTGCCGCACGGCTACGAAGGCCAGGGGCCGGACCACTCGAGCGCGCGCATCGAGCGCTTCCTGCAACTGGCCGCCGAGAACAACATCCAGGTCTGCAACCCCTCCACGCCGGCGCAGTACTTCCACCTGCTCCGCCGCCAGATGTTCGGCGGACCGGACCGCCGCGGCATGCGCAAGCCGCTGATCATCTTCACGCCCAAGAGCCTGCTGCGCCACCCGCGCGCCGTCTCGAAGGTTGAGGATTTCGCGGGCGGCGGCTTCCGCGAGGTTCTGGCTGAGACCGGGCCGATCGAGGCCGAGCACGTGACGCGCATCCTGCTCTCCAGTGGCAAGGTCTACTACGACCTGGCGGCCGCGCGCGATGCGAAGCAAGCCGGCGATGTCGCGCTGGTGCGCATCGAGCAGCTCTATCCGTTCGCCTACGCCGAGGTGCAGGACGTGCTGCTGCGGTATCCGCTCACCGCGGAGGTCTTCTGGGTCCAGGAGGAGCCTCAGAACATGGGCCCTTGGCGCTTCATACACGAGCAGGTGCAGCCGCTGATCGCGCAGACCCGCCGCGTTCTCGGCTACGTCGGCCGCCCGGCCAGCGCAGCCACCGCTACCGGCTCGCACCGCCGCCACGAGCAGGAGCAGCGCGACATCGTCGAGGCGGCCTTCGCCCCCTCCGAGGCTCGCAGCAACATCCGGGTGATCGGCGGCCGGCGGGCCCGCTGAAGTATGCTCTTGGTATGGCGATTCCCGTACCTCACAACATGGTTACAACCGCGTTTACGCTCGACGGCTTCCGCATCGTGCGGACGCTGGGGGTGGTCCGCGGCATTATCGTCCGCTCGCGCTCGGTCATAGGGACGCTCGGCGCCAGCCTCCAGACCATCGTCGGGGGCAACATCACGCTGTTCACCCAGCTTTGCGAGAAGACCCGCGGCGACGCTTTCGACCTCATGCTGGTCCACGCCGCGGAGCTCGGCGCCAACGCCGTGGTCGGCGCGCGCTACGACGCCACCGAGGTCATGAGTGGCGTGACGGAGGTTCTGGCCTACGGCACCGCCGTCGTGGTCGAACCGCAATCCTGAACAGGAGGAATCACACATGCTCAAGACCAAGGCCTACGCGGCGAACGCAGCCAAGGCGCTGCTTCAGCCGCATTCATTCGAACGGCGCGATCCGCGCGAGCGCGACGTCCTGATCGACATCAAGTACTGCGGCATCTGCCACTCCGACATCCACCAGGCCCGCGACGAGTGGGGCGGCTCAATCTTCCCCATGGTCCCCGGGCACGAAATCGCCGGAACGGTTGCAGCGATCGGAAGCGGAGTCACGAAGTACAGAGTTGGCGACAAGGTAGGCGTCGGCTGCTTCGTGGATTCGTGCCGCACCTGCCCCGAGTGCCGTGAGGGGGTGGAGCAGTACTGCCCGGGCGCGGTCTTCACCTACAACTCGCGGGAGCACGACGGCACGCCCACCATGGGCGGTTACTCCGAAAGGATCGTGGTCGACGAGGACTACGTTCTGCGCATGCCGGACAACCTGCCTCTGGACGCCTGCGCGCCGCTGCTGTGCGCCGGGATTACCCTCTACTCGCCCCTGATGCATTGGCACGCCGGCCCGGGCACGAAGGTGGCCATCATCGGCCTGGGCGGACTCGGCCACATGGGCGTCAAACTGGCCCACGCCCTGGGCGCCGAGGTCACGGTGCTCAGCCACTCGCTGCGCAAGCGCGACGATGGGAAGCGCCTGGGCGCAGACCACTTCTACGCGACCTCCGACGCCGAGACGTTCAAGAAGCTGGAGAGCCATTTCGATCTCATCGTCAACACGGTGTCGGCCGAGATGGATTGGAACCAGTACCTCAACCTGCTCAGGGTGGACGGTGCTATGGTCGTGGTCGGCATTCCCGAGAAGCGGGTCCCGCTGGGGGCCATGCCGTTGGTCGCGCGCCGGCGAAGCCTGGCCGGTTCCATGATCGGAGGGATCCGGGAGACGCAGGAGATGCTGGATTTCTGCGGTAAGCACGGCATCGTTTCCGACATCGAGACGGTTCCGATTCAGAAGGTGAACGAGGCCTATGAGCGGGTCCTGAAAAGCGATGTCCGGTATCGCTTCGTGATCGACATCGCCAGCCTGCGGCAATAAAAAAAGCCGCCCCGCACGAGGCGGGGCGGCTGAAAACTGACGGCTGATGGCTTCTTAGCCTAGTAGTCCATGTCCGGGCCGCCGTGGCCGCCGGGCATCGGAGGCGCCGATTTCTTCTCGGGGATCTCGGCGATCAGAGCTTCGGTGGTCAGCATGAGTGCGGCGATGGAGGCCGCGTTCTGGAGCGCCGTGCGGGTGACCTTGGTCGGGTCGATCACGCCGGACGCCACCAGATCCTCATACTCGTCGGTCTGGGCGTTGTAGCCGTAGTTGGGATTCTCGTTGTTGCGGACCTTCTCGGCTACGATGGCGCCTTCGACGCCGGCGTTGCCGACGATCTGGCGCAGGGGCTCTTCGCAGGCGCGGCGCACGATATCGACGCCGATCTGCTCGTCGCCCACGAGTTTGAAAGTGAGCAACGCCCGTCCCGCCCTGAGTAGCGCGACGCCGCCGCCCGGAACGATGCCTTCCTCAACCGCGGCGCGCGTGGCGTGGAGCGCATCCTCGACACGGGCCTTCTTCTCCTTCATCTCGGTCTCGGTGGCCGCGCCGACCTTGATCACCGCAACGCCGCCGGCCAGCTTGGCCAGCCGCTCTTGCAGCTTCTCGCGGTCGTAATCCGAAGTGGTCTCGTCGATCTGGGCGCGCAGTTGCTTGATGCGGCCTTCGATGGCCTTGGGGCTGCCGGCGCCGTCCACGATGGTGGTGTTGTCCTTGTCCACGGTGACGCGCTTGGCGCGCCCCAGATCTTCCAGGCGGACGCCTTCGAGCTTGATGCCGGTCTCTTCCATGATCGCTTTGCCGCCGGTGAGGACCGCGATGTCCTCCATCATGGACTTGCGGCGGTCGCCGAAGCCAGGGGCCTTCACGGCGCAGGCATTCAGGGTGCCGCGCAGCTTGTTGACTACCAGCGTCGCCAGGGCTTCGCCCTCGACTTCCTCGGCGATGACCAGCAACGGCTTGCCGGAGCGTGCGATCTGCTCGAGCAGGGGCAGCAGGTCCTTCATGTTGCTGATTTTCTTCTCGTGGATCAGGATGTAGGGATCCTCGATGACGGCTTCCATGCGCTCGGGGTCGGTGATGAAGTAGGGCGAAAGGTAGCCACGGTCGAACTGCATGCCTTCGACGGTGTCGAGCTCGGTGGACATGGTCTTCGACTCTTCCACCGTGATGACGCCGTCCTTGCCGACTTTCTTCATCGCCTGCGCGATGGTGTCGCCGATGGTGGTGTCGCCGTTGGCGGAGATGGTGCCCACTTGCGCGATCTTGTCTTCGGTGGTGACGGGCTTGGAGAGCTTCTTCACTTCTTCGGTGACCACTGCGACGGCCTTCTCGATGCCGCGCTTGAGGGCCATGGGGTTGACGCCCGCGGCGACGGCCTTGACACCCTCGCGGAAAATGGCCTGGGCCAGGATGGTGGCGGTGGTGGTGCCATCGCCGGCGACGTCGGAAGTCTTGGAGGCGACTTCGCGAACCATCTGCGCGCCCATGTTCTCGAGCGGATCCTTCAGCTCGACTTCCTTGGCGACGGTGACGCCGTCCTTGGTAATGGTGGGGCCGCCGAATTTCTTCTCCAGAACGACGTTGCGGCCTTTGGGGCCGAGGGTGACCTTCACCGCGTCGGCGAGTTGATTGACACCGCGCAGAATGGCCTGCCGGGAGTTCTCACTGTATACGATTTGCTTTGCAGCCATGAATAATCCTCCTGGAAACTTTTAGGCTTTCGCCTTTTGTGCCGCGCCTTCGAGGATTCCGAGGACCTCGTCTTCGCGCATAATCTGGTACTCTTCGCCATCCAGCTTGATCTCGCTGCCGGAATACTTGCCGAACAGAATCCGGTCGCCGGGCTTCACGTCGAGCGCGACGACTTTGCCGCTGTCCAGGCGCTTGCCTTGCCCGACGGCGATGACCTCGCCCTCCTGGGGCTTCTCCTTGGCCGAATCCGGAATGATGATCCCGCCCTGGATGGTCTCTTTCTCTTCAAGACGCCTCACGACGATGCGATCGTAGAGCGGCCGAATATTCATATCAATTCCTCCAGTTGCTAGGTGTGGGTTAACGGAAAGAATCCGGCTTAGGATGCCGGCACCCGTTAACTAGTATTAGCACTCTCGGGGGGAGAGTGTCAAGGAGGCGGAACGGACCTTCAGGGGGCTTTGCCGCCGGCTTAGCACGAGAATTGACGCCTCGCGTAGGGCACAACATAAGGAGGAGCGATCAAGTCGTTCCGATGCGATGAGACCGAGGGGCGTTCCTTCCCGGGCCCTCGCGCAGGCCGAGCAGAAAGGTCCAAAGGTCGAGCCAGTCTCGACCGTGGCGAGCGGTCCCGTGGCCCCCGGCCGCCGCTCGGCTAGAATGAGGAATTGATGAGCGAAGAGACCCCCCACACCAACCAGCAGGAAATGCCCAGCGCCGAGCGCCGCGAGTTGCCGCCCGCGAGTTTCGGAGAGCTGATTTTCTCCATGCGGTTCCAGGCCGAGATGCACCTGGGGCTCCTGCCTCTGGACGAAGAGGAAAAGCCACCGGTTGATCTGGCTGCCGCCCAACACTACATCGACCTGTTGGGAATCCTGGCCGAGAAGACGCGCGGCAACCTGGTGATCGAGGAACAGCGGTACCTGGAGAACTCCCTCACGGAGTTGCGCTTCCGCTACGTTCAGGCGGCCGGCCAGGTTCAGCCCAAGTGACGCCAGAGCCCGGCTCGCTCACGATCGCCGTTCTGGGATCGGGCACCAGTGTCGGCGTGCCTACGATCGCCTGCGGCTGCGCGGTGTGCCGCTCGGCCGACCCCAGGGACAAGCGTCTGCGTCCTTCGGTGCTCCTGAGCTACGGCGGGCGCAACGTGGTGATCGACACCACGCCGGACTTTCGCACCCAGGTCCTGCGCGCGGGCGTCGAGCGTCTGGATGCGGTGTTGTTTACGCACGCGCACGCCGATCACATCATGGGGCTCGACGACGTGCGGCCGTTCAACTACCACCAGCGCTCCGGCATCCCGATCTACGGCTCCGCCCAAACCATCGAGACGGTGCGGCGGGTGTTCGAGTACGTGTTCGCCGAGCAAGAGCACGAGTCCTCCGTCCCTCGCCTGGTGACGCACCTCCTCGATGGCGAACCGTTCGACGTGTTCGGCCGGCAGTTCAAGCCGATTCCGTTGAAGCACGGACGCCTGGACGTATACGGCTACCGCTTCGGCGCCGCCGCTTACCTCACCGACCACAGCGTCATTCCGGAAGCGTCGATGGCAGCGCTGGGCGGGCTCGATGTCCTGTTCCTGGACGCGCTGCGCCACCGTCCGCACCCCACCCACACCACGGTCGCGCGCGCGCTCGAATACGTCGAGGAGCTGAAGCCGCGGCGAGCGTTCCTGACGCACATCTGCCACGATCTGGGCCACGAAGAAACCGAGCGGGCGCTGCCACCGAACGTCCGCCTCGCCTACGACGGCCTGGAGATCCACGTGGAGGCCACGTAGCATGGACCGTTTCGGTCCCTCGGCCCTTACCATCGGCAACTTCGACGGCGTACACGCCGGGCACCGCGAGATCCTGCGCCGCGTCGTCGAACTGGCGCGAGAACGCGGCTGGAAGCCCTCGGTGCTGACCTTCGACCCCCATCCGGCCCGCGTCGTGGCGCCGGAGCGAGCGCCCCGCCTGCTTACGACGCCGGAAGAACGCGCCCGCCTGATGCGCGAGGCGGGCATCGAGCAGGTGCTGATCCTACCGTTCACGCGCGAGCTGGCCGGCTTCTCGCCGGAGCGGTTCGTGCGGGAGATCGTGGTGGAGCGGCTGGAGGCGCGGGCGGTTCTGGTGGGCGACAACTTTCGGTTCGGCCACCAGCACGCCGGCGACACGCGCCTGCTGGAGGAACTGGGCCGGCGGGATGGGTTCCTGGTGGAGGCGGTCCCGGCCATCCGCATGCGCGGGCGCGTGGTCTCATCGAGCGAGGTGCGCCGCCTGATCGAGGCCGGCAACGTCGCGCTCGCGGCGCGGCTGCTTGCACGGCCGTACGCACTGGCGGGAGAGGTGGTCGCGGGCCAGGGCATCGGCTCCAGGCAGACCGTACCCACCTTGAACCTGGCGCCGGCGGCCGGGGTGCAGCCCGCCCGTGGCGTCTACATCACGCGCACTACCGATCCCGAAACGGGCCGCCGCTGGAACTCGGTCACCAACATCGGCACCCGGCCGACGTTCGACGGCGAATCGGTGACGGTCGAGACCTTCCTGCTCGATCCGCTCACTGGGGCGAGCCCGCGCGCCATCCGCGTCGAGTTCCTGAGGCGCCTGCGCGAGGAGCGCCGTTTCGACGACGCCGCCGCGCTCAAACGCCAGATCCTGCGCGACGTTGGGCGGGCGGAGACGTACTTCCGGAGGGTGCCGGGGCGACCGCTTTCGAGGTGAAATCATGAATCCGAGAACTCTTGTTGCTGCGACCATCCTGATATCGCTTGCGACCCTGCCGGCCTTCTCGCAGGCGAAACCCTCCACGAACATCCCGCATCTCGAAAAGCGCGGAACGGCGACGCAATTGATCGTGGACGGCAAACCGTACCTGGTCCTGGGCGCGGAATTGAACAACTCCAGCGCCTCCAGCATGGAGTACATGCGGCCGCTGTGGTCCAAAATCGTGGCCACCAACCTCAACACCGTGCTGGCAACCGTGTCGTGGGAGTTGATGGAGCCCGAGGAGGGCCGGTTCGACTTCAGTCTGGTGGACGGTCTGATTCAAGATGCCCGGCGGTATAGCCTGCGCCTGATCCTGCTCTGGTTCGGAAGCTGGAAGAACGGCAAGTCCACCTACCAGCCGGTCTGGGTCAAGACAAACCAGAAGCGGTTTCCACTTATCCAGGACGAGAACGGCAAGGGCCTGCCGACCTTGACCACGCTGAGCGACGCCAACCGCGACGCCGATGCGCGCGCCTTCGCCGCATTGATGAGGCACATCCGCGAGGTGGACGCAGAGGCGCACACGGTCCTCATGATCCAGGTCGAGAACGAGGTTGGAGTTCTCGGCCCGTCGCGCGACCACTCGCCGGTGGCGAACCAAGCGTTCGCCGGGCCGGTGCCGAAGGAGTTCCTGGACTACCTCCAGAAGCACAAAGACACCCTGATTCCCGAGCTGCGCAAGCGTTGGGAAGCCGCCGGCTTCAAGACGTCCGGAAGCTGGGAAGAGGTCTTCGGCGCTGGCATGGACACCGATGAACTGTTCATGGCGTGGAACTACGCGCGCTACGTGGGCCATGTCGCAGCCGCCGGCAAAGCCGAATATCCGTTGCCGATGTTCGTGAATACATGGCTGCGCCAGGGGAAGGAAAAGCCTAACGAGGACAAGCCCGGCGGCTATCCGAGCGGCGGCCCGCTGCCCCAGGTGATGGATGCCTGGAGGGCCGGAGGGCCGGCCATTGACATTCTCTCGCCGGACGTCCACGTCCCGAATTACTCCGACTGGTGCGAATGGTACACGCAATCCGGCAACCCGCTGTTCATCCCCGAGTCCCGGGGAGACGCGCGGGGCGTCGCGCAGGCGATTGCTACCGCCGGCAAGTACGATGGCATCGGCTACTCGCCGTTTGGGATAGACCGGCTGGCGTCTCCGCAGGGCGAACTCGCCAAAGGTTACCAGGTCCTGTCGCAGGTAGCTCCATTGATCCTGGAAAGGCAGGGCCTTGGAAAGGTGACGGCCGTGCTGGTGGACAAGGAGGCCCCAAGTTCCAAGGTGCGGCTGGGCGACTACACGATCGAGGCCCGCTACGCGGAGCGCAGTCAGGATCCGAATGCGCCCGTCGCTCCCCCGGTGGACCGCGTAGCCGGCCTGTTCATTCAGTTAGGCCCCGATGACTTCGTGGTTGTGGGCCGAAGCATGAGCGTCTACTTCGAGACGGCCACGGACGCGGCCCAGAGCGTGGGACTGGCCGTCGTCGAGGAAGGCCAGTACGTCGACGGCCGTTGGATCCCCGGACGCCGGCTGAACGGCGACGAAACGCCGGAGTGGAAGGCCCTCTGGTTTCAGGGCGACCGGTACTCCATCCAGAAGGTGAGGCTGTACCGCTACCGGTGATGCCCCCGGGCCGTGATCCGGTGGATGAAATCCACTTCCTCCTGGTGGTACGGCTTCCCGTCCGGATAGAAAATGTCGTGGAACCAGACTTCGGGAGGATGCTCCACGTAGGGGTGTTGCCAGGAGTCCCACGGAAGGTAGGTCTGGCTCTTTCCCTGGACAAAGCCCCAGTTGATGGCGCCCACCTTGTATTTCTTCGCCACCGGCAGGATGCTCTCGAACGTGCTTCCACGGGGGCGCGCCATGTACTCGGTGCAGAGGATCGGGCGGCCGTAGGGCAGCAGGGATTTGACCCGGCGCTCGAAGTCATCCGGCGGATCATAGCTGTGGAAGGAGATCACGTCCGAGTTTTCGAGTTGGATCTTCTCCATGGGGCCGAGTTTATCGGGCGAGGACCACTCACCCTGCCACACGCCGCTGGTGAGCGGCTGCGCCGGACGGACGGACCGCGCCCAGGCGAACACCTGCGGCAGAAGCGCCAGCACGCGCTCGACCTTGTCCACCGGGTCGGTGTAGCTGCCGGCGTTGGTGTTATCGGGTTCGTTCCAGACGTCCCACCCCAGAATCCGTTTGTCGTGGGCAAAGGCGCCCACCACGCCTTCGACGTAGGCCTCCAGCCGCGCGACCTGCGCCGGGTCGTCGAGCGCGCTGGCGCCCGGGCTCTGCACCCATCCGGAGTTGTGGACTCCGGGCTTCGGCTCGTGTTGCCTGCCGAGTTGCGGGTTGGGGTCCCAGCAGGAATCGAACAGCACCAGCAGCGGACGGATGTGGTGCTTCGCCGCGATCGTCAGAAACTTGTCCAGGCGCCGGCGGAAGCCCTCCGCGTCCTGCTGCCATGGCAGATCGTGCAGAAACACGCGCATGGTGTTCATGCCGATGCTCTCGGCCCAGCCCAGTTCGGCGTCGATCCGCCGGGCATCGAACGTATCGGCCTGCCACATCTCCAGTTGGTTGATCGCGTTGGCCGGTATGTAGTTGCTCCCGACCAGCCACGGCTGCGCGCGGTATCGCGCGACGGCCTTCGCTGGGGGCCATGGGTTCGGTGCGGCCACGAGCGTTGCGCCGGCCAGAAGGGCCACGAGAATTCCGGCAATCCCTTTTGTGCGCATCTTGCTCCTTGAACGCTAATGCCCGGCTACGTACCTGGCGTACAGCGCCGCGATATCGGCGCTCCGAGCATCGCCGGGGTGAATCACCACACGATAGCGGAAGGTCAGGCGCTGGCCGGGCTCGATCGTCATGCTGCCGTCTTGACTCTTGTCGGCCGTGAAATCCCGGACGCCGAAGGGATTCGCGGCAAACAGTCCGTAGGCCCGCGAATGCCAGTAAGTGGGATGCCGCGGATTCGAGGGATGGTCCATGATGGCGACGCCTACGGTCTGGCCGTCCACCTGCCCGTAGTAATCGACCCAGGCGGAACGCTTGCCCCACACGTTCTTCTCGGTCTCCTGCCCCTCGGCATTCACCATCCTCCCGCTGCGGTCTTCGGAAAGAGCGGTGGCCAGGCGTATGCCGAAAGTGCCTTCCTTGGTGTCTCCGAAGGTCAGCTTCTCGACGGCCTCCATGGCGATCTCATAGTCGATGATGCGCAACTTGGGGTCCGAGTAAATGGTGATTGTCCGCGTATCCGTCATGAAGAGCTTGCCGCCCGGGCCGAAGCTGTCAAATGTGGCCTTGATGGTTCCCGACTTAGCGCCGCCCTTGGCCTCCAGCACTTTCTTCAACGCGATGCGGCCCTTTTTCGGGTCGGTCGAACCGGGCTCGGTGCTCCAGAAATCGGCCCCGTTTACCGACCCGTGCTCAAAGAACATCCCGTGATGCCACGGATGATCGCGCGTCTCGCCTTCCTCCATCGGATAATGGCGGGTCACGACGATTCCCGAGGCCGTTCGCAATGGGTAAAGATACGGCTTGTTCCCGCCTGGCGCGAGGAAGAAATCGGAGTATGGCTTCCCGTCGATCTCGACCGCTACGCGGTCCTCCTTGGGCTCGATCTTCACCTGCGCGCACAACGGGGACACCAGCATCGGAATCCACGCCGCCGCCACAATCCACGAATCGCGTCGAGTCATAACTCCATGCTCCTTCTTCGAGCGAGAGACAGGGCCGCCTCATCTTGCCGGGTCGCAGCGCGGCCATGTCGCCGCCACCCAGGGTCCGCGGCACGCCTCAGTGTACATCAGCCTCTCCTTAGGGTGTCCTCCGGCGCGGCATTGACCGTTCCCCAGGTCGTGGCCTTCGCTAGAATGAAGCGGGACGAAGGAGGAATCCAATATGAAGTCTCTCTTGACACTCGCCGGGGCGGTTATCGCGGCAGCGGCTCTCGCTTCCGCCCAACAAAGCCCCAGCCAAACCGCCTCAGTCACGATTGCCGGCAAGACGATCGGCATCAAGTACGCGGCGCCGTCGGTGAAGGGCCGGGAGGGCAAGCTCTTCGGTAAAGACGGGAGAATCGCCAAGGACCCCAACTATCCGGTGTGGCGGGCAGGAGCGAACTCGGCTACTTCCTTCCACACCGACGCCGATCTCGACGCCGGCGGTCTCGCCGTGCCGAAGGGCGACTATACGCTCTACATCAACCTGGCGGACCCTGACAACTGGGAACTCATCGTCAACAAGCAGACCGGCCAGTGGGGCCTGACCTACGATGCGTCGCAGGATCTCGGCCGCGTCAAGATGAACATGAGCAAGCCGGCGGCGACGATTGAGACGCTCCAATACAAGCTGGGCGATGAGGGCGGCCACAAGGCCAGACTCGTGTTGGAATGGGAAGACCACGTCGCATCCGTGCCTATCACGGTGAAGTGACGCTTCTCAAACCGGTGGCCGAGGGATGTCTCAGCGGAAGCGGTACAGCGTCGCGCGCTGGATGCCCTGATCCGGTTCCGCCACACGCAGGTGGGGCTGCTGGATGCGTTGTCCGCCGGATCTGACCAGGTCGGCACGGCAATTGCGTTCGTCCCATTCGCTCTCGAACTTGTCGTCGTGCGAATCGAGGTCGTTCTCGTTGAGGTCCCATTCCACGGCATCGCCGCCGATCTCGATCTCCACATCCGCGCCCAATCGCGGAAAGGTATCCCTGGGCGTCCGCCGCGAGGATGACGGCCCACAAATGCTTGCGGGCTCCGGAGGTTTCAAGATAGGGACAAGAGCAGTCCAGGATCAGTACGCCGTCCTCCAACTCCAGCGAGACATCGTAGCGCCGGGAACCCAGTACCGTGGCGGTAACCGCTCTTTCCGAGCCGCCCAGGACGCGTACGGCGCCGGGCAGTTTCTCCGCAGGGTTGCCTCACGCGACCGGTCGCGTTTCGTAAGTGAGGCCCTGGCTGCACGACTGGAAGCGCGCGACGTTGAGCTAGTCCGTGCCTGCGATTGCGAATCAGGACCTGGATGTGACCAAGATCGAGAAAGAATTTGACGAAATCGGCGACGAAATGGCAGAACCGGTGACAAAGGAACGTGTGCGCAAGCGGCTGGGCGCAGTCACAACGGAGGAGATGGCGGCAATGGAGGATGGCCTCAGGCAGATTATGCAACTCGGATAACGCAGAGCCGGGCCGCGCGCGTTTGGCTCCCCGGAAAACGTGGTTTCCAACTGCCTCTCCGTGCGCAAGCTACTGCATTTAAAGATGAGTAGAAGCTCGGGTGGACAGGATCCAGGTCGGTTCATGGGTCAGACATGGATAGATTCCTCGGAGATAAGTTATACTATCCGTGGGTTCTATCCAATGCCGGCTACAAATACGGGACTCGAAAAAGCACGCCGCGTGTTTACCAAACACGGGGGCATGCTCCGCACGAGCAAGGCGATTCGGCTCGGCGTTCATCCAAGGACACTGTATGCTCTCCGGGACTCTGGTGAAATCGAACGGGTCGGTCGCGGCCTCTACAGGCTCTCCACCGCACCACCACTCTCAAGCCCGGATCTTGTTCCCCTCGCGATTCGACTTCCGCGCGCGGTCGTCTGTCTGATCTCCGCGCTCGCTCACCATGGTCTGACCGCGCAGGTTCCACATTCCGTCGATCTTGCGCTGCCCAGCCATGCTCAGATCCCTAAGGTCGATGGCGTCCCGCTGCACGTCTTCTGGTACTCCGAACCATCCTTCAGCGCCGGGATTGAGATCGCCACGATCGAGGGTGTGCCAGTGAGGATCTATTCACCGGAGAAGACCATCGCCGACTGCTTCAAGTACCGGAACAAAATCGGACTCGATGTCGCGATTGAAGCTCTCCGGACCTATCGCGAGCGAACGCCGAAGCCGAACTTTCAGGCGCTGTCGAAGTTCGCCCAGATCAATCGCGTCCAGAGGGTCATACGGCCATATCTGGAGGCCGTGCTGTGAGCGGGCGCGACGTGGGCGCCTCGGTCCGTCAACGATTGCTCAACCAATCCCGCGCACAAGGGCGCCCGTTTCAGGAACTGCTCCAGTACTTCGCCATGGAGCGATTCCTCTATCGCCTGGCGAAGTCGCCGTTTTCCGATCGGTTCGTTCTGAAGGGCGCGCTGTTGCTGACCGCCTGGCGCGCGCCTCTCTCGCGGCCAACCATGGACATCGATCTCGCCGGCAGGACAAGTAATGAATTGGACCACATCGCAGAACTCATAGGCGCGGTCTGCGAAATAGTCGCTGAACCGGACGGCGTCGAATTCGATCGTGCGTCGATCGAGGTCAGCCGAATCAAAGAGGACGCAGACTACGATGGCGTCCGAGTCAGGTTCCACGCGACACTCGCCAAGGCGCGAATCCCGATGCAGATCGACATCGGCTTTGGGGACGTCATGGTTCCGGGGCCAACACAGGTTGAGTATCCAACGCTGCTCGATTTCCCCGCTCCCGTGCTCCAGGCCTATTCCAGGGAGACCGTTATCGCTGAAAAGCTCGAAGCGCTCACCAAACTCGGCCTGCTGAACAGCCGGATGAAAGACTACTATGACCTCGCCCTCCTGTCACGCATGTACTCGTTCGAAGGCGAGGATTTAAGCGAGGCGATCATCGCGACCTTCCGGCACCGAGGCACGAGCATCGAAGCTGAGCCCATTGGATTGATGGATGCTTTCTACGCCGATCCAGCAAGAGCGGTTCAATGGCGGGCGTTCGTGCGCCGAAGCCGGTTCACCGAACAGTCCGGCGACCTGGAACGGCTCGTGGTCGAAATTCGCACATTCGTTTTCCCGCTTCTCGCGGCGGCGGCCGGTGAGAAACCGCTCAAAGTTCGCTGGCAAGCTGGCGGGCCGTGGGGATGAGTGTTCAGCTCATCCGCCAGAGCGGCTTTGAGAAGCGGAGTCGTGGCTCAGGTTTCCCGTAGCCGTAACCGCTCTCGTGCGTCGCGGGGCGGCCGTTCGTATTAGCAGCCGGTACCGCTCGGTAGCGGCAGGAAGCAACCGGTATCACTGCTTAGTTAGTACTGGCTCCCCGGCATGGATTCGAACCACGATTCACGGCTCCAAAGGCCGCTGTCCTACCATTAGACGACCGGGGAGTGGCCCAGAACGGGTCTCCTTTGCGTAGTGTAGCAGCCGCGGTACGGCGTCACCACTCCGCGTAGACGGTGCCGTCAAGGGGACTGCTCTTGTCCGAGCCGCTGCGAACGTCCCAGATGCCGGGCTCGGTCTGGCTGACCGAACTGGTGGCGTCTTCCATGATGACCTTCCAGGTGTTGTTGGAGCCCGTGATGGGGTCGGTCGGCACCTGGCGCAGGTAGCCTTCGCTCACCAGGTCGTCGAGCGACGGGGGGGCTTTCTGCTTGTCGTAGGTGTACTCGTCGATCATGCTCCGCAACGTGAACAGATTGCTGCGCAGCAGGCTCTCCTTGGCGCGCAGGATCGCCTTTTGATACATCGGCACCGCAATCGAGACCAGGATCGAGATGATGGTCATCACGATCAGGATTTCGATGAGAGTGAAACCCCGGCGCGGACGACCGCGCTCACTCGCCAGGCTACCATTCCGCATAGGCCGTCCCATCGGGCGCTTTGTCCGTACTCTTGGTGTACACATCGAAAACGTTCTGCCCGCCCCAACTTGTGGAATCCGTATCGTCGCGCGTGCTGCGCAGTCCCCACTCGAACGAATTCGTCATGGGGTCCTTGGGAATGCGGCGCAGGAACCTCATCTTCTTGTCCGGGCTGCCCTGCGGGCGCACGCCGTCGACGAGCTGTTGGAGGCTTTCGGGGTAGTTGTCGCTGTCGATCTTTCCGGGCGGGAGCACCCTGTTGTCCGCGGCGTCCTTGTACTTGTCGATGGCCGTGCGCATCTCGCGCAGGGCGAACCGCAGCTCCTTCTCCCGCTCGCGGCGCACCCTGAAGCGCGCCAGCGGAACAGCCATGGTGGTCAGCAGCATCAGGATCGTGAAGGTCACGATCAGCTCGATCAGGGTTAATCCGCGCTGGTTCCGCCGCCTCATACCTACCTGATGGTCACGCTGGCGTGCGGCACGTCTTGCGAGACGGGCTGGTTGTGCGAGTCGCGCGCCGCGAGGTCCGTGAAGCTAACCAGGGCGGTTCCCGGCTTGATCGCCTTGAAGGTGAAGACGGCCAGGGCGCCGGCCCCGTTCAGGCCCGCCGAGCCGGGGACACGATTCAGATTGACCGTCAAATCGCCGCTGTCGTTCAGAATGTTCCGCGTGAAGATGATCTTCTGGCCGTCGCTCGAGAGGAAGCCGCCCGGTGACGCTTCTTCGAGGCGCAGCAGTTGCGGATCGAACTTCAGCTTAAACGGCGCCGCGAACAGATCGCGCGCGTCGTTGACGTCGAATTGCAGCGTGAAGGTCTGGTCGGGCTTCACCTCGATCGTTTCGGGGCGGAACAGGAGGCGCGTGGCACCCTCGGCCGGGGCCGGCATGGTAGCCGGAGCAGGCGCGGGCGGGGGCGTTTCCGCCGGAGCCGTTTCCGTAAGCGCCGGCTTGGGCGCTTCCGCGGCCAGGCCGGGCGCCGCCGGCCGTGGCGCCAGGCTCAAGTGGGTGTTCTGCTCGGTGCCCGCAGCAATCGCCCTCAGGTTGATGTCCGTAATGCCCGCCGTCCGCACGATGTGCGGGACCAGCGCGATCAACAACTCATTCCGGTCCTTTGAGACGGTGTTGCTCGTGAAGAGGTGCCCGAGGATGGGGATACTCGAGAGGCCCGGCACGCCGCTGCTGCTCTTGGTGTCGTCGTCCTCCATCAACCCGCCCAACAGGCTCACCTCGCCCTCCCGGATGCGGATCTCGTGCTCCACTTTCCTCTGCCCGATGATGGGCTGCGAAATGCCTCCGACATTGACGGTCGAGAGCAGGCTCGATATCTCCAGGACCACCTTGAGAGTGACTTCCTTGTCGCCGTGGACGGTGGGCGTGATGTCCACATTCACGCCGATGTCCGCGAACGTGAAGTTCTGATACAGGCCGCCGTATCCGCCCGTGGTGCCTCCAAACGGCTGGATGCCGCCCGATGCAATGGGGTACTTCTCGCCGATGCGCAGGCTGGCCTTCTGTCCACTGGCGGCGCGCACCTGCGGAGACTGGAGCACCTTGGTGGCGGAGTCGGCCATGGTGGCCTGGAGCAGGGCGCCGGGCATGGTGACCGAGAAATCGCCGGTCGAGATGTGCCCGACGCGCGAGAGCGCGATCAGTTGTCCCGTGGTTGTCGCCGTAGTCGTAGTCGGCGTGGCGGTAGAGGTGGGCGTGGGGGTCGCCAGGAGCACGGGATTCCGGGGCGTGAACTGTATCTGGGTGTTGATTCCGGCCGCGGTCCCGTCGGAAGAGAGGGCCGCCGCCAGGCTTCTGCTCTTGGTCCGGTTGGCCTCCATGACGATGACGTCCACCACCACTTCCGACTTGGGCTTGTCCAGGTCGTTCACCAGCTTTTCCGCGAGCAGGATCTGGTCCGGCGTCCCGCGGGCGATGATGGCGTTCATGGTGCCATAGGTGAAGACTTTTTTGATGTCGGCCACCGTGCGGAGGACGGTCGAGATCTCCTGGAGCTCCTGGGGGGTGGTGAGGTTGGTGAGATAGAAGACCTGCACTGCGTTGTCTTCGAAGTCCCGGCGCTTGGGCAGGCTATCCGTGGTCACGAAGATGGCGTTGGCCGAGAGTGGCTTCCAGAAGGTGTGAGTCATGGTCGCCAAGTAGTCGAGCGCGTCCTCGATGGTGGAGTTGTTGAGGTCTACCGTGGTGTTGCGGCGCGCGTTCGGGTCGTTGGCGTAATCGGGATCGAAGACGATGTTGATGCCGGCCAGCTTGCCCACCGTATCGTAGAGCACCTTGGATGGCTGGTTGGCCATGCGCAGGTTGATGGGCTGCGCGGAAAGCGGCCGCAGGACGGGCGGAGCCATGAGCCGCGCCAGCTTCTCCTGCTCCTGATCGCGGGCCAGCTCAGCCGGGGTGAGGGTCTGCTCCTTGGGCGTGAGTTCGGCGCCGCGCTGGCGGTTGCGCTCGATCATGTCGAGCGTCTTCTTCAGATTCTGCTCGGCGACGTCGGAAGACGGGTCGATGGCGTAGGCCTTCTGGAACTCCGCCAGCGCCTTGTCCAACTCCCCGGCGGTGCGGAGTTTCCCTCCCGCATTGACGTGCATTTGCGCGGCCTGGAACCGCACGCGCTTGATGGCGATCTGGTAAGCCACGTCGGTGGGGTCCTCGGCGACCGCCTTTTCGTAGGCGTCCAAAGCCGCGTCCCAGTCCTTGTGAGACTCGGCCACCGCACCGTCGGCCAGGAACTTGTCGCCCTTGCGCGTATGTGCATCGCCGACGGAGGCAAACGCCACTACCAGGGCGGTTGCCAGAGCCATCTTAAAATACCGGTCAAGCCTGTCCATCTTATTGGAATCCCAGGGGTTGTGTTAGTATAGTCTTCGCGGCGGAGCCCGAACTCACACAACCATTGACGATTGGGAGCCGGCGGGCGTGGAGAGGAAAGTTGCAGGCTAAGGCGAGCGAAATCAAGATCCTGGCTGCCAACCGCCAGGCCGGGCACAACTATTTCCTGACGGACCGCTACGAGGCTGGGCTGGTGCTTACCGGCACCGAAGTCAAAGCCGCCCGAGAGGGGAAGATCCAGCTCAAAGACAGCTACGCCGAGGTCCTTCATGGCGAAGCCTGGCTGATGAATACCCACATCAGCCCGTACTCTCACGGGAACCGTATGAATCACGACCCGGTGCGCAGCCGCAAGCTGCTCCTGCACCGGACCGAAATCGACAAGCTCCTAGGCAAGTCGCGCGAGCGGGGCTTCACGCTGATCCCCACACGGATCTATCTCAAGACCGGGCGCATCAAGTGCGAGCTGGCCCTGGCGCGCGTCAAGAAACTCCACGACAAGCGCGCGGCGGAGCGGCAGCGCGAGAACGAGGCCGAAGCCCGCCAGGCGGTCCGCGATCATTCACGGTAGAACTCATGGAACTCAAATTCGAAGCAAAGCCAATCGAGCAGGTGGAGAGCGATGCGGTCATCGTGATCGCATTCGACAAAGACAGTGCGGCGTCGGGGTTGACGCCGGAAGTCACCATGGCGGCCAACGCCGCTACGGGGGGCTGGATCGAGGAGCTGTACGAGTCCGGTGAATTCGCCGGCAAGCCGTTCGAGATGTCGCTCCTGCACCGTCCGGCGGGTCTGCTGGCAAAGCGCCTGCTGGTGGTGGGCGGCGGCAAAGCGGCCAGGTTTTCCGGCGCGGAATTGAGGAACGCGACGGCCGCGGCGGTGCGGTTTCTGGGGTCCAAAGGAGCGCGGTCGGCGGCGCTGGCGCTGGATGCCGGGGCGTCTCTGGAAACGCTGGCTACGGCCGCGGTCGAGGGCGCAATCCTGGGGGGCTACGAGCCGGACCAGTACAAGACCGACGACAAGGAACCCCACGCGGTAGAGACCTTCGCCGTCGCCGCGCCAGGCGCTCCCGGCGGGATGAACGAGATCCTCGACCGGGCGCTCATCGTCGCCGAAGCCCAGAACTTCGCGCGGGCGTTGGCCAGCGAGCCGGCCAACCGGATGACGCCGTCGATCCTGGCGCAACGGGCACGCGACA
>Ga0265316_10002029_pt1 | contig 21325 bp, 18 predicted proteins | sample 4522metaG_FD_202092 | JGI IMG/M metagenome (GOLD analysis project Ga0265316, IMG submission 202092) | Rhizosphere microbial communities from Carex aquatilis grown in University of Washington, Seatle, WA, United States - 4-5-22 metaG | ecosystem: Host-associated > Plants > Roots > Rhizosphere >... | reverse complement strand
GCGTTTCCGCACTGCCTGGGCGGCGGAAGAGTCGTCCAGGCAATGCTGGTGCCGCCAGAGCTCGTGACGCCTCCTGTGGCCACGCCCCCGGATCCCGCCGCGCCACCCTTCGAACTGCTGCTTCCGCCTGAAGCGGTCCCGCCGGAGTTGTTGGCTCCAGAGAAACCCGTGCTGGAATTGCCGCCGGCCGGCGTGCCTCCACTGCCGACCGTGGTTACGCCGGCCGAGCTGTTTCCACCCGCGGGCGACGACGTGGAACTGCCTCCGGAGGCTATGTTTCCACCATTGGCCGAAGTTGTTCCGCCGAGGGCGCCGCTGGATCCGGCCTTGCTACTTGACTGCGTCCCGCCGTGGCTGGCGGCGCCGCCTGCTGCCCCGGCAGAACCTGAGGCTCCACCTGCAGTGGTTGAGGTCGCGCCACCGGAGGCGCCAGGGCTGTTGTCGCCAGGACACCCAGCCGCGATGACGGCGCAGCAGACCAAAGCAGACAAAGTGATGATAGGGGAGCGCTGAAACTTCATGATGCTACCTTAACCCGAGTTTCTGCTTGGCGCGCGAAGATCTGGCTCGCTACCTGATAGATTTCAATAATCAGCGCACGCACTTCGCCCAAGCGACCGTCCAGTAGTTCCAGGCGGTGGTAGTGGTCCCGGCGTTGAACCCGGTGAAGCCGTCGTCGAAGTTGAGACCCCACCAGGCCGTTGTGCTGTTCCGCTGTGCGTGCGACGCCCAGTACCAATTGTTGCTGTGTGCGCCGTACTGCGTGCTGGGGAACTTGGTGCGGTCGATGGCTGGCGCCACCTGGGATTCGTCCACCAGCGTGGCCAACTCGCGAACTGATGGCAGTCGCCAGGTGTGTCCTCCCAGGGCCAAGCTGCTGCAGTACGCGACCGCCTGATCCCAACTGACAAATCCGGAAGAGTTGCCGGTTCGCTGCCAGGTGAGACCAGTGTAGTTGTCCAGGACTTCGTCGGCGGAAATGGCGTTGTACTGGTTGGGTGGTGCCGCGGCCGGGTCGCTGAAGGCTTCGCCGCTCCCGTTGCCGCGCACGCAGCGGACGCGCGAAGGGTTGGAGGCGGAGTAGGCATTGCTGACCATTCCGTCGCTCATGTTGAAGGTCCAGGCGCAGGTGCCGCCGCCAGTAGCTGGCACGCCGGCGTCAGGATCCGCCGCAGGCGCGCCGCAGGTCTTGCCAGCGCCCGCTTGCCGAATAGTGAGGATCCAGTTCGAGCCGGTCTCGTGGTAGCCACCCACGCCGGTGAAGGCAGCGTCAATCGCCGGGCTGCGTGTCCAGTCCATAATGGACGACACCTCCACTCGCGTGGGAACCCGCCAGTCGCTATTGCCACCGAGCGACAAGCTCTGGCAGTAAGTGATGGCATCGGCATTGGTGTAGCTGGTGCTCGATTCGACCTGCTGCCAGTCCAGGCAGGTGACATTGTCGTGCACAATGCCGTTGGCGACTGTGTAGCTCGCCGGGTTGGGGAGACCCGAGCTGGTTGGATTCGGCATTTTCCAGCAAGCCCACTTGTGCGAGCCGCAGGTGGAGGGCTGGCATGTTCCGAGCGTGCCCGCTGCGCCAGTGGTGCCGCCTGTCGCCACGCCGCCGGTGCTGATGGTGCCGCCGGTCTTGCTGGTTCCGCCGGTCACGAGAATGCCGCCGCTACTGGAGGTTCCGCCGGTCACGAGAATGCCGCCGCTACTGACGGTGCCGCCGGTCATGAGAATGCCGCCGCTACTGACGGTGCCGCCGGTCTTGCTGGTTCCGCCAGTCACGAGACTCCCGCCGGTGACGGGAGTGCCACCGACGTTGGTGGTGCCGCCGGTGTTGGTGGTGCCGCCGGTGTTGGTGGTGCCGCCGGTGTTGCTGCTTCCCAGGGTGGTGGAGGTGCCGCCAGCGCTGGACGAGCCACCAGTGCTGACGGCGCCGCCGGTCGCCGTGCCGCCGTTGCCGACGGTCCCCGCGGCGCTGGTCGAGCCGCCGGTTTCCGTTGACCCGCCGATGCTTGCGCCGCTCGTGTCGGTGCCGCCCGCAGACGTCACACCACCCGTCCCGCCCGACGTTGAGCCTGCACTATTGCAGCCCACCAAGCCCAGCAACGCCACACGCAAGACCACCAGTCTTTTCATCGCATTGCCTTTCTGGGGATCCCCTGTCGGACCCAGTCGCAGCTACCTTAGCTGCAGCCAGTTCTTCACGACCGTGCCGAAGTCCGTGAGAGTCGTGAGCGCGTTGTTCGAGAACAGACTGGGTGTCCACGAGTTGTCGGCGACCCACGCGGTCCAGCTCGCTCCGTAGCCGTCAACCTTGGTTTCGAAATCGGTTCCCCAAGTCGAGCTGGAGGCAACCAGATTCTTGTCGCTGCCGCTGAGCGCGTACCCCCATTCCGTGATGAACACCGGGGCCTTTGCCACCGCTGTCGTGACCTGTTGCTGGAAGGACTGGCTCCAGTTGCCAGGATAGACATGCGCGGTGTACACCAAGTTGGCTCCCGTCGGCGCATCGCTGGCGGCGTCGCCTGGGTGTTGGTCGTAGCTCATGGATGGAACGATGATGATGTTGGACGCTCCGGCGTTGCGAATGGTCGTTATCCAGCCCTGGACAACGGGCTTGAAAGTGGCCCACTTTGCGGAGCCGTCGATGGGTTCGTTGAAGGGTTCGTAGAGAACGTTGGTGTAGCTGGCGAATTTCGGGGCGATGTCGGTCCAGAAGGTTGTGGCGTCCGCTGCCGAATTGCCCGTGGTGGCGTTGTCGATCTGATGGTGATCGACGATGACGTACAAGTTCTTGCTGGTGGCGTAGTCGACCGCCGGCTTGAGGACCTTGCTGTAATAGTCGGCGGCGGTCATCGGCGTGGTGGGAGTGCAACCTGCGCTCGGGCCGCTGCCAACCGGGTATGGCAGGGGCGAGCAATACGAATTCGAACCGCCGCCGTTGTAGTCAATTTTGGGATAGACCGGCAGACGCACGACAGTGCCCTGTAGGCCGGCGGCGGCTATCTTGTCCATTCGGGTCGTGATTCCCGTGGCGCTATTGGGAGCGGAGTAGAGCGCGCCGATGTCGATGAGTGCGGTCCCGCGCAAGACGACGGTCTGGCCGGTGGAGTCTTTGATGACAGTGCCCTCCACGTGCAATGCAGGCAGGCTACCGGTGCCGGTGGCGCCGCCGGTGGCGCCACCTGTGCTGGTGGCTCCGCCGGTCGTCGTCGAGCCGCCCTTTCCCCCACTTGCGCCGCTGGTCACGCCGCCAGTGGCTCCGCCGGTAGCCGTCGAACCGCCCTTGCCCCCGCTTCCGCCAGTGGTCGCGCCGCCAGTGGCTCCGCCCGTGCCGGTGGCGCCGCCGGTGGTTCCGCCGGTAGCCGTCGAGCCGGCCTTGCCCCCGCTTCCGCCGCTGGCGACTCCGCCCGTAGCAGTTGCGCCGCCGGTCGCGCCGCCATTGTCGGTCGCGCCGCCCATGGCAGTGGTACCGCCGGAATCAACTGAGCCGCCAGCAGTGTTTCCGCCGACATCGGTTGCACCACTAGTGGCTGTTGCGCCGCCGCTGCCAGTGCTACCACCGCTGGCAACGGCACCACCGCTGCCCGAACCGCCGGTTGTGGCGCCACCCAGGTTCGAGCTGCCGCCAGTGCCGTTGTCGCCTCCAGTGCTTGAAATCCCGGAGCTTCCCCCTCCCGACCCTCCGCTGGCTTGCGTTCCGGCGCCATTTTCCGAACAAGCGCCAGCAACGGCAGTACCCAGGATCGCGATTCCCAGCAGAACCTTGCTATTCCTCATGGTGCGGCCTTTCTGAATGTCGGCAGAATCCCAGTGTACACGCTCGCCCGGTTGGTTGTCGTCCAGACAGATTTTCGTCAACGTGCGCGCCACGCCGCTGTCGCCCAATGGCATGGCCGCGAGGAGCGGAGCAGGGCCAGCAGAGCCGCCTATCCCCACAGGGCACGCAGGTGCCCCGCCATGTCTACCCGGCTGGTGATCGTGGACTCGGTTGTTCCCTCGCGTCGCTGCGCGGGCGCGAATTGATCGAAGTGGCCGAGCACGCTCTCAGGCAGAAACCGGCTGCGCGGGGTGTAGACATGGCGATCGCCGTGGCGGCTTTGCTGGCGGATGAAGAAGCGAAGCGGGTGAATCATGCACAAGGTGTTCTTGGCGCGGGTCATGGCCACGTACAGCAGACGCCGCTCTTCCTCGATCTCATCGGCGCGGCCGGTGGCCAGGTCGGATGGGATACAACCGTCGGCCACGCTGAGCAAATAGACGGTGTCCCATTCCTGTCCCTTGGCGGAATGAATGGTCGACAGGATCAAGAAGTCTTCGTCGAGAAGGGGCGGTCCGGCCAGGGCACCCGCACTCTCGGGTGGATCCAAGGTCAGGTCAGAAAGGAAGCGTTCGCGCGAAGGCGCAGCGTCGGCCAGGCGTTCGATCTGGTCGAGATCCGCCAGACGCGTGCGTGCGTTGTCATACAGACGTTCCAGATGCGGTTCGTAGAATCGGCGCACCCGGGCCAACTGCCCGGGCCAAGGCGTGTTGGGATCCGTGAGGGCCTGCAACAACTCCACCAGAGCTGGCCAATCAGCGGCGGTCGCGGCCGGTGGCACGAAGCGGGCCATGGCCTTGGCAGAGTTTTCGCGGTCATCTGCCATCATCCGCTGAACCCGACCGGCCAGCACTGGCCCCATGCCGGGCAGAAGTTGCAGCACCCGGGCCGAGGCCAGTGAGTCGCGCGGGTTTTCGGCCCAGCGCAAACAGGCCAGAGCGTCCTTCACATGCGCGGCTTCAAGGAAGCGCAGGCCGCCGAATTTCACGAAAGGAATGTTGCGGCGGCCCAGCTCGACCTCCAGGGTGTCGCTGTGATGGGCGGCGCGGAATAGCACCGCTTGCTGTTTGAGCAAGACGCCAGCCTCGCGTTGTTCCAGCACGCGATCCGCGACGAAGCTCGCCTGGGCATCCTCGTCATCCACGGTGATGAGGCGCGGTCGCGCGCCACCCTTGCGCGCGGTGAAGAGATCCTTGGTGAAACGTTCGGCGGCCAAGCCGATTACCGCGTTGGCCGCCGCAAGAATCGGCTGGGTCGAGCGGTAGTTCTGCGCCAGGGTGAGCATTGTAGCCTGCGGCGTGAACTGCTTGGGGAAATCCAGGATGTTGCGCACGGTGGCCGCACGAAAGGCATAGATCGACTGGGCATCGTCGCCCACCACGCACAGTCCCCGTCCGTCGGGGCGCAGGCGGCGCAGGATCTCGGCCTGCAATACATTGGTGTCCTGGTACTCGTCGACCAAGACGTGGTCGAACAAGGCCGAGATGGCCTTGGCCACGCCCGCATCGCCGACCAAGTGGTACCAGTAGAGCAAGAGATCGTCGTAGTCCAACACCTGGCGGCTGAGCTTGGCCTCGACGTAGCCGGCGAAGAGTCCGCGCAGAGCTTCTTCCCATTCGAGACACCAGGGAAAGGCACGTTCCAGGCAGGCGCGCAGAGTTGACTGGGTGTTCACCACGCGCGAGTAGATGGCTAGGGCTGTGCCCTTGCGCGGGAAGCGCCGCTGCTGCTGGCCCAGACCGGCATCGGCGCGCACGGCATCTATCAAGTCGGCCGAGTCCTCGCGGTCGAGCAAGGTGAAGCCCGGATCCAACCCCACCACCTGGGCATGCTGGCGCAACAGACGGTTTGCCACGGCGTGGAAGGTTCCAGCCCACGGCAAGATTGCGTCGAGATCGCGCTGCTGGGCCGCCAGGCGCGCCGCCCGTCGGGTCATCTCGACCGCAGCTCGGCGTGTGAAGGTTAGCAAGAGAATGCGCCGAGGATCCACCCCACGTGCAATGAGCGCGGCTACTCGATGTGCCAGGGTTTGGGTCTTGCCCGATCCCGCTCCGGCGATGACCAGCAACGGCCCATCGCCATGCGCACAAGCCGCTGCCTGCGCTTGGTTGAGGGAAGTTTCGCCAGATCGCGAGGCCATTTGTCTATACTATGCAAATGTTCAGTTTGCGCAAGATCGGCTTGGCCGAGATCAGTTGAAATTATGCATCTGGCGAAGCCCTTGCCTTGTCGCACTTTGGGACCGCAAACGCCTGGTATCATCCGTCCGAACGGGAACCCACCATGAGATCGAAATCCGCTGCGCTCTGGATCCTTGGCCTACTTGGCGCGTGCGGCCGTTCTGGACTTTTGCCCGGTGTGTCCGGGGTCAGTGGCGGATCGGGAGGTGGCGGCAGCGGTAGCGTCGGGGGAAGCGGCCCTGGCACGGGCGGTATCACCAACTCGGGTGGTGTCATGACTCCTGGTGGTGCCACTGGCGGCGCGTCCGACACGATCGTGATCGATTGTGCTTCGCTGGCCAGTCCAAGCAACGGTTCGGTCAGCGTACCCTGGACCATGGAGGGGTCAGTGGCGACCTACTCTTGTTTTGCTGGCTACGCCCTTTCGGGAAGCGCAACACGAATTTGCCAGCCCAATGGAATGTGGAGCGGCACGGCCCCCAGCTGCGCGGTTGCGAACTGCCCGAGCGGCGAGAGCGACTGCTATTCCACTTGTCTCGACGTACAGACTGACAATAATAACTGTGGAAGCTGCGGGAATGTTTGCTCGGCCATTTCGCCCTCAACTGCCCAGTGTACGGCCGGTCGCTGTCTCGTCACGCTTGCCACCTGGATGTCTCAGCCCCGGCATATCGCTGTGGACGCCACCAGCGTCTACTGGACGAATGACCACGACGGCACCGTGATGAAGATAGCCAAAGGCGGTGGCACTTTCACCACGCTTGCCTCTGGTCAATTCCCCTCTGGCATCGCCGTGGACACTACCAGCGTCTACTGGAGCAACAACGGGGGCTATGGCGATACTGTGATGAAGGTGCCAGTGGGTGGTGGTGCTCCCACCACGCTTGCCTCCGGGCAGTCCTACGTAGTTGGCATCGCCGTGGACACCACGAGCGTCTACTGGACTAACGGTGATGGCATTGGTCCCGTAATGAAAATACCTCTGGGCGGTGGCACTCCCATCACACTCGTCTCCGGGCAATTTTCCCCCAATCGTATCGCCGTGGACGGAACCAGTGTCTACTGGACGGACGGCTACTATGACGGCACTGTGATGAAGGTACCACTGGACGGTGGCACTCCCGTCACGCTCGCCTCCGGGCAGTCCGACCCCACCGCCGTCGTCGTGGACGCCACCAGTGTCTACTGGATTGACCGGAGCACGAACCTCAACGGCACCGCCGAGGACAACTCCGGTTCGGTCATGAAGCTCGGTCTGGGCGGAGGCACTTTGACCACGCTCGCCTCCGGGCAGGACTTGCCCTCTGACCTCGCCGTGGACGCCACCTGCGTCTACTGGACCAACCAGGGGAGCGGAACTGTGGTGAAAGTGCCTCTGGGCGGCGGCGCCCTGACCACGCTTGCCTCCGGGCAGTCCGGTGCTTCTGGCATCGCCGTAGATTCCACCAGCGTCTTCTGGACCAATATGGCCAACGGCACTGTGATGAAACTGAGTCCCAAATAGCGAAACCAGAGCTGCGGCCTGGGATGCCCACTCATCTGAAATCGTGCGAGATATCTCGGGCAGCTTCGGCGCTGTCTAGCGCCCAGAAGCGATCGGCTTTGAGTGAGGTCACGCCCTGGTGCTGCTGAACCACGCCGCCCATGACCAGGGCGCGGGCGCTGACCAGCAGGGCGCGATGCTCGGCGAACTGAGCCGCAGGCACGACGGCGTTGGCAAAACCGGTTTCGTCCTCGACGGTCACGAACACCAGTCCCTTGGCCGTGGACGGTCGCTGGCGCACGATGACCAGCCCGGCTACCAACGCGCGCTGGCCTTTGGCTGCCCGTTGCAGTTCGTGCGCCGAGAGCACGCCGCGCGCTTGCAAGCGCTGCCGCACAAACGACATGGGATGTGGCCCTGCTGTCAGGCCTGTGCCACGAAAGTCAGCGGCGACTTCCTCGCCGGGGTTCATTTCTGGCAAGGGGCTGTCTGTCTGCGCATCCCCGGATTCCACACCCGCGAACAGTTCACCCGAACGCCCAAACGCCTCCAGTTGCCACATCACCTGCCGGCGTGTGCCGCCCAGGGCTGCAAAGGCGCCGACATCGGCCAGGGTGGCACGCTCGCCAGGGTTCAGTTCCACTCGCCGACACAAATCGCCGAGAGACGAGAAAGGACGGGCCGCGACCAAGCGCTGGGCCGCTTCCGCGCGCAGCCCGCGCAAGTACTTCAGTCCCAGACGGACAGCAGTAGTGCCGCTATTGTTGTCCTCCAACGTACAGTCCCATTGCGAGCAGGTCACGTCCACGGGCAGGCAAGCAACTCCGTGGCGTTGGGCGTCCTTGACCAATGTCGCCGGGTGATAAAAGCCCATTGGGAAATTGTTGAGCAGCGCGCAGGTGAAGGCTGCCGGGTGATGGGCTTTGAGATAGGCCGAGGCGTAGGCAATGAGCGCGAACGAGGCCGCGTGTGATTCCGGGAATCCATAAAGCGCGAACGATTTGATCCCCTGAACGATCTCCTCCTGTGCTTTTTGTGTAATTCCCTTGCCAGACATGCCGGCGCGCAGCTCGGCTTCAATGACTTTCATGCGCTCGACCGATCGTTTGAACCCCATCGCCCGCCGCAACTCTTCAGCCTGACCGCCACTGAAGCCAGCCGCAGTCATGGCAATGCGGATCAATTGTTCCTGAAATAGTGGGATGCCCAATGTGCGCCGCAAGATAGGCTCTAGCGAAGGATGGGGATAGCGCACGGGCTGCTGGCCGTTGCGCCGGGCCAAATACGGATTCACCATCTTCCCGACGATGGGGCCGGGCCGAATGATGGCCACCTCGACCACGAGATCGTAGAAGCGTTCGGGCCGCATGCGCGGCAGCGTGGCCATCTGCGCGCGCGACTCGACCTGGAACACGCCCACTGTGTCGGCGGCGCGGAGCATGCGGTAAACCGCTGGATCGTCAGGCGGCAAATGGGCGTAGTCGATCTCGATGCCATGGTGGAAACGCAACAGCGCGGCTGATTCTTCCAGCACGGCCAACATGCCCAGGCCCAGCAGGTCCACCTTGACGATGCCCAGATCCGCGCAGTCGTCCTTATCCCATTGCACGACCACACGGCCAGGCATGCGCGCCGGCTCCAGCGGGACGATCTCGTCGAGACGACCAGCGGCGATCACCATGCCGCCCGAGTGTTGCCCCAGATGACGAGGCAAGTTCAGCATTGACGTAGCAATCTCGGCCAGCAGCTTGGTGCGCGCATCGTCAGGGGGAAAGCCCGCCTCGGCGATGAATGCGCCAAGCGGTCTGTCCTCGGGCACGATCCAGCTTGGCAGGTGATGGGCGATGCGAGCCAGTTGCTCCTCGGCGAACCCCAGGGCATGGCCGCAGTCGCGCACTGCCAGGCGTGGCCGGTAGCAGATCACGTTGGCGGTCATGGCAGCGCCGTGCCCGCCGTACTTGCGGTACACATACTGAATCACCGCCTCGCGCTGCTCGCCTGATGGCAGGTCCAGGTCGATGTCAGGCATGCGATCGGTTGCGTTGCTGGCGCTCTTGACTCGCTCCTCTGACAAAAAGCGCTCGAATAGCAACTCCATGCCCACTGGATCGACAGCGGTGATGCCAAGCGCGTAGCAAGTGGCGCTGTTGGCAGCCGAACCGCGTCCCTGCACCAGGATGTTCCGGTCGCGCGCAAAGCGCACGATGTCCCAGACCACCAGAAAATACCCGGCCAAATCCAACTTTCCGATCACAGTCAGCTCGTGTTCGAGCTGGGCCCGCACCTTGGCGCTCACTGGACGGTAGCGTCCGCTGGCGCCCTGCCAGGTCATTTTTTCAAGAAAACTCTGCTGCGTCTCACCCTCGGGCACGGGATAGCGCGGGAAGCTGTAGCCGAGGTCAGCCAGGGTGAAAGCGCACCGCTCGGCGATCGTGCGGGTTGCGTGCAGCGCCGCCGGCAGATCGCGAAACAGCGCAGCCATTTCTGCGGGACGCTTGAGAAAGCGTTCGGCATTGCACGGCAGGCGACGTCCAATCTCGTCCACAGTCAGACCAGCGCGCACGCAAGTCAGCACATCGTGAACCGGCCGGAGCTGGGCCGAGGCGTAGCGCACGTCGTTGGTTGCCACCACCGGCAAGTGGTACGCGGCGGCCAGCGCCAGCACGGCTCGATTGCGATGCTCCTGCACGGCATCCAGGTGGCGTTGCACTTCCAGGTACAGATGGCCGGCAGGAAAGACAGCAGCCAGTTCAGCCACATCATTGCGTGGGCTCGCGCCGGCTAGCGCGATCAATCCCTCGGCATGCGCAGCCAGCAGTGCATACCTGGCGGCACCTTCTCCTTTGGGCCGCCCCGCCTTCATGGCCGTGAGCAAACGACACAGGTTGCGGTAGCCAGTGCGATTTTCCACCAGCAGCAGCAACGGCGCTACTGGCGCTTCCATCGCGATCTCGGCCCCCACAATGGGTTGCAGACCCAGTTTGCGCGCAGCTTTGAAAAAGCGTGGCGCACCCGAGAGCCCACATCGATCGGCAAGGGCCAGCCTTTGGTACCCCAAGCCCGCAGCCGCCCCGGCCAGATCCTCGGGCAGCGAAGCCCCGTCGAGAAAGCTGAAGGCCGATCGGCAGCGCAGCTCTACGTAGGGTGGGTCAGTCATAGTAGCCATCCAGAAACCACTTCTCGCCATCCTGGTGCATGCGATACACGGCGCCGTCGGAAGCGTGGACGTCCCAGTACTCACGATGGAAAGCCCTGCCGCTCCACCATTCCCCGCTGATGCGGTAGGGACCAGCGGCGATCAAAATGCGCGCCGCAGTCTCCTTTCCGCGAAACGCCGCAGGACCGCTACGCTCCATGAGCACTTCCACTTCCTGCGGCGGACGGAACCGGCGCATAGCCAGTGCCCCCGCATCGCTGGGACCGGTCGCGTGGGGAGCACCCCGATCCGGAGTTTCACCACAGAGAGCACGGGGGCCACAGAGGCCGGAAGGAACGGGTTCTGGATCCGAACCCTTCCTTCCTTCCTTCCGATCCGTCTCTGAGATTTCTGTGCTCTCTGTGGTGAAATCCGGGACGGAGACAGGCATGGATCTCGATTCGCCAGGGTCCAGGGACGGCGGCTTGATCACCATCGCTTCCTCGCGCCAGGTGTCCGCGACTCGCGGCGTGCCCACATGTTCGGGGCCTACCAAGGCGCTCAGTCGCGCCAAGGTCGCTGCCAGCCGATCCGGGGCCGGGCCATTGGGTCGCAACATGTCCAGCTGAGTCGAACGCACCCGCGCGGGAAGAACCAGGATGGTCATCCCGGTCACAGGCGCCGAGGGAGCCCGGCGCGACAACTCCAGCCGCACGAGCTGCAAGAGAATTCCCGATTCGCGCGTGGGCGATTGCAGCGGCACTTCGCGAATCTCGAAGCTGCGCGGTTCAACCATGAGACGCAAGGTCAACCCGGCGCAGGCCAGCCCGCGACACGCCAGCCGTGCCAGAGCCCGATCAATCAGCCCGCGCAGCACGAAGACAAGAGGATCGAGCGAGTCGAGGGCGTAGTCGAGCTCGGTGCCTTCCTCGACGGCATCAACCGGTGCTTGCGGCAAGAACACCTCGTCGTCCTGCGCGCGCGCCAGCCGCACCAGTCGCGCCCCGGCTGCGCCCAGTCGCACCGCCACTTCCTCTGGCCGCAGACGCGCAAGTTCCCCGACCACGTGCAATCCCCAGCGCGCCAGCGCGTCGGCGATTTCAGGACATGGTGCCAGCATGGCCAGCGGCAACGGCGCCAGGAAGGCGCGGGCCGCGGCGGGCGCTGCTGGCACGATGGCGATCTCGGCCGTGCGGCACGCGATGCGCGCCAGACCCTTGGAAGCGGCGATACCCACGCGCACGTCCAGTCCCAGTCGAGCGGCGCGTGCTCGCACAGCGTGGGCCACAGCGGACAGATCAGGGTAAAGCTGACCAAGATCTCCGGCCTGGAAGAACACTCGCTCAGGCTCTGTATCGACCCTTGGCGCAAACCCGAGCCCCAAATCAGCCAGAGCCGCTGTGGCCGCGTCCACATCAGGCTGGCGCGCCGTCATCACTCGCAGCGACGGCAATGTGGCCATTGCCTGTGCCACAGTCATGCCGGGACGGATACTCGCGGCAGCAGCCGTCACGGCCAGCACGGGCGCGCGTCCTCCTGGTCCCGCGGCCAAGGCAAATGGTCCCTTGTGCTCCCCCACATCTGCAAGACCGCGCAGCACCGCCTGCAACGCGATGTCGGGGGCATGAACGCACGCAATGCTGGACACGCACACCTCGCACGAGCACGTCTATCGTTTGCGCCGCGACTGATCAGTCGCTCGCGCCATAACAAAAAATTCGATGGAACAATGATCGGCGCTGTCAGCGGGCGCGCGGCCACGGCCGAGTGCAAGGTTGCTGCGCAGCCCGGTCAGCAAGGCAGGAGCTGCGCTGCAGATCTGGACGCTGCGACCGAGTCGCGCACCGAAGTCCACACCCTGGCGGGACAGGATCACCGCCACCGAGGCAAAGGCACGAACCAGGGGCGAAGCTGCCACCACCAGCGCCACGGTCCGCTGGCGCTCGGCCCCGCGGCGCAGTCGCAGCCACGCGGCGTCGGGCAATCGTGGATTTTTGTCGCCGATGTCCAGCGCAACCAGATCGAATCCCCCAGCGTCGATCAACAACTCAGCCGCGCGCAGCGCTTGCATACCCGGCGCATGCACCCACAACAAACGCGCGAGTGGCACGCCGACCCGAGCCGCCAGACGGGCATCAAAAGCCTGCTCGGCGTCCACCAGCGCTGCTGCGCCGCCGCTCTTCAGCACGCCCGCCAGGGAGGCGTGCATTATCGACGTCCTGCCTGACGAGCGCGGCCCGACCAACTCGCTCACCACTCCGCGCGGCCAGCCCCCACCTAGAAGCGCGTCCAGTTGAGGCAAGGCCGTCGCCACGAAACCGCGCTTGTTTCCGCTTTTCTCTTCCAGGCGACGTGCCGGAATGAGATGGGCCGACAACGCAGCCGGGAGCAGATCGAGCAAAGGGGCAGCAGCCACGATCAAACAGGATAGCTGAACATAAGTTCAGTATCAAGGCGATCAGAACAGCCGCATCTGGCCGGCCTTCGTTGGCGCAAGACACGCCGGATCATCGTTGCGAACCGAGTTCACGCGAAACGATACTGGTGTCGCCACCAGCAGGTCTTCAGGTGCCGGGTGCAGAAAATGCTGGTCAGGTTTGGCCATCCACCCAGCAGCTTCCACGGCGGACAGCAGCGCCGGCATGCGGTCATGAACAGGGGCCACAAGCCTGTTCGGTGCCGTGGTCAAGACGCTGAACCGCATGTGCGCCGGTTGGTCCGCTGTGGCCGGCTCTTCGTCGAAAAGCCCGGCCAGCAGCAGCAGCTTGCCGTCAGGCCGGTGGAACCACAGTGGCTGACGGCCATCCGGGCCGGTTTTCCATTCGAAGAAACCATCGGTCGGAACTACGCAGCGCCTGCTGACGAACGCATCCTGGAAAGCCGATTTGAACGGTACGGTTTCGGCGCGCGCGTTGATCACGGGTGCCTTACCTCGCCCGCGCGCCAGCAGTCCCCAGAGGGCGAATCCCAGCCTCGCAGGCCCACCGGACGTGCGCAGAATCGGGTGACACTGAGCCGGTGCCACGTTGAAGCGTGGCCGGTAAGACGCGGCCGCTCCGTCGTCCGCGCGAATGGGCCCCACGCCCGCAGGCGCGAGAGTCTCCGTCAGTTCGAGGACAACCTCGTCCCAATCAGCGCGCGTTAGGGTCATTCGGCCACACATGCGACTCCGCAAGTGTAGCGAACGTGGCACCCGCAGACCAACTTGAAGACGCGCGCTCGACTTCTTCATTGCAGGTACGTGCACTGAGAGAGCAGTACGCTGATGCCCTCATAGCCCACAGGATACGTCTGCGCGCCACACATTCCGTTGCCGGCATTGAGCAACACGCCGACGTTGGTTGCAAAGCTGTTGGCAACCGCGATGTCAGGATGAGTTGCAGTTGTGCCGCCGAGACTCCAGAATGCTCTGGCGGGCAGGTTGTGGGTTTTCCGGCTTTCGGTCTGGTCTGTGTCCACTCATCACAACTGTCCGTGCGTGAATAGCAACCATGAGAGGTGAAGAATGGATCGTTCGAGAAGCAATATCCCCATTCTGCTAGCGGCGAGTGCTGCGATTCTCGCAGCCGGGTGTTTCCCCTGCCCAGCCCCGCCGGTGTGCTCGAGCGCAACTCCTCCACCACCGGTCTTGGTGGCCCGGCCGGCCTCGGTACCCGTGGCGCCCCTGCCCCCGCCGCCGCCCCCGTCTGGACCGGTCACGATTGTGGTCAGGGATTCCGGTCTGCAGATGCCAAAATCCGTGCTTTGGGATGCGGGCCAAGATGTGTATTTCGTGAGCAACATCAACGGCGATTCCGCCATTCCCAACAAGAACGGTTTCCTTTCGAAGATAGGTCCCGACGGCAAGATCATCGCTCTCAAGTTCGTCGACGGAAGCAAGAAAGGCAGCGAACTGAACGCACCCAAGGGCCTGGCCATCGTCGGCGACATCCTCTACGTCGCGGATCTCAATGTCGTCCGCAAGTTCGACCGCAAGAGCGGCAAAGCCAAAGGCGTCATCGCGATACCGAATTCAGTCTTTCTCAACGATCTCTCGGCGTCGCCTGATGGCAAGATTCTCTACGTCTCCGACAGCGCGGTGACTTTCAAGGCCGGGAGTTTTGCCGGCACCGGCAACGACGCGATCTACGCGATCAACGTGAAGAAAGGCTCGGCGGCCGTGCTTATCAGTGACGAAGCCTTGCACTGGCCAAGCGGCTTGCTCGCGGACGACGACGGGGTGTGGGTCGTCGCTCTGGGCGCGAACCACTTGTTCCACGTCGACCAGCAGGGCGGCACGGGACCGGCCACCAGGCTGCCCAAGGGTGGACTCGATGGGATCGTGAAGCTTGGCGACGGCTCATTCCTCATTTCCAGTTGGGAAGCGTCCGCCATCTACCGTGGTTTTCCCCGGGGAGAATTCAAGGAAGTGATATCGGGAATTCCCTCGCCTGCCGACATCGGCCTGGACACCAAACGCAACATGCTTCTGATTCCTATCTTCCAAAAATCGGCCGTTCAGTTTGTGCCGTTGCCGCCCCTGGCCCCGCCTGCCGTCGCGTCGCCGTCGCCCAGCGCTCCGCCGGCCGTGCCCGCGCCACCTGCACCCGCGGCGCCACCGCGACCTGCTGAGGTCGCCTACCCGGCGTTCGGTGCGCCCCCGCCGCCGCCCGCGCCACCACCCGCGCCGGTTCCTGCGCCGGCGCCTGCCAACATCGCACCGCCAGCGCCTGTCTCCGTTCCCCCAGTTCCAGCGGCGGGCACCCCCAGCCGGCCCGGCGTCCCAGCCGCACCGGCTCCCGCTCCAGTACCATTCGGGACCCCCTACGGCGCTGGCCACTAGGCTGCTGTTCTACCAGCCGCTGCGATCTTCGAAGATACGCACCGGATGTCGAGCAAGACGCCCGTGATCACGGGTAACAGTCAGCCGCGCTGAACGTCAACGCTGCGCCACTCCATTTCCTACGCGTTCTACCTTGCGGCCGATCCCGAGTTGAATGCGGCTTTTGTAAGCTGCCGGCCATGCTCGCGCAGCGAGCGCATCAGCTCGACCTGGCTCTCTCCCTCGACGGTATCCTCGCTGAGCAGACTGCCGCCTTTGGTTTCGTGCAGTTTGAGCGTGACGACATAGAGTTGTTCGATCCGCACCACCTTGCCGGAAATCACGTAGTCCGCGCCGATGTTTCGGGCGGTCTCGACCTCGCATTCGCCCTCTGCACATTCCTGTCGTCCCATTTCCCTCAACAACACCATCATGTTTTCGCGGGTCATGACCATGACCCCATGGCCCTCGATGCCTTGCAGGGCGCCCCCGCGGATCGTATCGGAGAACGTCATCAAGATGTCCTGGTCGAGGTTCTTGCCCTGGAATTCCAGTACCGCCAGGCGCTTGTTGCCGAGTTGTGCGGCCGTGGAAGCCATCGACTGCGGCATCGTTGCGGGCTGGCCGCGGACGGTATGTGTCGCGTAGCGCGCATTGGTGGCGCTTGTCTCACTGGTCCACGGCGTCGGGAAGGCCGCAGTTGGCGTTGCTCTCGACGTGACGACGTTGGAGCATCCGGAGATGCCCGCCACGGCTGCAAGCAAAATGGTCCGATGGTTCATTCGTGTCACGTTCCCAGTTCAAACAGTGTGGCGGGGAATCTGAGAAATCCATTCATGCTGTTGAGGCACATAGTTTTGTTGGCGGCGCGCTCTCAGGAGGGGAATAGGTTCGCAACTGCATCGCCGATCGCCTCGCCGACGGCGTTCTGAATGCCTGTCAGCTTGTTGTAGTACAGCCCGCCGTACCCACTCCCTTGACCGTGACCAACGAAAAATCTGTCACCGACCTGCAACTCCAGTGTCGTGCGAGCACTGGTATAGCCTGTCGGGCAGCCGAGGATCTGTGTGTCAACGCACAGGATGAAAACCCACCACCAGTAGTTCACGTGGACGCGGAGGAGAAATCGCGCGGGTGTCACTCCCCCGCGTCCGTAGCGAGTCTGGATAAGGTTTGCGAGCGCAGCCCGCGCCTCGTCGGCGTCAGCTTCGTCGGGCGAGTCATTGCCATCGTAAATGACCATCGACGCGCTTGAGTCGAGCCTAAAGGGTGGGACGTCGTCGGAGAGTCTTGTCGGGGCGGTCCTGTTGATATTATCCATCAATGTTGCGTTGCAGCCCGACACGACCGATATGGCCGCCGCGAGCAACATCGATGAGAGCGCAAACTGGCCGGTGGCCATCCGGTTACGACACGAGATCCTTGCAGGCAACGGATCTTGGCCTGCTGAGCAGTCCGCAGGACGAATCTTCGGATTGGACGACTTCCACCTTGGCGGAATCCCGTCTGAAATGCCCATCAAGTACTCCATTGCGTTGGCGAGGTGACGATGCCTGCGCTCTCGTGTTGGGAAAGCCACTGCGCTTGTCCTTCGCCTCGCCAGAGCTGGCGGTGGGAGGAACAAAGCCAATTATCTTCCTGCGGCATCGCGCTCTCTTTGTCAAGGCCGCGCAGCACGAGTCACGCAACACCTATTGGACGGTGGCCGAGGATTCCTACCAGGTGTGCGATGCCAATCGTCAGCGATGCCACCGACGACAGAATGTGCCGTCGTTCAGTCGGAACCTTGAACGTCACCGTCGAGAACTCGATGCCACCAGTCGGCGTGCCGCTTCCTTGGCGACGGTGCCTTGAAACGTGGTCTCGTAGGTGAGGCTCCTTCCCCGTCGGAGAAATCGTCCGTTGCTGGTCCGCGATCGCGCGAGACCGCATCCTGCGCTGGTTTCCTCGCCCGGTCGTGCGGCGAGCCCGGAGATCTCACAGCGATCGGGATCTTGGGTTTTCGCGTCGCCAAATTCCTGAGCAATCGCGAACGGTTTGCGCGCGGGCGAGACAGTCCAGGGTATCTCGCGGGGCGCTTCCCGATCCTCTCGCGAAGAAAACTTCCCTGATCTTGGGCAGTTTCGCCCTGCTCGCTTTTGGGCTTGTCGGTGAGACGCCCGATTGATACTTAAGCGGCCCGCCATCGGGTCATCTTGCCGAATCCCACGTAGGAGGGCACCGTGGGAGCGGCCAACGTGCACCTGTTGATAAACAGGTGGACGTGGCTTTCAACCTGCTGACGTTGTTTGGGTTTCTCTACCGATCAAGCTGTGGATAGAACAATGACAGAGATTTGGGGTGAAGCTGTTCGTTCGATCGAAGGAAGAGTCAAGGCGGCAAACCGCGACCAGTGGTTGCGCCCCATAAAATGCTTGGGCATCAGCGAGGGGTGTATCCACTTGCGGGCGCCCAACCGCTTTCACAAGGAATGGTTCGAGGACAACTTCCTTCCTTCCATTCTGGACAGTCTCCGGGAGCGCACGCAGAGGACGTTCGCTGTGGAGTTCCAAATTGCGGAGGAGGCGCCGGTACCAGCCATGTCACAGGATGTCGCGAGCGAGTCAGTGGGGGAAGTTGCGCCTTGGCGTCCGACGCCAGGCGGACTGGAAGGCCGATACACCTTCGATACATTCGTGGTCGGCGCGAGAAACCAGTTTGGTCATGCGGCGGCGAGCATGGTGGCGAATTCCCCAGGTTCGAAATACAACCCCTTGTTTATTTACGGGGGCGTCGGATTGGGGAAGACGCACCTTTTGCATGCGATCGGGCACGAGATTCACCGCCAGCACCCGGACTGGAAGATCACGGTGGTCACCTGCGAGCAGTTTGTCACTCACTTCATCCGGTCGATGATGAACCAGCGCAGGCAGCCGGGCAGCGTTAGCCTGATGGAGGAGTTTCGCGCGTGCTATCGCGAGACGCCGGATGTTCTCTTGATCGACGACATCCAGTTTCTCTCCAGCAAAGACAGCTCGCAGGATGAGTTCTTCCACACGTTCAATGCCCTGCATCTTGCGCAGAAGCAGATTGTCCTCACCTGCGACAGGCTGCCAGCCGAGTTGGCGGGCGTCGAGGATCGGTTGCGAAGCCGGTTCGCTTGGGGCCTGATCGCGGAGATCGGCCATCCCGATTTGGAAACGCGGGTTGCCATCGTCAAGCGCAAGGCCGAGGCCGAGAAGATGGTTTTGAGCGATGAGGTGGCTCTGGCCATTGCCACCGTGATCCGCTCGAACGTTCGCGAGTTGGAAGGTGCGATGCTGCAACTGTCAGCACGATCTTCGATCACGGGTCGCAGCATCGACAAGGAGTTCGCGGAGGAGGTTCTGAAGGACCTGGTGAGCGCAACCCCACAGGGCTTCAGCATCGAAGCCATCCAGCACGAGGTGGCAGCCTACTTCGATATCAAGTTGCACGACCTGCGGGGCCCAAAGCGTCACCAGTCCCTGGCCCGGCCCCGCATGATCGCTATGTACCTCGCACGCAAGCTCACGGGATCGAGTTTTCCTGAGATCGGCATCCGCTTTGGTGGCAAGGATCACTCGACTGTCATCAGTGCCGTCAAGAAGATCGATGGTCTGCTTGCTCAAGACGCAAACTTGCGCAGCGTGGTCACCACGCTTGAGAGCCATCTACGTCAGCGCTGAAACCAGATTTCTGCGCACGGCGATGCGGTAGGCCCAGGTTCGGAAGGCAGCGTCTCCTCGGAAGGACGCCAGGTTGGTCACGATGCAGATGAGAATTTCCTGGGTGGCGTCGGCAGCATCCTCGGGCGAATACAGCATCCGCTGGGCCAAGCTGTAAACGAAGCCTTGGTGGCGTCGGATGAGTTGTTCCAGCGCGCTTCGGTCCCCTTGGATGGCCGCGTGGACCAGGGCCGGATCGGAGCTGTCGCTATCGTGGGTGGTGGCGAGCGGTCTTGTCATGATTGGGTCACTCATGCCTGCTTGGAGCGATTTTTCAAGTCGAGTGTGACAGATGCAGGACCACAGCGACTGGCGGCGGCCCCGAAGCAAGGGCAGGTGGCCACGCTCCGAATTTGCGCTATGAACGCAGCTCAAAGGAGATTCGCCGTGAACCACGTTGTCGTCGACCAGAAACGCTGTCTTCATGATGGGTTTTGCGTCTCAGTGTGCCCGGTTTCCGTGCTTGAGTTGGAGACCACACTCGTCGGCGCCGTGCCCACGTCCAGTCAGGGTGACCGTTGCATCCGCTGCGGCCACTGCGTCTCGGTCTGCCGCGCGGGCGCACTGGCGCTCACGTTCTTGCCTCGTAGCGACCTGCGGCCGATCAACACCGCGCACACGATCAGTCCCGAGCAGGCCGAGCAGTTGTTGCAAGCGCGGCGTTCGATTCGACGGTATCGGGACAAGCTGGTTCCGCGCGAGATCATTGCGCGTGCGCTGGATAGCGCCCGTTTCGCACCCTCGGGGGTCAATCGTCAGCCGGTGGCCTGGACGGTGGTGAGCGGCCTTGATGCCGTCCATAGGCTTGCGGCGGGCGTGCTGGAATGGGCACGCACGCTGGTGGAGCAGAAACACCCGTTGGCCGAGCGTTTCGGTTTCGCCCGCTTTCTTGTGGCCTGGGAAAAGGGCGAGGATCTGATCCTGCGGCACGCTCCTCACGTGGTCTTGGCCCACACGCCTGCCTCGGATCCCACTGGCCCGGGCGCGGCCACCATCGCGGTCACCTATTTCCAGATCGCCGCCGAGGCCTTGGGACTCGGCACCTGCTGGGCCGGGTATCTTCAAATCGCGCTCAGCATTTCCCCCGCCGTAGTCAAGCTGGCCGGCATCCCCGAGGGGCGCCAGGCCCACGCCGCCACGCTGCTCGGCTATGCGAAACACGAGTACGCAGCCATTCCACCGCGCAAGGCCCTCGACGTCATGTGGACGTAGCGACTTGGGCTCGCCGGCACTCGGAACGCAAGCCTTGCCAAAGTCCATTACCATGGTAATGTGACCTCGTGACGCTCGCGCAGTCCAAGGTCACCGCACAGGGGCAGATTTCAGTTCCGGTGGAAGTGCGGCAGAAGCTGGGTATTGGACCAGGGGCCGTGCTCGAATGGAGTGAAGAACAGGGGCAGATCGTTGTGCGCCGTGCTGGTCGCGTCACGTCGGCGGAGATTCACAGGGCTGTGTTTCCGGGCGAACCGCCGCTGACCAGAACCTTCGCAGAAATGAAAGAGGGCGTGCGGCGACTCATTAGGAAGCGACATGCGCGCCATTGACACGAACGTTCTGGTGCGGCTGCTGGCGCGCGACGATGCGAAGCAAGTGGCGGCCGCCGAACGCTTCGTGGAAGTCGGGGCCTGGGTTTCCCATCTGGTCCTAATGGAAGCAGCGTGGGTGCTGGACAGCGTCTACGATCTCGCGCCTGCCGCAATTGCGACCGCGATGGAAATGCTGCTCGTCCACAGGAATCTCACGCTTGAGAAGACCGAGGTCGTGGCGGCGGCAATCGCGCAGTTCCGCAAGAGGCCGACCCTCGGGTTTTCGGATTGCCTCATCGTCGCAGCCGCGCGCCAAGCCGGGCACGTCCCTGTGGGTACGTTCGATCGGGAATTGGGAAAACTCGACGACGTGCAGAGACTTTGAAGGCCTTCATTTTCCGTTGATGTGCTGTGCTGCAACGGTTGCCACGGGAGGGGCAGGGTAGTCCCATGGCTGCGCCGGCAGAGGCGTCACAATCCGAGAGCAGGCAACACCTCGGGCAGAAGCGTTTCCGACGGGGCGCGCACTGCGATCACGCCAGGAATCGGGGCCGGCGCGTGGGGGTCAATGGAGAAGACCGGCTTGCCCCGTGATAGGGCGGATTCCAGCAGCAGCTCTGTCACGCCCACCGAGAAGCTGGTGCCCAAGAAGATGAACAG
>Ga0265316_10002022_pt1 | contig 21349 bp, 18 predicted proteins | sample 4522metaG_FD_202092 | JGI IMG/M metagenome (GOLD analysis project Ga0265316, IMG submission 202092) | Rhizosphere microbial communities from Carex aquatilis grown in University of Washington, Seatle, WA, United States - 4-5-22 metaG | ecosystem: Host-associated > Plants > Roots > Rhizosphere >... | reverse complement strand
ATTGACAACATGCGTGATCCGTGGATTGATCAGCCGCATGCTGCGTTCTTTTCGAACGACCCTGCTGCATCTGTCAGCGGACGTTGATCCCGTGCGCATGCGCTCGGCCTTGCATGAGATTCGCAAGCTCGTCGATCACAGCGCCAATGACTTCGTCGACGATGCGAGCGTCGAGCGGGCGCGCTTCGACGTGGGCAGACACTACCAACTCGGCGTGGAAACCAGCGCGCAAGCGGCGCTTCGCGCGCTCTTGGTCTGGCGCCTCGATTGGTCCCTGGAAGCGGCAGCTCGCTATCCGGAACGGCTCCTCGACGTGCGACGGGATCAAGTGGTGCGCATCGCAGAGCATTGTCGAGCGAGCTGGGTGCTGTCCGTGCTTGGCGACGAGCGAAGCGTGAGAGCGGCCTGGACGCAGGCCGAGTAGTGACTGCTCGCGAGCCGACGTTCCAAGAACCTCACGGGGCAGGAGAAGCTGGTCGCCGAGGGATCATCCCTACCAAGATTCCTCGTGAACATTCGCGTCTGAGAAGCGGGTACGCGGGGGTTGCTCTTCGGCGGGCCAGCCCACGGCGATGCAGGAGATGGGTAGGATCCTGTCGGGCAGGCGCAAGATCTTGGTCAGGGCCTCCACGCGCGGCTGGCGTGGGTGAACACCCAACCAGCACGCTCCCAGACCCAAGGCGTGCGCGGCAAGCAGCAGGTTCTCAATGGCCGCCGAGCAGTCCTGCAGTAGGTAGCTCAGCTCGCCCGCGTGGGCGACACTGAGATCGCCACACACCGCGATGCCGACCGGCGCGTGCGCCAACATCTTGCCGTTGGGAAGGGCCTCTGCGATCGAGTTCAACGTGGCGCGGCTTCGCATGACCACAAAGCGCCAGGGGTCCTTTGCGCAAGCGGATGGAGCCGCCATTGCCGCACGCAGAAGGTCGGCCACCAAATCATCAGATACAGGAGAGTTCTGATACTTACGAATGCTGCGTCGGCCAAAGATGAGAGAAAGTTTGCCGTTCATGTTTCCTTACTGCGTAACAGATGGCCGGAACTTTCGCCTGAAGGATGTTGACCCATCCGACACAGGTCCGCTCAGGCCCGAAGACAAAGCCCACGCCAAGAAGACTGTCACGAGGGGTATCGAAGCGCTGGCCAGCCTGCAGGACATGCTCTACGCCCAGGCGTGCTGCTCATCTTCCCCCCGGCGGCGCCATTCCATCGAATTGGATGGCGTGGGACTTCATTTTGATTGAGTCGCTGAGTCCTCGACCGATCTCCGGAACGCAATAGTCCGGACTTGCGTGCATCTAACTCTCGGCACGAAAACTGCTGTGGAGGTGCAAGCACATGCCACGCATGCCTGTTTCCACAACCGATAGCGCCAGGTGAATAGTGTCGAAGGAGCTACCGAAACGGACGAAGAATTTCGACAGGCGCCTGTGGCGTCGCTTCTGGAACATCGCCAAACCTTACTGGTTTCTCGATGAGAAGTGGACGTCACGCGGCCTGCTCGCTCTCTTGATTCTGCTTCTCTTGGGACGGACCGAGTTTACCGTCCTCTTCAATCAGCAATCCGGGGAATTCACGTCCGCTCTTGCGGCCAAGAACGGGTTGCGCTTTTGGCATTCCATGCGCGTCTTCGGCATCGTGCTCATCGCGGCCGTTCCAATCTACGCCTTCTACTACTACGTTCGAGACAGACTCGGTGTCTCCTGGAGGCGTTGGCTCACGCACCACTTTCTGGGCCAATACTTCAAGAATCGGGCGTTCTACGAACTCACCTCCAATCAATCCATCGACAATCCCGACCAGCGCATCTCCGAGGATGTCAACACGTTCACGAGAAAGTCGCTGAGCTTTCTTCTGGACGTCGTGGGCGCCGTTCTGCAGCTCATCGCCTTTAGCGGAATTCTTTGGGCGATCTCGAAGACGCTGGTCCTGTTCCTTGGTCTCTATGCCCTCCTGGGCACGCTCATCACCTTTGGTGTCTTTGGCAAACCCCTCATCGCGCTCAATTTCCAACAATTGAGACGTGAGGCCGATTTTCGTTTCAGCCTGATCCGCATTCGGGAACACGCCGAGGCCATCGCATTTTACCAAGGGGAGGCGCGTGAGGCATCCCACGTGAAGCAGCGCTTTGCGGAGGTCTTTGGCAACTACAAGAAGCTCATCAGTCGCACCTTGGGCCTGAATCTCTATCAGTATGGATACAGTTTCGTGACGCTAATCTTTCCGTGCATCATCATTGCGCCCAGGGTGCTGTCGGGTGAACTAGAGGTGGGTCGAGTTGTTCAGGCGGTCGGTGCTTTTGCGGCGATGCTGAGTGCACTGACCGTATTCGTGGAGAATTTCGAAGCTCTCAGCGCCTTCGCAGCGGGCATTGAGCGCTTGCACACGTTCGCCAAGTCCTTGGCAGGACGCCAGGCCGGGCAAGCGAATCTTGGCGATACCATTGGTCGCGTGGAGCATTCCCGCCTGGAACTCGACCGCGTCACCTTGCAGACGCCAAACTATCAAAGAACGCTCATCACCGATGTCTCGCTAGCGGTTGAAAAGGGTGAGGGTCTGCTGATCGTGGGCGCGAGTGGTGGAGGGAAGAGCTCGCTTCTGCGCGCCATTGCCGGCCTTTGGAATTCAGGCTCGGGGACCATCATGCGGCCGAAACTCGAACAGATGCTGTTCCTGCCACAGCGACCCTATATGATCCTAGGGACGCTGCGCAGCCAACTCCTTTATCCCATGATCGATCGAGACATCTCGGACGCCGAGCATTGCCAAGTCCTAGCGCAAGTGAACCTTCCGGACATCATCGATCGGTGTGGCGGATTCGATGCAGAGCTGGACTTTGCCAAGGTGCTCTCTGTCGGCGAGCAGCAGCGCCTAGCCGTGGCTCGGGTCCTTCTGACCAAGCCGAACTATGCGGTGCTCGACGAAGCCACGAGTGCTCTTGATGTTGAAAACGAGGAGAGGCTGTATGCACAACTGAAGGCAACCTCCAGCACCATCGTCAGCGTCGCCCACCGGTCCACCCTGATCAAACATCACAAGCACGTCCTGGAGGTTGTGGGCGATGGCACTTGGCACTTGGGTCCAGCCAAGGACTACACGTCGATCGAGTAGTCCCGTTCGCGGTTGAAGTGCCGCATAAGATCGAAGATCTCACGCGCTGACTCGGTATCGAGGTTGCCAGTTGGCTCGTCGGCAAGGTGAAGACACCCGAGACCGTCACGATGTCCTCGATTCCCTCGGTGGTGGTGATCGGGTGTATTCGCGGGGGCTTGATTAGCTTGCCCACAGCGGGGACGGCAGCGGCTTAGCCGGCCCGGGTTGGCCAAAGGTCGAAGCCAGTACGATGGGTTGCATGAATGCCCCCTGCATCGGGTTGGCAGGCCGACCAGCGTGGATGGCAAGGGCTCGATCGCGGCACTCCCAGGGAAAGCTAGCATGGAGAGAGAGCCCCTTACGGCGCGTCCACTTTGCTGGACATCTACCACCAGTCACGCTACATGCGGCCGGCGCCTCGACCGCCCCGACCAGGCTTTTCGTCGCATTCGCGCCGCCGCCAGCACGCAATACCCAGCGCACCAGCACGATCCGGCGTCTGCTTTGCGAAACTTCCGTCTTGACAACGCAAGGCCCGCCCCGAAGACTGTCTCCATCATGAGGTTCGTTCACGCCGCAACATTTGTCCTGACGGGTCCGCTGTTCTCCGGCGGGGCCAGCGCGAAGACCCACTTCGCGGACAACGGCACTTTCGACCCGATCTATTCCGGCGGGAAGTAGGTGGCCGGCGCAACAAACATAGCCGCGCGCCCAGGCTGGCGGCCCGGGCCTCTGCCCGGCTTCCGGCCGACGCTGGGATTCACCCTGCTCTACCTCAGCCTTGTGGTGTTGCTGCCGCTGGCGGCCTTGATCCTGAAAAGCGCCGGACTGAGTTGGGGTGAGTTCTGGACCACCGTCACTTCGAACCGCGCGCTGGCTGCCTACAAGCTGAGTTTTGGCGGGGCCCTGTTGGCCGGCGGAATCAACGCAGTGGCGGGCCTGCTGCTTTCCTGGGTGCTGGTGCGCTACCGCTTTCCCGGGCGAGACCTGGTGGATGCGATTATCGATCTGCCGCTGGCCTTGCCCACGGCCGTGGCGGGGATTGCCCTCACCGCGATCTATGCCCCCACCGGCACAGTGGGCGGCTTTCTAGAAAAGCATGGCGTCCAGGTGGCGTTCACCTGGGCGGGCGTAGTGCTGGCCATGGTTTTTGTCGGGCTGCCCTTTGCCGTGCGCACGGTGCAACCGGTGTTGATGGAATTGGGACCGGAACTGGAGGAAGCAGCGGCGGTGCTCGGGGCGTCGCGGCTGCGCACATTCCTGCGCGTGATCCTGCCGGTGCTGATTCCGCCGCTTCTGACCGGTTTCGCCCTCGCCTTTGCCCGCGCCGTAGGCGAGTACGGTTCCATCGTGTTCATCTCCGGGAACATGCCCAACCACACGGAGATTGTTCCCCTGCTGATTGTCACCAAGCTGGAGCAGTTCCAGTACCAGCAGGCCACAGCCCTGGCCGTGGTGATGCTGACGGGATCGCTGGTCACGCTTCTGGCCGTGAACCTGTTGCATGCCTGGAACCGAAGATGGGCCGGCCATGGCTGATCTGGCGCCGGCGCGACCGGCCCCCAGCCTGCCGGTGTCAGAGTCGGACACATTGCCCACGCGGCGGGTGAAGGCGAAGGCGCGCACCCGGCCCGCCCTGCGCGGATCGTTGTTGGTGCGCATCTCCTTGATCGCGCTGGCGCTAGCATTTCTGGCCCTGGTGGTGCTGCTGCCCCTGGCGGCCGTATTTGCGCAGGCCCTAGAAAAGGGTGTGGGCGCGTATCTGCGGGCCATCCGCCAGCCAGAGACCATGGCGGCCATCCGACTCACGCTCTTGACCGCGCTGCTGGTGGTGCCGCTCAACACGGTTTTCGGCGTGGCGGCGGCCTGGTTGATCGCGAAGTACCGCTTTTGGGGACGCAACCTCCTTATCACGCTCATCGATCTGCCTTTCTCGGTTTCGCCGGTTATCGCGGGCCTCATCTTTGTTCTGCTCTTCGGCAGCCAGGGTCTATGCGGACAATGGCTTTCCGACCACGACATCAAGATTGTCTTCGCCACGCCGGGCATCGTGCTGGCCACTGCTTTCGTCACCTTCCCCTTTGTGGCGCGCGAGGTGCTGCCAGCCCTGCAGGCGGCAGGCAACGCCGAGGAAGAGGCGGCCCTGGTCCTGGGGGCGAGCGGCTGGCGCCTGTTCTTTCGGGTCACCTTGCCCAAAATTCGATGGGCTCTAATCTACGGCATCATTTTATGCAACGCACGCGCCATGGGCGAATTCGGCGCCGTTTCCGTGGTGTCGGGTCATATTCGGGGAGTGACCAACACGGTCCCGCTGCAGGTTGAGATCCTCTACAACGAATACGATTTCGTGGGTGCGTTCGCAGTGGCGTCGCTTCTGACTTTGGTCGCCCTCGCCACCCTGGTGGTCAAGAAAGTGGCCGAGCGGTTCCAGAACGCGCGAAACGTGGAGGGCTGGCGATGAACGTCCGAGTTCAAGATCTAACCAAGGCCTTTTCAACCAAGGCTGCCCCGGCCGTGTTCCAGGCCAACTTCGAGGCGCCTTCCGGCGGCATCACCACCCTGCTTGGCCCGTCGGGTTCGGGCAAGACCACCATTTTGCGAATCATCGCAGGACTTGAGACCGCCGATGCCGGCCGCGTGCTGGTGGCTGACGAAGACATCACGCCGGTTCCGGTGCAGAAGCGCGGCTTCGGGTTGGTGTTCCAGAGTTTCGCCCTGTTTGGCCACATGACGGTGCGCGAGAACGTCGCGTTCGGCTTACGCACCCAGCGGGCGCCCAAGGACCAGATCGAGGCGCGCGTCGGTGAATTGCTGAAGTTGGTCCAACTGGAAGGCCACGGCGATCGCTATCCCGGTCAACTGTCAGGCGGACAGCGCCAGCGCGTGGGCTTCGCACGCGCCCTGGCGCCGCGACCCAGGCTGCTGTTGCTCGACGAGCCGTTCGGCGCGCTCGACACGCGCGTGCGACTTGAGCTGCGTGAATGGCTGCGTCTGCTTCACGAGGCCACCCACCTGACCACCATCCTGGTCACGCACGATCAGGAAGAGGCGCTGGATCTTTCCGACCGCATTGTCGTGATGGATGGCGGGCGCATCCAGCAGGTGGGCTCGCCTGATGAGATCTATCAGTCCCCGTCGACGCCCTTTGTGGCCTCGTTCATTGGATCTGCCAACGTCCTGCGCGGCCGGGTGTCTGCGGGCTACGCCCAGGTGGCCTCCCTGTCGCTCGATGTGCCCGCCAACACTCCTGACGGGACCCCCGTGCGCGCCATCGTTCGCCCCCACGACATTCGCATCGAGCGAGCCGGAATCGAGGACAGCGTACTCGACCGACGAACCGCCGCGGGACGCATTTCCCGCATGGTGAATTTGGGCGCGCACGTGAAGCTGGATCTGGCCCTGACAACCGGCGATGCGGTCACCGTGCACGTGGCCCGGCGCGAATACGACAGTCTGGGATTGGTGGCCGGAGAATCGGTGTTGGTCGATCTGGAAAGCGCGCGCGTGTTCGTGGAGGACTATGTCATCTGAATCCGACACCGCGCGATTGCAGGCAATCATTCGCGGTAAAGACTGGCCGACGGCTCTGGCGGCTGTGGTTGACGAATTCCCGGGAGGCGCAGTCTTCAGCACGAGTTTTGGTCTTGAGGATCAGGCCATCCTGCACGCCATTGCCGAGGCCGGCCTTGCCGTGCGCGTGGTGACCCTGGACACGGGACGTCTATTTGAAGAGACACACACGCTGCACGCGCAAACGCGCAAGCGCTACGGCATCCCGATTGATGTCTTCTTCCCTGAGCCGGCCGCACTACGACGCCTGATTGCCGAGCGCGGACCCAACGGATTCTACGATTCGGTCGAGAATCGGCGCGAATGCTGCCGGGTGCGCAAGGTCGAGCCGCTGCGCCTGGCCCTGGCCGGCGCAAAACTTTGGATCACCGGCATCCGGCGCGAGCAATCTGAGGAACGCGCGCAGCTTGTGCCGATCGAGTGGGACGCCCAGCATGGTCTACTCAAATACCATCCGCTGCTGGATGCAACCGACGCCGACCTGCGTCACTTCATCACCGAACATGACGTCCCCTACAATCCCCTGCACGACAAGGGCTATCCCAGCATCGGCTGTGCGCCCTGCACCCGCGCGGTGGCGCCAGGCGAGCCAGCGCGGCGCGGCCGGTGGTGGTGGGAAGATGATGCCAAGAAGGAATGCGGGTTGCACGTCCAGGACGGCCGCCTAGTCCGCCGAAAGGAGAACGATTCGTGAGTCTGTTGTCTCACCTCGACCGATTGGAAGCCGAGGCCATCTTCATCCTGCGCGAGACGGCTGCGCAATTTGAGCGCCCGGTGCTGATGTTCTCGGGCGGGAAGGACTCCATCACCCTGGCCCACCTGGCGGCAAAAGCCTTTCGGCCCGCCCTGTCGCCATTCCCCTATCTACACATCGATACTGGGCACAATTTTCCTGAAACCCTAGCCTTCCGCGACCGATACGCGTCCCAGATGGGCGCCAAGCTGATCGTTCGTTTGGTCGAGGACAGCATCCGGCAGGGCCGCGCTGCCGAAGAAAAGGGCAAGTTCCCCAGCCGCAACCGGCAGCAGGCGGTCACCTTGGTGGACGCGATTGCCGAGCTGAAGCTGGACGCCTGCATTGGCGGCGGCCGGCGCGACGAGGAAAAGGCACGCGCCAAGGAGCGCATCTTTTCGGTGCGCGACGAGTTCGGTGGCTGGGAGCCGCGCCTGCAACGACCCGAGTTGTGGAATCTGCTCAATGGCCGCATTCACGTGGGCGAAAACGTGCGGGTCTTTCCGCTCAGCAACTGGACCGAGCTGGACGTATGGCAGTACATCCGCGCCGAGCGCATCGCCCTGCCGGACTTGTACTTCGCCCACCAGCGTGCGTGCATCACACGCGATGGCCTACTGTTCCCGGTGTCGCCTTTTGTGCGCATTGACCCCAGCGACAATGTGCAGGAGACTCGGATCCGTTTTCGCACGGTCGGCGACATGACCTGCACGGCAGCCTTTCCGTCAGATGTGCGCGACGTGGACGGCATCATCGACGAGCTGCGCGCCTCCGACCTGACTGAGCGAGGCTCGCGGCTGGATGACCAGCGTTCCGACGCCGCCATGGAAGACCGCAAACGCGAGGGGTATTTCTAATGGAGCTGCTGAGATTCATTACCTGCGGCAGCGTGGACGACGGCAAGAGCACGCTCATTGGCCGGCTCTTGTACGACAGCAAGACGTTGCTGCGCGATCAGGTGGCGGCCCTGGAACGATCGAGCGCCAAGGGTGGCAACGGTCTGAATCTGGCGTTGCTTACCGACGGCCTGCGCGCCGAGCGTGAGCAAGGCATCACCATCGACGTGGCCTACAAGTACTTCGCCACGCCCCGCCGCAAGTTCATCATTGCGGACACCCCCGGGCACGTGCAGTACACCCGCAACATGGTCACCGGGGCGTCCACGGCGGATCTGGCGGTGCTGCTGGTGGATGCGCGCCAGGGCGTCTTGGAGCAAACGCGCCGACACGCCTATCTGGCCAGCCTGTTGCGCATTCCGCATGTGGTGTTGGCGGTGAACAAAATGGACGCGGTCGACTGGTCGCAAGCCGTTTACAAGCGCATCCGCGACGAATTCGTGGCGCTCACCCGTGCCTCTGGTTTCAGCGATGTGCATGCCATTCCGGTCAGCGCGCTTGAGGGCGGCAACGTGGTCGAGTCGTCGACGCGCGCTCCGTACTACGATGGTCCGCCGCTTCTCCGCTATCTAGAGGAGATTGTGGTCGATCGTCCCAGCGATCCTGATCGGGGCCGGCTGCCCGTACAGTTGGTGCTGCGTCCGAGCGATCCAGCCCTGCAGGACTACCGTGCCTACGCAGGCGAGGTGACATCCGGCGTGTTTCGTCCGGGAGACCCGGTGGTCGTGCTGCCTTCGAACATTCACACAACCATCGCCGGGATCGATCGCTACGGCTCGCCGGTCGACGAAGCCTTCGCGCCGATGTCAGTGGCCATTCGCCTGCGCGACGACGTGGACGTGGGCCGTGGCGAGGTAATTGTTTCGGCCAAGCGCCCGCCGAGGGTCTCGCAAGAGATCACGGCGCGCCTGTGCTGGATGGCGGAACGGCCTCTCTTGCCGCGCGCGCGCCTGCTTGTGCGACACGCGACCGCGTCCGTGCCCGGCATTGTCACCGCCATTGAATCACTGGTCGACATCCACAGCTTTGCGGACCTGCCCGGACCGGCCCAGCTTGCCCTGAATGAAATCGGCAAGGTGCGCATCAAGACCGCCCGTCCCCTGGCCTTCGATGCCTACGCCGACGAACGTACCACCGGCGCGTTTGTGCTGGTCGACGAAACCAGCAACGGAACTGTGGCCGCCGGACTCATCACCGCAGAGGAGTCGCCAACATGACCAACGGCTTCGTCAGTCTGGTGGGCGCCGGTCCCGGGCATCCCGATTACCTGACTGTGAAGGGTGCGCGCGTGCTTGGCCAGGCAGAGGTGATCGTTTACGACGCCCTGATCTCGGATGAGTTTCGCGCGCTCTTTCCCGCAAACTCCGAGATTCACTTCGTGGGTAAACGCTGCGGAAAGCACAGCACCAGCCAGCAGGAGATCTGCGCTTTGCTGGTGGAGGGAGCCCAACGCGGCAAGCGCGTGGTGCGATTGAAGGGCGGCGATCCGGGGCTGTTCAGTCGCGGTGGCGAGGAAATTCTCGCCCTGCGCGCAGCCGGCATTCCCTTTGAAATCGTTCCAGGGGTCAGCTCGCTGCTGGCCGGGGCCGCTGCGGCGCTTTTCTCGCCCACCCACCGGGGTCTTTCCAATCGGCTGGTGGTCTTCGACGGACATGCGCTCCGCCACGACGATTTCGATTTCCGTCCGTTGCTGGCCCACCAAGGCACCACGGTTGTGCTTATGGGCTCGCGCCAAGTCGAAAGGCTGGCCGCTGGATTGATCGGCGTCGGCGCCTCACCTGATCTGCCCATCGCTCTGGTCGAAAACGCGACCCTGCCGGATGAACACGTGGCCGTGGCCACGCTGGCCCGCGCGGCGGCCGGCGAGCTTTTGCCACGAACCGATGGCCCGGGGATCATCTATGTGGGCGCCGCGGTCGCTCTGGCACAGGCATCGGCGCGCCCAGCGGTCGAGGCGGCGGCATGAGCGCGCGTCTGCCCCTGTTCGTGGACCTCGCTGGTCGCCACGTGCTGGTCGTGGGCGGCGGCCGGGCCGCGGAACGTAAGCTGTCTTCTTTGCTAGACGCTGGCGCCGTGGTCACCCTGATCGCGCCCAAGGTACTCGGATCCGTGCGCCGCCTTCTGCACGCCTGGCCGCACAGCCATTTGCTGCGACGGCGCGCCAGCGTTCAGGACGTGACCGCGAAGTACACGCTGTTCTTCCCGCTAACTGACGATCCCGAGTTGAATCAGCGACTCAGCGCCGCGGCTCGCGAGGCGAAGGTTTGGGTGGCAGGCTCGACCTCACCCGACAACGCTGATTTCCACCTCGGCGCCGTGGTGGACAGTGGGCCGGTGCGGTTGGCGATCTCCACCGGCGGTGCCTCGCCTGCGCTGGCGGGATTTCTCGCCCAGCTGCTGCGCCAGCTTCTGCCTGAATCGCTGGAGGGAACCCTGTCGTCGCTGCGCCAGGAACGACAGCGCCTTCGCGCAACCCTGGGCACGCCAGCCCGCCGGCGCACTTTGATTGCGCAGGCCGTGCAAGTTCTCGAAGACTGTCCGGCAGAAAGCAACTGAAGGCGGGCGAATCGATTCAGATCTGCGATAGCTGCCCCGAATCCTACGGCGCCGCCCGCATCAGCGCCGTCCTGGGTGGTACCCCCACCGTTCGCAACGTCTACAGCACCTGGTATTGCAGGCCAAACGCGATGGACGGTTTCACGTCCTGCTCGCCATTCAGATTCTTGTAGAAGGGAATCTGCCCGCGCGCGAAGACCCACAGGGTGCGAAATGCGTTGAAGTACACGCCTGGCGCCGCCGACAGAAGGGTGCCTCCGGTATTGTCGACGCTGGCCGAGCTGTCGCCGGGCGCAGTGGCCTCGTCAACCCGTGCGTAGCGACCATCGATCCCCAAATCCACAGCCAGCATGGTCAGCGGCCGGTATTGTCCGTGGATGCTCCACAAGACGGCGTCGCCGAACTTGTACTTACTGCCATCGAAATAGGAACCGGTGGTCCGCCAGCGGTACGAGACATCGGCGAACCCCAGCCAATTGGCCTGTTCGAATCGATAGTGAAGACCGAGGAACGGCCCCCAGCCACCCGTGCCGAGTTGTCCATGCGGATCCACGGGAATCACTGCACCCGTCATGTCCTTGGTCTTGGCATCATTGGCCCCGGTGGGCATCATCATCCCGCTGGCCAGCGCGAATTCCTGCACGCGACCCACACCGTAGTCGATGGAGCGCCAAAACGCGTAGCGCGCTCCCAGTTCGGCGTCGCCGAGCCCGGTCAGGTGGGAAGCGGTCACGTCAGTGCCGCCTCCTACAGTGTGGATGGTCTTGTCCAGGATCGGAAGGGTGGCCAGGATGGAGAGACGGCTGATGGGCCTATACACGACATTGAAACGGTAGGACCACTGCGTGAGCTGATCCGTGTAACCAGGCTGACCGTCGGTTCCTGCATCGACGCGCAGGTATTCCACGTCGAACTGCAAGCGCAGGCGCCCGGTGATGGCCGCCGGATCGTTGGCCGCGAGAAGCGGATCCCCACACCCACAAATGGAACACGCCCTGGCTTGCGGTACCGACGCGAAAAATGCGCCCCCCGCCACAAGCGCGCCAATCAGACAACTCAGTCCATTCCCGACCTTGATTGCTTTTGTCATGATGCAACTTGGATGAACGGGATGCCGGCCAGGACATGCGTCAAATGTTCGCAGATGCTCTATTCAGCCCAATACGGGAAATTGGGTGATTGGGGTCACGTCTTCGGCGGGTACTTCTTCAGCTTGAGTTGCAGCGTGCGCCGCGCGATTCCCAGCCGCCGAGCGGTTTCCGAAATGTTGCCCCCGGTATCTCCCAGCACGCGCTGGATGTGTTCCCATTCGGTGCGTGCCAAGGAGGGGGTGCCGTCGGGGGCCACTTCCCCGGGCGCGTGTCCGCCATCCAGCCGGTCCAGCGCCGCGACCAATTCGTCGGCGTCGAGCGGCTTGGTCAGATACTGATGCACCCCTAGCTGAATCGCCTCGACGGCTGAGACGATGCTGCCGTAGCCCGTCAGCATGACCAATTTGGTGTCGGGGCTGACCGGGATGATGTCGCGCGCGACCTCGTACCCATTGGTGTCGGGCAGGCGCAAATCCACGATGGCAAAGTCGGGCCGATGGGCTTCGGCCAGTTGCACCGCCGAATCGTGGCCGCCCGCCGTAAACACCTCGAACCCGCGCGCTCGCAGGGCGCGGGCCATGCGCTCGCGGAAAGGCTCGTCGTCGTCCACCAGGAGCAAAGAACGCGGGCTCATGGCAACGCCGCCTCGCGCGCCGCCTGCGAAAACGGCACCTTCAGCAGGGCGATGGTGCCGCGCCCGAACTGGGAATCGAAGGTCAGTTCACCACCCAAGCGTTCGGCCACGTCGCGCGCCAGAAAGATGCCAAGTCCCATGCCACTGCCGGTGGGCTTGGTAGTGAAGAACGGCTCCCCAAGGCGATCGAGATGGGCTTCGGCGATTCCGGTGCCATGGTCCTCGATGGCGAATAGAACCGCATCTGACGTCGCATCGACCCGAAGGCAGACCTCTCGCCCTTTGGGAGATGCCTCTTGAGCATTTTTGACCAGGCCCCTCAGCGCCTGGGCGAGGGCGCCCTGTGGAAGTCGCAAACGCAGATTGCCCACGGCAGGAGTGATCTCGCTGCGAACCTGGATGTCGGTCGGAAGACCTGACAGAGCGGCCTGGACCAACTCGGGTGCGGACAAGGGCTCCCAATCTTCCCCGATGGGTTGGCCTGCATCCGAAGACAACTGCTGGAGAATATTGCGACAGCGATCCACCTGGTTGCGGATGAGCCGCACGTCGGAAAGGAGCTCGGGGTCGTTGGAGCACGCGCGGTGGCGTTCCAATTCCTTCACCGTCACCGCAATCGTGCCGAGTGGCGTCGACAGCTCGTGTGCGGCTCCGGCGGCCAAAGTGGCGAGCGACGCCAACCGGGCTTGCCGCGTGCTCGCTCGCCGCGACTCGACCAGCTCAGAATCCCGCTTTTCCAAGGCCCGACGCACGCGGAACAGGAAGTACACGATAAAGCCAGCCGCCACGCCGAAGGCAACCCACATCCCACGCAGATGCAGCGCCATATAGGTCGCGTGGGATATGCCCGGGGGCATGGGATTGTCGCAGAGGAACAGGACGGCGGATCCGAGCAAGGCGAGCCCGGTGAGCGCCCATGACCAGGCCGCGCGCACCGTGATGGCGGCCAGGGCAATCTGCACCAGGTACAGAAAACTGAATGGATTCGATGGGCCACCAGTGAAGTAGAGCAACCCGGTGAACAGAATGATATCGGAGGCCATGAGGACGACCAGCCACCATTCTTGGGGCTCGCGCCGGCGCTTCAGTATCACCCCCGCGACGTTCAGCGCCACTTCCGCGGCCACGATGGTCAGCAGCGGAGCCGTCGGCAAGTCCAATCGCAAGCCAAACTGGACTCCGCCGATCGCCATCAACTGGCCCGTGATCATGGCCCCACGTAGCCGAAGCAACCAGCCGAAGTTGATTCGGTTCGGATGGTCTGGAATTCTAGGGCTCATAAGACCGGAATCTATCAGAGATCTCCTGCATGGGTTCTTAGGTTCGAGCGTCGCCGGGACCCCGATCTTCACCGGTGGTGCGATTGTCTGATGCTCTGCCGGTCAGAATGCCGCCCAGCGCCCCCTGCGCAATATTTTCGCATGCGAAGTTTTGAGGCATTCGCTTCGTGGCATGGATCCCATGCTCAGGCATCGAAGCGCCAATCCCCCATTTTCGAGGGAGGGCAACTATCAGAAGCGAAGAGAAGGAAAGATCCAAATGCGAAATTCGATTTGTGCGGCTCTCATTTTCGGTCTTCCGGTCGTTGCAGGCTGTTCGACAGACTCTGACGGCTCGGGTTCAAATGCTGACGCGGCGACGGTGCCTGGTGTGCCGACAGGGGTAACGGCGACAGCGGGTACTTCCCCCAATACGGTCAGCGTCAGCATCGGCGCGACCGACAGCGGCGGCAGTCCCATCACTGGTTACACCGTGACTTCCAGCCCCGCCGGTATTACCGCGGTCGGTTCGGCGTCACCAGTTACCGTGACCTGCCCGTCCACGTGCACGGGTTACGCCTTCGCCGTGATGGCTACCAACGCTGTCGGTCCCGGGGCGTCGTCGGCGCTGACAGACGTGATAACCACCTACAACGTCGTGGAGACTATTTACGAACCCATGACACAGCCCAAGAATTCGATATTCGTGGGATCGTTCATTTTCGACTCCACAACTACCACCGTGTCGAATTTGCATGGCAGACTGAGCGAATCCATGACGGGCGCTCAGATCGCTTACCCGAGTGACACCATGACCTGGTTGTCACTGAACGACCAACTTTCATCCGTGTACGATTCAACGCTTGGTGGTCTCCTGGTGACGACCTTTCTGCTCACGACGACGAACACTCTTTCGACCGGAACGGGGGGCGACGGCTGGGCTCCGGGCACAGGGTCCGGCGTGTACTACGGTTTCCCGGACGCTAATCCAGGCAACGCCTACGCGAGAATATTCGTCAACACCACCGACCCAACGGCGGCGTTGACACAAGCTCAAATAGACAAATTGGCATATGCCGACTGCGCGCCTGGTGGAATGATGATGACGACTTGTATGACCGGGACGTCGGTGGCGGGGTATGGAACGGTCGGGACGATGGAAGGATACCCTCTGTCCCAGACAATAACGCAGCAATAGCAACCACAGCTGCGCAACCGGCACCCAGTCGGTGGCGCAGGGTGCTCAGGCAAGCCATGCTGCGCTCGGTGAATCGGCTTCCCAGAACGGACTTTGGCGCTTGCCGGCCGTCGGTCCATGCCCCAGGTGCGCGTCCAGATTCCACCAAGACCGCGTCGACGTTGGGCCTGGGTTGGCCGAGGTCCCCATCCGCACAGGTGGCTGCGGAGATCTCCTGCTCTTTCGGAAGTCACCACTGGGGTGTGGAGCCGTCTGCCGGTCGCCATAGCAAATGGGCTAAGCCCATCGGGCTGGCCGTGGCTCTGGTCTTGCATTCTCTTCTGTTCTTCGGGCTTTGGCATCGCCAGAAGGTCCATCCGGCCCCAGACGCTCTGACGTTTTCTGTCATTTACATGGGTCCGTCTTCACAAAGGAAAGCCGTCGAAGCGGGTGCCCCGACGGCTGTTCAACCGCCACCTCTCAAACAGAGGCCACCCAGAACGGATGCCCACGTTGCGGTAAAGCGATTGGTAAGCACAGCGCAGGTTGCCCCGACAGCGCAGGTCGCCTCGCCTGCGGTGCAGGCTGCGCCCGCTCCGCAGCTGGCCCAGGCAACTCAAGCGGAGGAGACGGCGCATTCACCCTCCGCTTCTGGCCCGACAAAGGTGGCGTCCCTGGCATCGGGTGCCGTGGCCACGCAATCAGTGCTCTTGCCCGGGGATCTCTCAGTGAATTGTTCGGAGCGGACTCCGCCGGCCTATCCGAGGCTGTCGCTTCGCCTTGGTGAACAGGGCCGAACGCTGCTGCTGGTCGAAATGGACGAGCGAGGCCGTGTGGCGAATGTTTCCGTCAAGACTGGCTCGGGCTTCCCCCGCCTTGATGAAGCGGCGGTCAACGCGGTAAAAGGCTGGCGCTGCACACCGGCCGTGCGCAATGGGGTTGCGGTGCGCTCTGTTGCTTTGCAACCATTCAATTTCGCTCTCGCTGGACGCTAATATGGCACAGAAACGCGGAACGGCATGGTGACGGGGATTGGAAATCGGTTCTGCAAACGCTCCGGCCGACGTACGCTGAGTCAGCGCGTAGTGAAGCAGCCACACGTCGGCATTGCGGTCGTCGCACTGCTCATTCTGTCAAGCGCCACGGCCTATGCGGAGAAGGTGGAAGAGTTGCCGGAGATTACGATCTCCGGAACGCAGGAGGATGTTGAGGCCGACTCCGCGGGTTCGTCGTTGGGCGCATCCAGTCTGGATAGGGCAGCCCTGGCATCGAAGCGGACGGCGACCAGCGACAGCGCGCATCTATTGAAGGATATTCCGGGCGTAAGCCTGTACGGTGCGGGTGGCATATCAAGTCTTCCGGCGATTCACGGTTTGGCGGACGACCGCATACGAGTTCAGGTGGATGGAATCGAGCTGATGCCCGCGTGCCCCAATCACATGAATTCGGCGCTGTCCTATATCGACCCAACGAAGGTCTCAACTGTTACGGTATTTGCGGGCGTCACTCCGGTCAGCGTCGGCGGCGATAGCATTGGCGGCACAACGCAGGTGAAATCCGCGCCACCCGAGTTTGCGCGCGCCGGAGAGACCGTCTCGGCCAAGGAACACGCCGGCACGCTCTTTCGCAGCAATGGTCATGGTGTTGGCTACAATTTTGGAGCGACGCTCGCGGGACGCTGGGCTAGCCTTTCCTATAGCGAATCAAGCTCGCGATCGAACAATTACACGGCCGGGGGAGATTTCAAACCCGTCACTTCAGGGCGAGAAGGCGGTTCGTTGATTCCTGGCAATGTCGTGGGATCGACCGCCTACAGCGGGGCGACGAATAGGGACGTCGGGTTGGCACTGCGGTACGAGGGGCACTTGCTCCAACTCAACTTGAGTCGGCAGAAGGTTGGCTTTGAAGGCTTCCCGAACCAGCGCATGGACATGACGGCCAACAGGAATACGGTAATCAGCCTTCGCTACACTGGGCTGTATAAGTGGGGTGACCTGGAAGCACGCGTCTACGCCCAAGATACCACACACAAGATGGACATGGGCCAAGACCGGTACTCCTACGGCACAGGCATGCCGATGGATACCAAGGGGAAGACCAAGGGTGCGCAGGTCCAGGGGAACATCATCTTGTCGGAACGTGACGTTTTGCGAGTGGGGGCCGAGTACCAGAATTACATCCTCTACGACTGGTGGCCGCCGGTCGGAGGGTCCATGGGACCAAACGCCTTCTGGAATATCGACTACGGCCAGCGGGACAAGGTCGACGCCTTCGTCGAGTGGGAAGCCCGCTGGAGTCAGAAATGGGTCAGCCAACTGGGTGTCCGCGGGGATGCCGTGAGGACCAATGCGGGACCCGTAGAGGGATACGACAACGGGTTGGCGGGAACATGGGGAGACGACGCGGCGGCCTTCAATGCGCTTGAGCGCGAACGCGCTGACCTCAATTGGGATCTGACAACCTTAGCCCGCTACACGGCGGGCGCGAGGCATGCCTACGAAGCCGGCTACGCGCGAAAGTCCCGCTCGCCAAATCTCTACCAGCGCTACGCCTGGGCGACGAATGCCATGGCGGCGCTGATGAACAATTTCGTAGGCGATGGCAACGGCTACATCGGGAATGCGGACCTGAAGCCAGAAGTGGCCAACGCTGTCAGCCTCACTGGCGACTGGCATGATGCTGACAAGAAGCGGTGGGGCCTGATGGCGACGGGCTATTACACCTACGTTCAGGACTACATTGATGCGCGACGATGCAATTTCGGCCAGTGCAATGCCTCGAACGTGACCGCCACGACGGGCTTCTTGCTTCTCCAGTATGTGAATCAAACCGCCCAACTCTACGGCTTGGACCTTTCCGGGCATGTGTTGCTGGTTGAGGAACACAACTACGGCAGCTTCACCGGCACCGGCCTGATGAATTACGTCCGCGGCAAAAATCGGACCACGGGCGACAACCTCTACAACACCATGCCCTTAAATGTGAGGCTGGGAATCATGCACCGTCTGGGAGGCTGGGCCACCGTCGTGGAGTTTCAAGCGGTCGCGTCCAAGACAAACGTGTCACAAGTCCGAGACGAGATGCGCACCGGTGCGTATAGCCTGCTGAATCTGCGCAGCAGCTACGAGTGGAAGCACGTCCGGCTCGATGTCGGCATCGAGAATGTCTTCAATCGCTTCTACTCCATGCCTTTGGGGGGCGCCTATGTTGGCCAGGGCGCATCGATGACGAGCAACGGCATTCCGTGGGGAGTTCCCATTCCGGGTGTGGGCCGCTCGATCAATGTCTCGCTGAACGTACACTTTTGAAACATCTGTCGGGAGAGGGAAGATCATGAAAATCGCAGGTGGCGTCAACGGAAGGCGGGGTTTCGGCGAAGTTCTGGTCGTTTTGGCCGTGGTGTCATTGTGCGGCTGCAATTCCGAAGGTCCGGCTATCCAGGCGCGTCCGCAGACAATCACATTTGGTGCCGCGCCGTCGCTAGCCATGAACGACACCGCGACCGTCGCGGCCACGGCCAGCTCGGGCCTTCCGGTCAGCTACAGCAGCATGACACCAACCCTCTGTTCCGTCGATAGCATCACGGGTGTAGTCATTGATATCTCGGTAGGCACCTGTGTCATTGCCGCCAATCAGTCCGGCAACACCACATATGCCCCGGCACCGCAGGCGACGCAAACCCTTCCGGTCATCTTCAATTCCATCCAGACCATTGCCTTTGGTTCTGTACCCACACTGAGCTTTGGCGGTACCGCAATCGTCACGGCCGCGGCCAGCTCTGGCCTGGCGGTAAGTTACAGCAGCACTACGCCAACCGTGTGTTCAGTGGATCGCAACACTGGTCAGGTCACTGATCTGATGGAGGGGACTTGCATTGTTGCGGCCGACCAGGCGGGTGACGCCAACTACACCGCGGCAGCGCAGGTGACGCTGACCATAACGGTGTCCGCATCATCAGGATTCACGGTTCCGGGTGCGCCGACCGGGGTGACGGCAACCTTGGGTAGTCCCCCCAATACCGTCAGCGTCGGCATCGGCGCGACCAACAGCGGAGGCAGTCCTATCACCGGCTATACCGTGACTTCCAACCCCGCCGGTCTCAACGCGACCGGCCCCGCCTCACCAATCAACGTCACCTGCCCGTTGACATGCGCGGGTTACGCCTTCGTGGTGACAGCCACCAACGCCGCGGGGGACAGCGTACCTTCTGCGCAGACCGACGTCATGACCACTTATGATGTCGTTGCGAACTTCTTTGAACCCGATACTCAGCCCAGAGATTCTCTCTTCATCGGATCGTACATGCTCAATTCCACGACCCGCACCGTGTACAATTTGCATGGCGTCCTGAGCGAATCCATGACGGGCGACCAGGTCGCCTATCCGAATGACAACATGACGTGGTTGTCACTGAATAATCAGCTTTCGTCCGTGTCCGATTCAGCGCTCGGTGGTCTTCTGGTCACCACCTTTCTGCTCCCAACCACGAATACGCTTTGGGCCGGGGCGGGCGGCAACGGGTGGGATCCGGGGACGGGAGGCGGGATCTACTACGGCTTCCCGGGCGCCAATCCAGGCAACTGCTACGCCCGAATATTCGTTAACACCGCGGATCCGATGGCGCGACTGACGCAGGCTCAAGTAGACAAGTTGGCATACGCTGACTGCACCCCGGGCGGAAAGATGGGAGCGACATGCATGACCGGGACGACGGTGGCGGGGTATGGCTCGGTCGGGACGATGAGTGGATATCCGGTGTCGCAGACGACAACGAGACACTAGAACACCGAACAGTTTGCCTCTTTCGCGCCTCGGGCGGCTCGCAACTCCGCAGTTTCACTCGGTCCGGCAAACCATTCGCCGCTCTGGTGCCGCCGGGCTGCCCGTACTGGCAACCCCAGACGTCGACTATTGGAAGTAACCGCGCCCTCGCTAGGGTAGACGCTGTCTTGTTTGCTGAACACGGGTCTTGACAACAAACGGCAGCCCGGTCAGACTCTCTTCACACAACCCATCAGCCCACCGCAGAGACGAAAGGACGCGTTCTATGAGCTCCAAACCCTACCGCTTCGAAACCCTGGCGCTACACGCGGGACAGGTTCCCGATGCCACCCTTTCTCGCGGAGTTCCCGTATACCGAACAAGCTCATATTTGTTCAAGAACACGGAACACGCGGCCAACCTGTTTGCCTTGAAGGAGCTGGGCAACATCTATACGCGGCTGATGAACCCCACCACCGACATCCTTGAGCAGAGGGTTACCCAGCTTGAGGGCGGTGCGGCCTCGGTGGCACTGGCCTCCGGCACCTCGGCCATCTTCTACGCCATCATCACCCTGGCCCAGGCGGGGGACGAAATCGTCTCGGCCAACAACCTTTACGGTGGGACCTACACCCAGTTCGACGCCATCCTGCCCCAGTTCGGGATCACCACACGCTTCGTGGACCCGAGCGATCCGAAGAATTTCGAAAAGGCGATCACGGACAAGACCCGCGCCATCTTCATCGAAACAATCGGCAACCCGGTGCTCGATTTCACCGACGTGGCTGCCGTGGCCGCCGTGGCGCACAAACACGGGCTGCCGCTCATAGTGGACGCCACCTTCACGACGCCCTACCTGCTGCGCACCATCGAGCATGGGGCGGATATCGTTGTCAACTCGCTCACCAAGTGGCTGGGCGGGCACGGCGCGGGCATCGGCGGCATCGTCACCGACTCGGGCAAGTTCAACTGGAAGAACAACCCGCGTTTCCCGCTGCTCAACAATCCTGACCCCAACTACCACGGCCTGAAGTGGGCACACGATCTACCGGCTCCGCTGGCGCCTATCGCTTTCGCCCTGCGCGTGCGCACGGTTCCGCTGCGCAACCTGGGCGCAGCGATTTCGCCGGACAATTCGTGGATCTTCTTGCAGGGGATCGAGACCCTGCCGGTGCGCGTGGCCCGCCACAGCGAAAATGCGCTCAAGGTGGCCGAGTTCCTCAAGAAGCATCCCAAGGTCGCCTGGGTCCGCTATCCGGGACTCAAGGAAGACCCGACCTACGCCAAGGCCAGCCGCTATCTCAAGAACGGATTCGGCGGCATGGTGGTGTTCGGGGTCAAGGGCGGCTACGACGCTGCGGTGAAGATCATCGACAACATCAAGCTGTTCTCACACCTCGCCAACGTCGGCGATGCCAAGAGCCTCATTCTCCACCCGGCCAGCACCTCGCACTCGCAGCTCACCGAAGAACAACAGAAGAGCAGCGGACTCACCCGCGACCTCGTCCGCCTGTCCATCGGCCTGGAACATATTGATGACATCACCGGCGCACTAGAAGACGCGCTGGCTTTGACGTAG
>Ga0265316_10002021_pt1 | contig 21352 bp, 18 predicted proteins | sample 4522metaG_FD_202092 | JGI IMG/M metagenome (GOLD analysis project Ga0265316, IMG submission 202092) | Rhizosphere microbial communities from Carex aquatilis grown in University of Washington, Seatle, WA, United States - 4-5-22 metaG | ecosystem: Host-associated > Plants > Roots > Rhizosphere >... | reverse complement strand
CTGGTTTGGCGCTCACTGTTTTCCGGAATGAATCGATATCGAACTTCTGATTTTTGAAGAAATTGAAGAACTTCAGTTCCGCACCGTAGGCGCTAGTGAAAACCAGGTCGTAATTTTCCCAGTACAGGTCGGCCGTGATTACCTCATCGGTATCGTCGACAAACATATAGCCCACCATACTCAGGGCATGTGTCACACCGCAGGTTACCACCGGCAAACTGAACTCTTTGGAACCCAGTGCCGGGTTTTTCCCGATCATCAGTTCTTTCCATTTATCCCGCAGTGCTTTAAGGCCTTCGCTGGGCGCGTAGGGAAAAATATCCTTCGTCGCCAGGTCGACATGCCTGGCAACACTGGGCAGCACCATCGGCTTTCCGTCATCTTCACACGCCGTGCCGATTGTAGCGTTGATATCCTTGTCTTTTGCTGCCTGTCCCTGGGCTAAAATCCCCTTCTTCGGGAAATAAATGGCCTTACCTTTTCTGGATAACAGTTCGTAGGCGGTGAGACTTTGTGCCTGAATGATGCGGTTTAGCTCTTCTGCCTGCGGATTTAAAGCTGCCATGATGCCTGCCCTCACTTGCTATATTTTCCTTAATTATACCTGTTGCGTGAGGGAATAAGAAAGTGGGTTTTAAAATGAATTAATTACTTCTGTTGAATACTAAAAAAGCAGAGTTGCCGCAAATGACGACTCTGCTTTTTTACTTTATTTGAATGATGTTTTATTTTTTGATAATGTCATCCGGTTTCACGGAAGCAGCCGGTTCTTCCGGCACGATAATCGCCATCGCGATATACAGCCAGAAACCCAGTGTGCCGCAGAACAGCAGCGCCACAAATACTATCCGTACAATCGTAGGGTCGATATCGAAGTATTTTCCTAATCCGCCGCAAACCCCCACCAGTTTGCGGTCTGTCCGGCTACGGTATAATTTCTTTTCCATATTATCCCCTAACACCTATCCTCGAATAAAATATTATCGCCGTCTTAAATTAGAGACCCCGGAAACCGAGACATTGCCCAGTTTCGGACTGTCGCCGTATGTCAGTGTCGATACACCGCTCAAATTAATATTTAATGTGCCGTGAACCTCAACGTCGGCGTCACTGACACCTTCCGCCGTCACTGAAGCATCGCCCACCACGAAATCGGCTAAAGAGGCGTCGCTTGCGCCGAGAACACTCAATTTCATCGTTGACGCCGAGCCGGATAAAGTAATGTGGCTGACGCCGGTGACATTCAAATCGGCATTGTCCGTCGTTAAAGAGCCCGAAAGGTGACTGGCGCCGATCAGATTAATCGTGGTATCCGCCGCCGCAATATTATTGATTTGCATCCCGCTGGCGCCGGTCACGGCTAACATCAGGTTCCCGTTGGACTGAAATCCGGTCACGGTCGCCTCACAAGCCCCTGTGATGGCAAGGGAATCCAGTTCCGGCAATGTGATGTCCACCTGCTGCGTTACATCGATAAAATGCGCGAATGAATTCATACTTATTTTTAATGTACCGCCGCTCATCGATATATTCAAATCACTAAAAATATTGTCGTTCAGTGTGACACCGACATTGTAAGTATCGCTCCTGGTGACGGTGATATCGAAAGCATCGCTCACTTCAATTTTGGTGAAACCGGTGTAATCGAATTGCCTGGTTTCGATATCTTTGCTGCCAGTGATATGATAAAAAGGACTGCAGCCTGACAAAGAGGTTACTAATGCAGCAGCCAGTATTATAGCCATTCCCAAACCGATAAATTTTTTCATGCCCATCCCCCGGTTACAATCAAATTAATTTGTTTTTTCGGCCGCCGCGACTTGTTTTATTTCAGGTTTCGTTTCGGTTACGAATTCTCCCCGTCCAATCGCGGTAAAAACTATTGCGCCTATTCCGAATATCCAACCCGGGAAAAGTGCCGTAATAGCACCGGCCAGGGCTATACCGTAGTGTTTTCGCTGCACCGCGCAAACGCCGCCGATAATCGCCGTGACCCCGCAAATGAACATCGGGACTAAAATTATCCATAGTATCCCAATTACGTTAATCGGCATCAGTCCCCATCGCCAGACCGTACCTAATACGGTAATCGCAATCAGCAGCCCCATGCAGGCCAGCAGACCGATTACGCCGCCGATGATAGCCAGTATCCCGCCGACCTGTGATTTCCACGTTTTGTCCATTATTTAGAACCTCCGTTCTTTATTTTCCGCTGATTTCCAGTTGACATCATTATCATATGTTGAATAGGAAGCGCCGCACATCGGCTGATGTGTTGAGTTCTATATCCTCCTTAAGGATGATATTTCTTTTGTGTCTTTACTTCCTGAGGATGATATCCAAACGGTGTTTCAGGCATGAAATCATGTTAAACAATTAATCAGCCCGCAGAGGGATGCAAAATAGCGGCCAATCGATTAATATTAGAACCGTGAAGATTTTCAAAAGAACCGGTAGTTGGTTTATCCGCCACCCTGACGGCACAGATATTCTGATTACCCTGGCATTTGCGGTTCTGGCCCTGCTGAACCTATACGTCAACTGGGGAACTTACTCCCGGATGCCTTCATATTTTGCGGTAATTTTAACCTTGCTGGTAATTCTGCCGCTCGCCTTCCGCAGGCGTTATCCGCAGGGAGTTCTAGGCTTGATGACGCTGGCGGTAATTACCTTCCGGGCCTTCAGCATCCCGGAAAGCGACTTTATCAGCTATGCCCTCTTGCTGGCATTTTTTAACGCCGGCGCCTACGGGCAGCAGCGCCTCCGGAATTGGGTCCGCGGCGCGTCTTTCCTGCTGGTTATCGGCTGGTTTACCTATTCGATATTCTTCCAGCAGCGCGGTTCGGACCTGCCCGCACAAACCATTTTGTACCAGATTTCTGTCGTTTTACTGAATGTGTTTTTGTTCGCCGCCGCATGGTGGATCGGCGAAGTGTTCCGCATCCGCAACCAGCGTGAAGTAGAATTACAGGAACGCACCCGCCAATTGGAAAAGGAACGGGATGAGAATGCGCGCCGGGCCGTCATGGACGAGAGGGTGCGCATCGCCCGGGAACTGCACGATGTTGTCGCCCATCATGTCAGCGTGATGGGTATTCAGGCGGGAGCCGCCCGCCGCATAATGAAACAGCAGCCGGACAAAGCCAACGAGGTCCTTACCCAGATAGAAGCCTCCAGCCGTCAAGCCGTCGCGGAATTACAGCGACTGCTGGGATTTTTACGGGAAGACAACCATGTTGATGATATAGCACCGCAGCCCGGCCTGAAACAATTGGAATATTTGGTGAATCAAATGCGCCTCACCGGGCTCTTTGTCTCCGTTAAAAAAGAGGGAGCGGAAATATCATTACCACCTGGTGTCGATTTATCCGCTTACCGCATTATTCAGGAGGCGCTCACCAACACCCTGAAACACGCCGGGCCCGTGAGTGCGGAAGTCACAATAAGGTATCTGCACGATGCACTTGAAGTGGAAATCAAAGATAACGGCCCGAAAGTACCCCAAACCGAAACTGACCGGGAATACAAAGGCAGAGGGCTAATCGGAATGCGGGAACGCGTGGCATTGCACGGCGGTGAATTTTTTGCCGGCGGCATGGCCGAAGGCGGTTTCTCCGTCAAAGCCAAATTGCCGTTGACAGGATGGAAAAAATGAGCATTAAAGTACTTTTAGTTGACGACCAGGCAATGGTCAGGGCGGGCATCCACATGATTCTCGAAGCGGAAAACGATATCCATGTTATCGGCGAAGCTGAGGATGGGGCCAAAGCCGTTGCCGCCGCCCGCAAATTGAAGCCGGATGTGATTTTGATGGATATCCAAATGCCCTTGCTAAACGGCCTGGAAGCCACCCGGCAGCTAACTCAAACGCCCGGCAACATCTGGCGCATCCTGATTTTGACGACTTTTGAGCGCGACGATTATGTTTTCGAGGCACTGCGCGCCGGCGCAAGCGGTTTTATTTTAAAAAATGCGCCCCCGGAAGATTTAATCGCAGCAGTCCGCGTCGTGGCAGAAGGCAATGCGCTGCTGGCGCCCTCGGTCACACGGCGCATTATTCACGAATTCGCACAGCGCACGCCGCGTAACGGACTGAAAGAGAAACTGAACGGCCTCACCGAGCGTGAAATCGAAGTCCTACGGCTCATCGCCAAAGGTAAGACCAATGCTGAAATTGCGGCTGATTTGTTCGTCGGGGAAACCACGGTCAAAACGCATATCTCCAACCTCTTCACCAAGCTCGATTTACGGGACCGTGTCCAGGCGGTAGTATATGCCTATGAAAGCGGCCTTATCCAACCCGGAGAATAATCACCCGGTACTTGTCCGTTGAGGGGAAAGGCAGAGAGAGTGCAGCCCGCTTGTAGTTGATAATTTCAGCTAGTGTGATGTTTCTAATTCTGCGTTACTATACGTTGTTCCAATACCGACGGAAGTCGGTATCCAGGAGGAATCGCGAGAAACAGGCGGCTGGATCCCGATCCCGTATCAAAGTACGGGACAAGCTTTCATCGGGATGGAATAAAACAGATGACTAACGCTATTTAAGAAACACCTTTCTAGATGCTTTCCGCGAACTTCACGGCATTCCGGAACAGCTGGAAAGCATTCCCCGATTTTGTCAGTCCGAGGCGTGTCCACTGCGGGTGCTGGGTCATCAGGATATGGTCTTCCGGATGCGGCATCAGGCCGAAAACCCGGCCCGAATCATCGCAGATGCCGGCAATGTTGTTCACCGAACCGTTGGGATTAAACGGATAAGGTGCTTTTCTGTCGCCTTGATCATCGGTATAATAAACCGCAATATTTTTTTCGGTAATGGCCTTTAAATCACCGGCGAATTTGCCTTCTCCGTGCGCTACCGGGGCATAAATGCTTTCCATCCCCCTGGTAAAAACGCAGGGACTTTTCTGATTCACGCCCAAATGCACCCAGCGGCATTCGAATTTACCGGAGTCGTTATTAGTTAAAGTGACGCGCGGCGTTTCGCCCTTTTTGACGCGGGGAAGGATGCCGGCTTTGACCAGCACCTGAAAACCGTTGCAAATTCCTAAAACTAACCGCCCGTCATCGATGAATTTGGGCATCTCCCGGCCGAATTTCTGTTTTAATTCGTTGGCTAAAACGCGGCCGCTGGCTATATCGTCGCCGTAGCTGAAACCGCCGGGAATCACAAAAATCTGGAAATCAAACATGTTGCACTCGCCGCGAATAAGTTGATTAACATGCGCCAGTGTGACTTCCGCCCCGGCCTTTTCAAAGGCAAAGACAGCTTCGCCGTCCCGGTTTGTGCCCGGCGCGCGGATTACCAGAGCTTTTACTTTACTCATCTCATTACCACCGCAGCGGCTTTTGCCACGCTTCTTTCAAATCTCCGATTGTTTCGCGGACGATATTTTTCCCGTTCGAGCCGGTGATTTCGAATTTTCCGGTATTGTTGGTTGTGCCGATGTTGGCAAAAATGACGCCTTTCAATGTTTTCTCGAATTTCTCTTTATTTTCCGGCGCCACTTCCACGATAAACCGGCTGTTGGATTCCGAGAACAGGATGAAATCGTCGCGGGATATTTTTTCCGATACCGGCAGAGATTTAAGGCTGATTGCTGCCCCCAGTCCGCCGGCGAACGCCATCTCCGCCGCCGCCACACCGATGCCGCCTTCGCTGCAGTCGTGGCAGGCCTTGACCAGACCTTTCTCGGAGGCTTGAGACAGTTTTTCCATCAAATTTTTAGCCTTGACGGGTTCTACTTTGGGCACGCTGTTGCCGATAAAGCCTTTTGTATCTAAATAGGCGGAACCGCCCATTTCATTTTTTGTTTCGCCGACCACATAAATCAAATCACCGGCCTGTTTGAAATCCATCGAGACAGAGCGTTTGACATCTTCCATAATACCCATGGCGGAAATCAGCAAGGTGTGAGGGATGGCGATGATTTTACCTTCGTATTCAAATTCGTTGTAGAGGCTGTCTTTGCCGGAGACGAACGGCGTCTCGTAAATTTTGGCGATGTCATAGCAAGCCTGAGCAGCCTCAATTAATGCCCCCAGCATTTCCGGTTTGCGGGTGTCGCCCCAGCAGAAATTGTCCAGCAAAGCGACCTGTTTCAGGTTGCCGCCGACCGCGATAATTTGCCGCAGCGCCTCATCGATGGCCGAGGCCGCCATCCAGTAAGGACTAAGCTGCCCGTATTTGGGGTTGATGCCGTTGGCGACAATGACACCCTTGTCCGAATCAAAAACAGGCTTGACGACCGTCGCATCGCCGGGGCCTTCGTTGGTAATACCGACCAGCGGCTTAATTACCGTCCCGCCCTGTACTTCGTGGTCGTATTGACGGATAACCCATTCTTTGCTGCAGACGTTCCATGTGCCGAGGATATCTTTCAGCGATTGTCCCAAATCTTTCGGCTGGGTAAAATCCGGTTCGGGATATTTAGTTTGATTTAAAACAGCCTGCAACTGCCACTGCGGGATTCCCTGGTGCAGGAATTTCATATCTAAATCAGCAACTCGATGACCTTTATAGAAGAGGTTCAAGTGCTTATCGTCGGTAAATTCACCGATGACGGCAACCTGCACATCTTCACTTTCACAAAGCTTCAACATTTCATCCAGATTTTCCGGCGGCACCGCGATGACCATGCGTTCCTGAGCCTCGGAAATCCAGATTTCGGCATAATTCAAGCCGGAGTATTTCAGCGGTACTTTATCCAAATCCACACGCGCCCCGGTTTCTTCGCCCATTTCCCCGACAGCGGATGACAAACCGCCGGCGCCGCAATCGGTAATGTGATTATACAAACCTTTGTCGCGGGCCTGCAGCAAAATGTCGATGACCTTCTTTTCCACAATCGGGTTGCCGATTTGCACGGAGGTATAAGACTTAGCGCCGGATTCATCGGTAAGCTGGTCCGAGGCAAAAGTAGCGCCGTGAATACCATCGCGGCCGGTTTTGCCGCCTACCAGGACAATCAAGTCGCCGGGATTATGTGTGCGTTTTTTCGCCATGGCGACGGGCATCAGTCCCATCGTGCCGCAGTAAACCAGCGGGTTGGCCAGATAGCGGTCGTCGAAAAGAATGGCGCCGTTTACGGTCGGGATGCCGAGGCGGTTGCCGTAGTCGGCCACACCGGCGCGGACGCCTTTGAAAATGCGGCGGGGATGCAAAACACCTTTCGGCAATTTTTCGTAAGGAAAATCAGGCGGCGCAAAACAGAAGACATCCGTATTCAGAATCGGTTTGGCGCCCAGTCCGGTTCCCAGCGGGTCTCGGATAACGCCGCCGATGCCGGTGGCCGCGCCGCCGTAAGGCTCCACCGCCGACGGATGGTTGTGGGTTTCCACTTTGAAACACAACGCCCACCTGCCGTCAAAATCGATGACGCCGGAGTTATCCACAAATACAGAGAGGCACCACGGTTTATCCAGTTCTTTCGTTACCCGGAAGATGGTGCTCTTCATGATGTTATTAACGGTTTTACCGTTGTAGGAGATTTTGGCTTTAAAGGTCTTGTGCACGCAGTGCTCGGACCAGGTTTGCGTCAATGTTTCCAGTTCGACGTCGGTGGGATTCCGTCCCAGTTTTTTATAGTAATCCCGGACTGCCGTCCGTTCGATATCGGAAAAGGTGTAATTTAACCTCAGTTCTTCCATCGCGGCTTTTTCGTTGCCCATCAGGTCGACTTGTTTCAATACGAATTTGTATTGCGGATTGGCGCTGAAAACAGATTCCCCTGAGGTAATGACATGATGGATAATGGGGTTTACCAGCAGTTTACTGCTGATGTCTTCAAGTTGTTCTTTAGTTAATTTACCTTCGAGGATATACAGCTTGGCAGTTTTGACGGCCTTGACATTTTTAATGCCGAGGTCGGTTAGACCGATTATCACCGTTTCTTCCACGGGGTCGACGACGCCGGCTTTGTAGGCCACTTCCACGACATGGACGCCGGGCTTTTTCTCTTCACTGCTGAGGACGTCGCAGCGGTAATCCTGGGTCACCGGGTCGGCCAATAGTTCACGGCCGATGGCGTCAAGCTGTTTTGGGGTTAATTTGGCATCCAGATAATAAATATCCCTGACTTGAGCGGCGGAAACTGATTTGATTCCGAGGTCGGCAATGTCGCCAACCAGACCGAGACCGCGGGCATCGGGGACGTGTTTTTTCAGAATGATTTCGATTCTATGCATAGTTATCCTGCAAAACGGACAATTCCATATTACCAGAAACTACACCCAAAAGCCACAATCTGAAAGGTATCTGTAATAAAGCGGGGCCTGCGGGGTATTTTGTTGTTAAGATGCGATTACGGGATTGCTCCCTGACAGCTTTTTTGTACACCCTCTCCCTAGCCCTCGCCCATCAAGGGCGAGGGAACTGAGGCTGGGACGTACATTTCGGCTTAATGCCAAAAGTATTTCGCCTTCGGGCTCAAAATGGGTTAACCAATTATTCGTTTTGTAAAAAATGATATTTTAAAAATTATCCGCCTATTGGTTTGAGGCTATAAACGGCTGCTACTTACCATAACGCTAAAATTAATTACCGTTTTTGAAGCTGATTGGTTTTGTAAAACTGGGGAGAAGCAACGATTTTCGACTTTTTCGTGCGTAAAATCAGCAAAACCGGCGGGCAAAACGGGAGAAAATGAGCGCGAATGGTTTTGCAAAACGCTAATAATCAATTATTTCCTCCTTTTTCGAGGCTAATATTGGCAATATTTCCGAACATGACGGCAAAAAACACGCCTGCTTTGTTTTGCAAAACGCTAAAAAACATTGATTGGCCCCTTTTTCGAGGCTGAAACCGGCAAAATTGTCGGACAGGATCGGAGAAAATACGCTTGACTTGTTTTGTAAAAACCTGAAAAACAATTATTCTCTCCTTATTTGAGGCTAAAATGGGTGAGATATCCGAAAATAACACGCCTGTTTAGTTTTGTAAACATCACAGTAATTGCTCCGGAGGCATGCCGAAGGACGGCCTGAACTTTCACGCGCTTTTTTTCTTCTTCATACCGCTAACCTCAAATTATTCCGCTGAATCCGCAAGAATAAGATAACATATGATTGATTAATAAGTCAAGGGGATTTTGTCACCTATTTATGAATAAAAATCCTAAATCCGAATACCGAAATTCTAAACAATATCAAAAATTCGAAATACAAAATACAAAATACCAATTTGAAAATGGTATTCACTTCTACCACGCCGGGGAGAAGGATTGAGCGAGACTGGATTCACGATCAGGTCGGGAATGACAAAAAGGACTTCAGGGAACCGCAGGGAGTAGATTAAGCACGATAAAAAGGGCGGTCGAGTTCGAAACTCGACCCTACGTATAGAACGACGATAGGGGGACAGGAAGAGACGAAAAGTATCTAAATCCTTGAAATTACCGCTCTCCATTTTTTCTTTTATGTTAAAATGTGATTCAATACTATCAGTAACAACGGAGAATCAAATGCCCAAAGACTTGATTAAAGCAGGCCTGTCCATCGTCGCCAGGAGCGGCAAAGCGATTATCGCGTCGGTGGATGATGACGGTTTCCCCAATTTGAAAGCTATGCTCAAACCGCGGGAAAACGACGGCTTGAACGTATTTTATTTCACGACCAATACTGCCTCGATGCGTGTCCAACAATATCTCAAAAACCCGAAAGCCTCAATTTATTTCTACGACAGCCGGTTTTTTAAGGGCCTGATGCTTAAGGGCACGATGGCGGTGCTGCAGGACCAGCCCACCCGTGACAGAATCTGGCGCGACGGCGACGAGATGTATTATCCCCTAGGTATCACCGACCCGGATTACTGCGTCCTCAAATTCACGGCTGCTAACGGCCGGATGTACGAGAACTTCCATTCTTATGATTTTAAGGTCTGACAGGGATAATGAATGATGAGTGGTATTAGTATATACACATTTACTGCGTAAAGTGTACAATGTCCCCTCACCTTGGTCCTCTCTACTTTATTTCGAATTAACTCAGTTAAGTACCTACGGCTGCGGCCTCCGGCCTTCAAGGGGCGAGGAAACTAACGAGGGGGATTCCTCGCAATGGTCGATGGGCTGCGCCCACCCTACACAACTTAGCCATGGCATTATCCATACCGACGGAAGTCGGTATCCAGAAAGCGAAAAGAACCGGCTGGATCCCGATTTTCATCGGGATGGAATAGAACCGACTGGATCCCGTTCCCCTATCAAGTATGGGACAAGCTTGCAACGGGATGGAGTGAAGGATATTTTCTAAGGCAGTATATTTAGTACGCTTTCACCGCACGGTTTTTATGTTAGAATAGGATTCAAAGCCATCGTCTGAAAGAAAAATGAGCGTAAACAGAATCAATATTCTGGTGCGGGACTGCCGTGAGTGATTTAGCCGATATCCAAAATCAAATCGCCGAGCTGAAAAAACAGCTCAATTATCATAATAACCGCTACTATGTGCTGGACAGCCCGGAAATCAGCGACGCTGAATACGACACCCTGATTCAGCAGCTCCGCAAGCTGGAAGAACAGTATCCGCAATTTTTGACACCGGATTCCCCTACACAAAGAACCGGGGGAGCGCCGCTGGCATCCTTAGGCATTGTCGAACATACTGTGCCGATGCTTTCGCTGGGCAACGCTTTTAATACCGAAGATTTATTTGCCTGGCACACCCGTACGCTGAAACTGCTGGGCGTGGCCCAGTTCGACATGGTTTGCGAGCACAAAATGGACGGGTTGGCGATTGCTTTGACTTATGAGAACGGAATCTTCGTTAGAGGCGCCACTCGAGGCGACGGCTTCCGCGGCGAGGATATCACCCAGAACCTGAAAACCATCCACAGCATCCCGCTCTCGGTGCCTAAGGGCGCGCCGCCCCGCTTTGAAGTACGCGGCGAGGTCTACCTGCCGAAAGCCGGATTCCAGAAACTGAATAGAGAGCGTGAAAACGAGGGCCTGCCGCTCTTCGCCAACCCCCGCAACGCCGCCGCCGGCTCCATCCGCCAGCTGGACCCGCGGATTACCGCCAAACGCAACCTGGATATTTACGTTTATTTACTCGGTTACGCTTACGGCAAAATGATGCCAGAAACGCACTGGGAAACAATGGAGTATTTCAAGGAACTGGGATTCCGGGTCAACCCGGCCAATAAACGCGTCAAAAACATCGAAGAAGCAGAAGAGTATTACAAGACCTGGACGGAAAAACGCGAAACCCTGCCCTATGAAGCCGACGGCATTGTCGTCAAGGCGGATTTGATGGAATATCACAGGCAACTGGGAGATGTCGGAAGGGAGCCGCGCTGGGCTATCGCCTACAAGTTCCCCGCCATCCAGGGCACGACTAAATTGAAGGAAATCGGCATCAGCGTCGGCCGGACCGGTACACTGAACCCGTTTGCCATTCTGGAACCGGTGCAAATCGGCGGCGTCACCATCGAACGGGCCACCCTACACAATGAGGATGATATCCGCCGCAAGGATATCCGCGAAGGGGACTGGGTTTACATCCAGCGCGCCGGGGACGTGATTCCGGATGTGGTCGGCCCAATTCTCAGCAAACGCACCGGCGACGAAAAAGAATTCAGCCTTTTGGAGGAGATTTACAGTCAGGAAAAAGGACGCCCGGCCTGTCCCGTTTGCGGCGGGGAAGTGGTCAAACCCGAAGGCGAAGTGATGTATTATTGCAGCAACGCGGCCTGTCCCGCCCAGGTGCAGGGCCGAATTGAATTGTTTGTCTCGCGCGGCGCGATGGACATCCGCGGCGTCGGGGAAAAATTCATCGAGGTGCTGCTCAAAGAAGAACTGGTAAAAGATGCCGCCGACCTTTACAGTCTGAAAGAGAAGAAAGAACAAATCGTCCAACTGGAAAAGAAGGGTGAAAAAAGCGCCGCCAATATCCTTAATGCTATCGAAAAGAGTAAAAATGTAAGTTTCCCACGATTATTGTTTGGGCTTGGCATCCGCCACGTCGGGGAAGAGACGGCCAACCTTTTAGCGGAGCATTACAAAGACCTGGACGATTTAAGCAATGCCGGACGGGAAAAACTGATGACCGTGCCCAGTATCGGGCCGAAAATCGCCGACAGCATCACCGCTTTCTTCCACGAAGAACGGAACCGCGTCATCCTGGAGAAATTGCGGCAGGCCGGGGTCTGGCCGCAGCAGGAGTTGGCGCAACAGGGTCTGCCTTTATCCGGGCAGGAATTCGTGATTACCGGCACCCTTAGTTCCTTATCCCGCGAGGAAGCGCACAGCCGCATCAAAGCGCTCGGCGGCACGGCCAAGGATAACGTCACGAAAAACACAACTTATCTGGTGGTCGGGGAAGACCCGGGGGAAAATAAATTGATTCGCGCCCGCGCGCTGGGCACCGCACAAATCAACGAGGAGAAATTACTTGCCATTCTGGGATAGAAAAACTGAAGTCAGATTAATCGTCGGGCTGGGGAATCCGGGCACTAAATACGCCGCCAGCCGGCATAACATAGGATTTATGTGCGCCGACCGCTTTGCGCAGGAAAACGGCCTGACCTTTGCCCGCAGCAGCAGCCAGGCTAAAGTCGTCGAAGGCCGGATTGCCGGTCATGACCTGGTGCTGGCGAAACCGCAAACCTTCATGAACAACAGCGGCGTCAGCGTCAGCGGATTGGTCCGCAAATTCAAGGTCAAGTTCGAAAACTTGATGGTGGTGCACGACGATTTGGACCTGCCTCTGGGCAGAATCCGCATCCGCATGGGCGGCAGTTCCGGCGGGCATAATGGCATCAATTCCATCGTGCAGCATACCGGCAATCAGGAGTTTATCCGGGTCAGGGTCGGCATCGGGCGGCCGAACGGCCAGGAAAAAGAACATAACGGGGAAGACGCAGTGATCTCCCACGTGCTCGGCGATTTCACCCCGGAAGAATTGAAGATTATGCAGGATGTTATCCCCTGCGTTAACGAAGCGCTTGGTTGTTTGCTGCAGGCCGGAATCACCGAAGCGATGAACAAATACAACAGCACCGATTTCCGGAAAAAGTGACGGGAACAGGGTTGAACAGCGTCGCGGAATTTGTCTACCGGGTGGCTACAAAAAACGACCGGCGAAGGGTACTCTGGTCGATTGCCGGCGCATTATTCTGGTACGGCGCGGTGGCGATCATGATTTTGCTGGCGCCCATCGTCGACCGGACCACCGGCATCAGGATGTCAATTCCGTTAGCATTAAGGCTTCCGCTCGGCATTATTTTACTGTTGATTGGTGTCCCAATGGTGTTCTGGACGATTACCCGGTTTTTGCGTACCAGGGGTTCACCGATTCCTTTTAATCCGCCGCCGGCGCTGGTGGTAAACGGGCTGTACCGAGTGGTCCGCAACCCAATGCACCTCGGCTGGACTGCCTTGCTAATCGGGGTAGCGGTGCTTATGCAGAGCTTTACGCTGCTGGTGATTTTTATCCCTTTGTTTATAATGGTACATATTGTATATTTGAAGTTGGTTGAGGAAAAAGAACTGGAAAAGAAGTTCGGACAGGCGTATATTGATTACAAGAAAAAGGTGCCGATGTTTTTTCCGGGATTGGTAAGAAATAAGAAAGTTATTTCACGGAAAGAAAATCCCTCTTAATCACCCCTTCGCGAAGGGGTGAGAATAAAGGTGGTGAAAATGAATAAAGCCCAAAGCCCCGTGAACTACCAGCCGGTGGAATGGAAAGGGGATTTCGTCAAACTCCTCGACCAGACACTGTTGCCGGCAGAAGAAGTCTACGAGGAAATCACCGATTATCACCAGATGATGACCGCCATCAAAGAATTGAAAATCCGTGGCGCGCCGGCCATCGGGGTGGCGGGGGCTTATGGTATGGTGCTGGGAGCGATGCAGTTGACCGCCCGAAGTAAAACCGGCTTTCAGAAACAGCTGCATGAAGTCGCGATTGAGATTTCCGGCACCCGGCCTACGGCGCGCAACCTGTTCTGGGCTATCGACCGCATGGAAAACGCCGCCGCTAAAGGTAAAAACGTCGAGGAAATCAAGACGGCATTATTGAAGGAAGCTAAAAAAATCCACGCGGAGGAAGCCGACGCCACTTTCGATTTGAGTAAAAACGGCGCCGAGTTAATCAAAGACGGCGCGACGATTTTAACCCACTGCAACACCGGCCCGCTGGCCACCACCGGTTACGGCACGGCTTTGGGCATCGTTATTTATGCGTTTAAGCAGGGCAAGAAAATCCAGGTTTACGCTGACGAAACCCGTCCCTTGCTGCAGGGCGCGCGCCTGACCACCTGGGAACTGCGGAAAATCGGCATCCCGGTCACGCTGATCACCGATTCCATGGCAGGGTATTTCATGAAAAAAGGCAAAATCGACTGCGTAATTGTCGGCGCAGACAGGATTGCGGCTAACGGCGATACCGCCAACAAAATCGGAACATATTCCGTAGCGGTGCTGGCGAAGGAAAACCATGTGCCGTTCTACGTGGCCGCCCCGACCAGCACCTTTGATTTGTCGTTGAGTTCGGGCAACCGCATCCCCATCGAACAGCGCAGCCAGATGGAAGTAACCCATATCAAGGGAATACCCATCGCGCCCCGCTATGTCAGCGCGGCCAATCCGGCCTTCGACGTCACGCCGAATAAATATATCACCGCCATTATCACCGAAAAGGGTATAATCAGGAAGCCGATTACCAACCGTAAAATCAGCGATAAACAACTGAAGTTGATATAAATAAGGAGTCTAATCATGCCAAATTCACCCAAAGCTAAAATCGCCGTCATCGGGGGGACGGGACTGGAAGATATTGAGGGGTTAACCGATGTGCAGCAGGTTAATATTGATACGCCCTTCGGCAAACCGTCGGACGCGATTACCATCGGCAAGCTGGACGGCATCGGGATAGCCTTTTTGCCCAGGCACGGCCGCGGGCATTTCATCTCCCCCACCGAATTGCCGGTCCGCGCCAATATTTACGCGCTGAAATCGCTGGGAGTGGAGCACATCATCGCCGTTTGCAGCTGCGGCAGCTTCAAACAGGAATATGCACCGGGTCATTTGATGATTCCGGACCAGCTCATCGACCGCACGCGCAACCGCGTCAATACTTATTTTTCAGACGGCATTGTGGCGCACATCGGTTTTGCCGAACCTTTTTGTAAGGAATTGAGCCAGATTCTGATTTCATCCGCTAAAGAAGCCAATGCCATCGTGCACGGTAAGGGCACTTATGTCTGCATGGAGGGCCCGGCTTTCTCCACGCGCGCCGAATCCAAGCTCCACCGCAGCTGGGGTGCCGACGTTATCGGGATGACGGCGCTGCCGGAAGCGAAGCTGGCACGGGAAGCGGAAATATGCTACGCTGTTATTGCCTGTGTGACGGATTACGACAGCTGGTGGGACCCGGGCAAGCCGGTGGATGTCGCGACGGTAATCAAGACATTAAATGACAACATCGCCCTGTCGAAGCAAATCATCAAGCTGGCGGTAAAGAAAATCCCGGAAAATCCCGGCTGCAACTGCGCCCATGCACTGGACGGCGCGATTGTGACGGCACCGGAAAAAATCCCAGCCGCCACGAAAAAGAAACTAGGGTTAATAATAAACAAATACATAAAATAAACATACTTCTTTTGCGAGGAGTCAAAGCGACGAAGCAATCTTAAGTGTATGGTAGCAGACAAACTCTATTTTGTTTATATCATGACCAACGCCAAACATACGGTGCTCTACACCGGGTTCTCGAATGATTTGAAAGCACGTGTCTGGTCACATAAGGAACGATTGTTAGACGGTTTTACAAAGAGGTATCATGTTAATATGCTGGTGTACTACTAAGCCACTGAAAGTGTGGTGAGTGCATTAGAACGGGAAAGACAAATCAAGGCAGGTTCCAGGCAGGATAAAATAAACCTGATTAATAGCATGAACCCCGAATGGCGTGACCTATACGATGACCTTTAGATTGCCGCGACCTTCGAGAGAGTTTTGGGAAGGTCTCGCAAAGGAAGTATGCTGAAAAAGAAACTGGGATTAATAATAAACAAATATATAAAATAGGAATTGAGAGTCAATAATCAAGTAACAAGATTCAAGAATAAATTGAATATTGTTTGGATTTGATACCAGGGTTTTAGGAAGGTCTCGCAAAGGAAGTAGCGTAAAGTGGCCAATTGTAAATTCGGGTGTTTACCGACGATTATCGGCAGCGTGCCGCACAAAGACCCGGTTCGGGCTTGCGAACTGGTGACCCATTATTTGCGGGATATTCCGGCCTGGCCGCAATTACCCAAACGCACCTTTTTAGAGAATATGTATGCCCAGTACAGCGAGGGTTTCCCGGGTATCGTCATCAAAGACGAGAAAATTTACGTCGACCGGAAACAGGACTTAACCAAGCAACTGGAGCAGTTCTACACCGATTATCTGGCAAATGATTTTTCAAGGTACACACTCAGCCCGGAATACGCGGCCGGATTCCAGGCTTTTCCCGACGCATTGAGGAAGCTGACGCCGCGCGCGGTGAAAGGGCACGTTACAGGCCCCATCAGTTGGGGTTTGACCGTGACGGATGAAAGCGGTAAAGCGATTATTTACGATGAAACTTTCGGCGATGTGGTGCCAAAGTTTTTGCGCCTGAAGGCCAGTTGGCAGGAGCAGGTATTAAGCAAAATCAACCGTAACACGATCATTTTCGTCGATGAACCTTATATGACCGCTTTTGGTTCGATTGCGATGCAGTTATCCCGTGAGCAGGTGATTACCGCGCAGGAAGAAACCTTTGCCGGCATCAAGGGCATCAAGGGCGTGCACTGCTGCGGAAATACCGATTGGTCGATTTTGCTCCAAACGAGCACCAACATCGTCCACTTCGACGCCTATAAATACCCGGATTCGCTGGCGATTTACACTAAAGAGGTCAAGAAATTTCTGGATAACGGCAATTGCATCGGCTGGGGGATTATCCCGACTGACGCAGAATCTGTGAATAAGGAAAGCGTCGCCAGTCTTAAAGACCGGCTGGAATCGGCGATGGCGCCTTTTACCCGGAAAGGCATCCCTTTCAAGACGCTGGTTGAACAGGGTTTACTGCTGCCGGCCTGCGGGTTAGGCCCGATCGGCAGCGAAGCGGCGGCGGAACGCGCTTTGCAATTGCTCGCGGACCTTTCCACTTACATCAGAAGCAAATACCTCTGAAAAATAAATAATCAAATGACAATAAACAATAATCAAGAATTTATTGGTGGATAATGGGGGCGGCTTGACTATTGATACTTGAAACTTGAAATTTTCTTTAGCGGCTACTTGGAATTTTAGTAAAATTGGAGTAAATTAAAAGATATGAACAAAGGCAAGAAAATGGCTCTTCGCGAACACCGCCACAAACAAACCCTGGCGGAAGACCGGCGGAAAGCTGAAAAGAAAACCCCGTCCAAGAAATAATAAACCCCTAGCATTTTTGTCAGGGTATTTGATATCAGGATGCCGGCAACCGTCAGACCTTAGTTCCGCATTATTCAGAATATTCTGTTTGATATCAACGAATAATCGTGAGCACTAAAGCCGTTCAAGCAGCAGGCAAGTTTTAGTGGCACAGGCTCATATAAAATATTATTTTAAAATGAGCTACCCCTGATACATTCGCTTTGCTCAGTACCTTCGGCCTTAATCATCTCCCCCTATACTCATGACTCTTGTCCTGAGTACCTCCGCACATTTTGGTGAAATGAGCTCCGGGGGGCGAGGAAACTAACCGAGGGGTATCACCTCTTTGACAGGGGCTTTTAGCAATCAGCTCTTTTATTGTCGTGAGATACATTCGTCCGCCTAAAGCGGACTCAGTACGATATTGCGATTTCGGATTGCCACGTCATCCGCCTGAGGCGGATTCCTCGCAATGGAAAGCCTCAACTAATTTGTGATACAACCGTCGAGCCTTTCGTTGAATTCATCTTTAGTGAACCGGTAATCCTGAGTGCCGTAACATTCTACGCAAAAAGAAGCACAAACGCTACCCATCCGGGCACTGTCTTTGAGGCTCTTGCCGTGTACCAGGCCGCTGAGCAGACCGCCGCGGTAGGCATCGCCGCAGCCGGTCGGGTCCACTGCCTGCTTCGGTTTAACCGCCGGGACTTTAATCTCCTCATCCTGAGTAGAAACTAAAGAGCCCGATTCTCCTTGAGTCACAATTATGTTCCCAGCCAATTTCAGCAACGCCGCTTTGTTCAGTCCGGTTTTAGCGGTAATGAGTTCGATTTCGTAATCATTCGCCATCAGGATGCGGCAGCCGTCAATCGCCCGGACCAATTTTTCGCCATCCAGCATCGGTAAGGCCTGTCCGGGGTCGAAAATATAGTCAATACCTTTGTCCTTGCAAATTGCGGGGTAATTAATCATATCAGCCAGATTACCCGGGGACACGGTAACGATCGTTTCTTTTGGATTGAAGCGAGCGAAATCCAGCGCGGAAGAATATTTCATGGCGCCGGGGTGGAACCCTGTTATCTGATTATCGGCCTTGTCCGTGGTAATATAGGCACCGGCCGTAAAATCATCCTCAATTATTTTAATATCATCCGTGGCAATACCGTTTTTCGCGAACCAGTCGAAATACCGGCGGTAATCATGTCCGATGGCGCCGGCAATCACCGGGTGTTCGCCCAGTAAGCTCAACGCATAGGCAATATTGCCTGCGGTGCCACCAAACTTCTCCTTGATGCTGTTGACCTGAAAAGTGACGCTCAGCATGTGGATCTTTTCCGGAAGGATATGTTCGGAAAAGTAGCCGGGAAAATCCATAATCCTATCGTAGGCTAACGAACCGGAAACAATAATATTCTTTTTCATAAACCCTCAATTTAATTTGTAGTCATTATAGGTGCCGCGTTGTAATGTACAAAATATTATACCCCTTATCCGGTTATGCCAACAAAACCCGAATTACAGTCGAAATATGTTACAATGTTTAAAAATCCCGCCGTACCCTACAAAGAAAGAGAACGTAATGAAAATCGACCTGCATATTCATACCAGCACCGGCTCCGACGGGGCATTGCCCGTAGAAGAGGTGATTAAAGAAGCGAAGAGACGCAATATCGGGTTTATGGCAGTGACGGACCACGATTCGCTGGAAGCCCAGGAAAAAGCCGTTGTGCGGACAAAGGAATACGGCATCGGCTATATTACCGGCGTGGAATTGAACGTAACTTTTCAATTTCAGAATAAAGCCGTTTCGCTGGATTTTCTGGGATATAATTTTGATATTCATAATCAACCGCTGCTGGAAAAACTCCGGGTAATGCGGGAACGCCGCGAGAAAAGGGCGCAAGAAATTTTAGATAAAATTAATATCGAGTTTAAAAAAGAAGGCCGTGCCCTGTTTACCGCACAGGACATGCAGAATATCCGGGACAGCGTCGACGGCGCTTTTGGACGGCCGCACATCGCGGCATACATGATTAATAAAGGCATCGTACAGGATACGCAGGAAGCATTTAACCGGTATCTGGTAAAGTGCGATGTCCCCAAATATCCGCTATCCCTGCCGGAAGCATCACAACTGATTCATGACGCCGGCGGCGTGCTGGTGCTGGCCCACGGCAACGAGCCCGGCGGCACATCGCTGGCAACCATTACAAAAGACCTGCGGCAGCAAACCCGAATCATCGCCGAAAATATGATAGAATATATCAACGGTCTGGAAATCTGGCATCCCAGACACGACGATGCCACCATTGCGGCTTACCTTGACTTTACGCGTAAACATCATCTGCTCAGCACCGGCGGCAGTGATTGTCATCAAAAGCCCATTATTATGGGGACAGTGGCGGTACCACCGGAAGTAGCCAGAGAGTTTCAACACTAAATTATAATCAGGAGCCGATATGACAAAGAAAAATTACGATGTAAAAGATATGTCCATGGCGGAAGCAGGCAGAAAACGGATCGAATGGGCAGGACGTTCCATGCCGGTTATTAATCTCATTACGGAACGCTTCAAGAAAGAAAAACCGCTGAAAGGGATCCGCATCGCGGCCTGTTTGCATATTACCACCGAAACGGCGAATCTGGCGTTAGCTTTAAAAGCCGGCGGCGCGGACGCGGTTTTCTGCGCCTCGAACCCGCTGAGCACACAGGATGATGTGGCCGCGGCCCTGGTGGAATACGGCATCCCGACCAACGCAATCAAAGGTGAGGACGCCGAGACTTATTACAAACACATTATGACCGCGCTGGACCATAAACCGCAGGTTACGACCGATGACGGCGCAGATTTAGTCTCGACGATGCATACCAAACGTAAAGAATTGATTAAGAACGTCATCGGCGGCACGGAAGAAACCACCACCGGCGTGATCCGCCTGCGCAGCATGGCCAAAGCAAACGCGCTGAAATACCCGATTATCGCCGTGAACGATGCCGAAACCAAATACCTGTTCGATAACCGTTACGGCACCGGACAGAGCACGATGGACGGCATTACCCGCGCCACGAATCTTCTTTGGGCCAGCAAAATCGTGGTTCTCTGCGGTTACGGCTGGTGCGGACACGGATTCGGAATGAGGGCAAAAGGCATGGGCGCGCGTGTCGTGGTAACGGAAGTGAAACCGGTAAGAGCACTGGAAGCGGCGATGGACGGTTTTGATGTCATGCCCATTGCCGAAGCAGCCAAAATCGGCGATGTTTTCGTGACCATCACCGGCGATAAAAACGTCATCGATAAAGAGCATTTCGCCGCAATGAAAGACGGCGCAATCATGGCCAACAGCGGCCATTTCAATGTGGAAATCAATATCCCGGCGCTGGAAAGCCTTTCCAAAAAGAAAGAGACAATCCGCCCGTTCGTCGAGCAATATACGCTGAAGAACGGTAAGAAATTATTCCTGCTGGGTGAAGGCCGGCTGATTAACCTGGCCGCCGCCGAAGGGCATCCAGCGAGCGTGATGGACATGAGTTTTGCAAACCAGGCGCTGTGCATGGAATACCTGATAACGAATCAGGGTAAGCTGGAAAAGAAGGTCTACAGCGTCCCCGATGAAATCGATAAAAAGGTTGCCCTGTTAAAACTGGCTTCGATGGGCATTAAAATTGATAAACTGACGCCCGAACAGAAGGAATATTTAGACAGCTGGCAGGAAGGAACTTAGAATCATTCACGGGAAGGCGAATCTGCGAAAACGGGGAAATATTCCCCGATAATTGAAGTCTGTGCATGATTTTTGACAGCCCGTCACTAAAGGTGTTAAAATTTAATCACAAAGTTAACAACTGAATAATCTTTGCTATCGAGAGCGGTGGTTAGGGAATTGGCCCAATGACCCACCCGGCAACCTTTGAGACCTTTCTTAAAGGTGCTAAAGCCATCCCGTAAGGGAAAC
>Ga0265316_10002019_pt1 | contig 21356 bp, 19 predicted proteins | sample 4522metaG_FD_202092 | JGI IMG/M metagenome (GOLD analysis project Ga0265316, IMG submission 202092) | Rhizosphere microbial communities from Carex aquatilis grown in University of Washington, Seatle, WA, United States - 4-5-22 metaG | ecosystem: Host-associated > Plants > Roots > Rhizosphere >... | reverse complement strand
CCGAGCGACGCGAGCACTTGGTCGATCGTTTGGTCCTCGTACGTGGAGTGCACCCCTGCGCGCTCGGCGGGGGGCGGCGCCTGCTGCGCGCGCGCACACGCGGGCGGGAGGGCGGCGGACAAGCCCGCAATCGCGGAGACGGCGTAGCGGAGTGCGGAAGTCGTCATCGCCGTGCCGTTTGGGGGTGAGCGCGCAGGGCTGCGAGGATTTCGCGAGCTGCCAGCCGGAATTATCACAAGATCAGCGGAAAAAGGCGGGGACTCGCCGCTCGACGGCGATCGGGGGTGCGGTATGCTTGAGCCCATGCATTTTGCGGGTATCGGTTCCTCGTCTGCGGCTCTTTTCGCCGTGCTTTCCATCACGGCGTGCGCCAAGAGCGGCGGTTCGGCGCCGTCGGGCGAGTCGTCCCCGGGCAGCGGATTCCCGGCCGCCACGAGCAGCGGGGGCGCCGGAGGCGGAACCGGAGGCGCGAGCGGAGGCCCCGGTGGCTCGAGCACCCCCGGCGGGTCCCAGGGCGGCGGGGGCATCGTCATCCTCGACGCAAACCCGCTCATGGGCGACGCGTGCCAGCACTTCGACGTCCAGTTTCTCCCTGAGATTCCGCTCGTCTTCGTCCTCGCCGACCAGTCGGGGAGCGAGTTCAACACGATAAAAGGCTCCGACGGGGGCAACACGGACGAATTCAACCCAATGCGCCAGGCGACGCTCGCCGTCGTGCAGAACCTTCAGAGCCAGGTGGCATTCGGCTTCGGCGCCTACACCGGGATAAACCCGAGCACCACGCCGGGCATGTGCCCGATCATGAAGCCGGTGCCGGTCACGCTCAACAATTATTCCGCCATCGCCGCGAACTACAATGCGATCACGCCGCCGATGTTCAAGGCCGAAACACCGGCCCAGTTGTCTCTGGAAATCGTGTCGCAGCTTCTCCTCCAGGCCGCGGCCACCCAGGCCGACGCCGGCGGCGCCCAGCCGGGCGGCAAGTACATTCTGTTCGTCACCGACAGCGAGACCGACTTCTGCGACGACGGCAATGCCGTATGCCCTGCAGATGCCGTCATTGCCGAAATCGAGAAGCTGTACGGCGAAGGGATTCAAACGCTGATTCTGGGAATCAATTCGACATTGACGAGCATCTCGGGCCCCGTGCTCCAGAGCTTCGCAAACGCCGGGGTGGGCATTCCGCCGCTCGCGCCGCCCAACGGCGCGGCGGGGCCGCCGCTGATGGCGTCGGACATCTACAACCAGTGTCAGGGCGTTCCCGGGTGGAAAACGCTCTTCACGGCGGCGGGGCTGACGACCGGGCAGGCGCTCGGGACGTACGCGGGGCCCGACGCGGCTGTGAACAACGCGACGGTCTACAGCCCCGACGTCGCCAACGTGGCGGACCTCACGACGAAGATCTCGGCGGCGCTCGCCACGGTCAAGAGCTGCGCGTTCGACCTCCAAGGCAAGATCAAAGTCGACCTCGCGAACGCCGGGAGGGGCGCAGTGAGCATCGACGGCAAGGCTGTTCCCTACGACCCGAACAACGGCTGGACCATGTCGAGCGCCACGGAGCTCGACTTCGTGGGAAGTGCCTGCCAGGAGTGGCGCGCGACGGGGATGAACGTGAGCTTCAACTTCCCCTGCGACATCATCATCCAAGTTGCGAAGTAGGGAGCGACTCGAACCGGCCGCTGGTCGCAAGCGGAAGACCTCAACCCGGGCCGGGGGGTGAGCTCTCCGCGTTCGTCGCCGGACTGTGACGTCTCCGCTCGCGAATGCGAAGAAGAGCGCATCGTCACGCTTCGATAACCGGCACTCCATAGAAGGCGAACGCCGTGTCGCGGGTGACGATCGCGAGGTGGTCCTCGAGCGCGTGGGCGACGAGGAGGCGATCGAACGGATCGCGATGATGCCAGGGCAGGCCCCGTACGCGGAGCGCACCGGAGAGCTGGAGGTCGGCGACTTCGAACCCCGTGCGGCGGAGCACGTCGGGCAGCCATCGCTCGGCCGGACTGGTGAGCTCGAGCTTTCCGAGGGACTGCTTGATGGCGATTTCCCAAGCTGTCACGACGCTCACGAGGACGTCGTTGGCCCCGTCCTCGATCGCGGCCCGCGACGCGGCGGTCAGGCGACCAGGATCGGTCGCGGCCCACAGGAGGACGTGGGTGTCGAGCAGAAGCTTCAAAGGAGCGCGCCGAGCGGCCCAGCGACGTCGGTAGGCAAGTCGTCGAAGTCGGCGTGTATCGTCGCTTGACCCTCGAAGAGGCCCAGCCGGCGACGCCGCACCGCGACCTTGTAGGGGACGAGCACGGCTACGGGTTCGCCGGCCCGCGCAATCACGACCCGCTCGCCCGCCTCGACTTCTTCGAGAAGGCGCGACAGGCCGGTCTTGGCTTCGTGGACGTTGACTTGGCGCATTGAACTAATGTTAGCTAACTTGCGGTTTGCGCGCCAACGGCATGCTGCCGCCCCTTCTCGGGAACGACACGGCTGCGTTGCCGCACGTCGCCAACTGGCTATCCTGCTCGCAATGAGCACGATCACGCCTGCGGCGAGCCACGGTGGAGGCGCAGTCCGCGGGAGCGGCCTCCCCGTTCTGATGAGAACGTAGGGACGCTCGCCTCAATACGGCATTCCGGGGATCGAACCGGGGACCGTGAAGAGTCCCTGGTTGCCGCTGCTGCCCTGGGTGGTGACGTAGAGCGTCTTGTGATCGTCGCCGCCGAACGCGACGTTCGTGACGATCGCCACGGTGCTCACACTGACGAGGGCGCCCAACTGCGCGCCCGCCGGGCTCAAGACGAGGATATTGCCAGTGCCGACGATCGCGCCGTAGATGTTTCCCGCGCAGTCGATCGCCATGCCGTCGACGTTCAGCGTCGCGTTGGGGGCCTGCGCGAACGGCGAACCGGGTCCGGTGCTTCCGTCGGGCATGACGGCATATTTTTGGATTCCGTTGATCGACGAGACATAAAGCGTCGTCTCGTCGAGCGACAGGGTCACGCCGTTCGGCTGGGACAGCGTGCCGTCCACCACCGAGAGCGTGCTCGTGCTCGGCGTATACCGGTAGACCCGGGTGGCCGTCTGCGGCGCGGGGCTGGGCGCCTGAAAATTCGGGTCCGTGAAGTAGATGGTACCGTCGCTTCGAATCGCGAGATCGTTGGGCGAATTGAAGCGCATTCCCATGTAGCTCGACACGATCGACGGAAGGGACCGCGTGCCGGCGGAGAGGTTGAATCGCGAGATGGACCCGTCTTCGTGAACCGCGCCGAAGAGCGTTCCGTCGTCGTCCACGGCGAGGCCGTTGGAGCCCGAATCGGCCACTTCGACGCTGACTTGCCCCGCGGACGTGACTTTGAGGATGCGCGAGGGAGGAGGATTGGGACTCCCCGGGTACTCCGACACGTAGAGTGCGTCACCGATCCAGACGGGGCCTTCGATCGACGTGAAGTTGTAGAGCGTGTTGTTGAAGGTGTCGCTCGGCGGCACACCCATCACTTTCGTGGCCGCTGCTCCCGCGGCAATCGGCGCTCCGAACGGTCCGGTGGGGCAAGTCCACCCGTATCTCGCGGCGCCGGTGAGATGTCCGCCGTCGGGATGGCCCGATGACCCGCCCGAGCTCGACCCGCCCGAGCTTCCCCCGGAAGTGGAGGCGTCGGGCCCGGACCCAGAACTCGAAGAGCTCCCCGCGCCGCTGCTGCTGCTACTGCTGCCGGCTCCGTCCCCAGTCCCACTGCTGCTGCTAGCACTGCTACTGATAGAGCCACTGCTGCTGCTGTTGCCACCGCTCCCGCTGCCGGTGCCGCTTCCGCTGCTGCTACCCGCCCCGGAGCCCGGGCCGCCCGGCTGTCCGGCTCCGCCGCTGGCGCACGAGGCGGCCAAGACACCCAGCGCTCCGGAAATGAGTGTGGTCGACCGAAGAAGACGAAGGTTGAGCGCCATGCTGAGCGCGGCGATGCTATCACGCGGCAGCCGGCATGCGCGCCCACGCGCCCCTCGAATTCATCCTCGTCGTTCTCTTCTGCGTGATGAGCGGGGATCTCGAATGCGGTCCCTCGCTCACGGCGCCGCAGCGCCAGGGGCAAGCACTCTACGCACGCATGTGCGTCGTCTGCCACGGCCGCGAAGGCGCCGGGTATGCCGCCGACGAAGCTCCGGCCCTCTCGCACTCGGATTTCCTCGCCACGGTCAGCGACGAATACCTGCGGAAGGCGATCACCGACGGGCGCCGCGACACGACGATGTCCGCTTGGTCCGCGGCACGCGGTGGCCCCCTGTCGACGGCCGACGTCGATGCCATCGTAGCGTTTTTCCGAAGCTGGCAGGACCTTCCTCCTCTGGCCCTCGACCCCCGTCCCCTCTCCGGCGATGTCGCGCGCGGGGGAGCGATTTTCTCGCGCGAGTGTGCGCGGTGCCACGGCGCTCGAGGAGTCGGCGGGCCCGCGGTCCACATCGGGAACCCGGAGCTCTTGGCGAGCGCGAGCGACGGCTTCCTCCGGTACGCCATCCTCCGCGGACGACGCGGTACCGGCATGCCGAGCTTCGAGCAGAAGCTGGGCGCGGCCGGCGTGGAGGACGTCATCGCTCAGTTGAGAGACTGGCAAGCGAGTTCCCCCATCGCGTCCAGCCGGCCGGCACCTCCCGGGAGGATTCCACTCGGGCCGACGCCCCTCCACCCGCACGGCCCCGAGCCGGTCGACTTCCATCCCTACCCGCAAATGACGTCCGTCGATGTGGTGAAAGCAGAGCTCGATCGCGGCGCCCGCCTTGGTCTGCTCGACGCGCGAGCCCCTTCCGACTACGTGAGCGGCCACATCGCGGGTGCGGTGAGCGTGCCGTTTTATGACCCAGACCCCTACTTTGCATCGCTCCCGAAAGACGCGTGGCTCGTCTGCTATTGCGCCTGCCCGCACGCCGAATCGGGCCAGCTGGCGAGCAAGCTCGCCAAGAACGGATTTACCGCGGTCACGGTCCTCGACGAAGGCTTCAACGTCTGGCGGGGAAAAAACTATCCGACGCGCGCCGGAGCGGCTCCATGAACCGCGAAGAAGACCACCCGCGCCCCGACCCGACCTGACCAACCCTCAAGACCAGGAGACAGCCGACGATGAGACGTTCTCGCGAGAGTAACGGCCGGATCGAGTCGTATCGCAACGGAGTTCGCGGCCTCGTCATGCTCGCGTGCGCGGCGCAGTCCGTCGCCTGCGTGGGAGACGCTCAGTTCACGACGCGATTCGCGTCCGACTACGTCCGCGATCATCACGTGGTGTCGGTGCTCGGCGTATACCGAGACGGGCGGATGAGCAGCGACGCGTGGGGGTCGATCGGTCCGAAGATCTCGGCTGCCCTCGGAGCGCAGAGTTGCAAGATCGCCTACGCCGAGCCGCTCGTTTCGACCAATGGTCCGCTGTGGTCCGCGATCGACGACTACGCGCGCGCGAACGGCCCCACCGACGACTTGCTCGCCCAGCTGGCTCCGGCGGCGAAGGGCGACCTCATCTTGGTCCTGACACTCGCCGGGACAGTGCCGTTGAAGGGGCGCGGGCCTCTGGCGGAGGAGGCGGCGGCGGCTTCCGGGCGAGGCCCGCCCAGACGCACGGGAGGCGGTGGACAGGGGGGTGGGGACCCGATGCGGGGCTCGCCGCGCCACAAGAAGGCCGAGACGAACGCACTCGACCTCTCGGCCTCGGTCTTTTCTGTAGCCGGTGGGCACTCGGTCGCCCTCGTGGCGATGCAGTACTCCGGGTTCAGCGCTGACGAGGCCGTCACGCTGTTTTCGTCGAGACTCGCCCAGGAGCTCCAGGGCTCGACCTGCGCCGGTTGGAGCTGGGACGTGCCGATCGATGCGTCACACATCCGACAAATGATCGATCCGTAACAAATGATCGACTAGCAAGGATAGTGCGCTAACGTGGTGTCGACCGGGGGGGACCACGAGTCGCGGAAGAGCCGATCCGCCCGGAGCAGAACCGGCCCCGACGAAACCAAACTGAAATAATTGGCCTCTCTCTATTCACACTTATTCCACATCACGGGCTGGCCGTACCCCGGCTGCGACCCTATACCTACCACCCGAGCTTCCCGCCGGTGTCGCGATCGGGACCAGGAAAAACACCATGACCGCACATCTCCCTCTGCCGTGGATGTTGGGTTCGTCCGACGATGCTCACGCCTCGCCCTCCGTCCGCGCCCAAACGGCAGTGGTGCGATCGCTCGCCGACGCGCTCGAGCAGCTGGCGCCGTCCAGCGACTCGGCCGTCTCCCTACGCCAACAGCTCGCCGAGGAGCTAGCCCGATTGGGCTATTGCATCCAGGAATCGGAATCCATGCCGGCGGCGATCCCCGGAGTGGGCAGGTAAGCGCTGGGGACTGAGGTCCGGAGCGGCCTGCCCTTCACGGCACGTCCGGCGGAGGGCTGGACTCGAGAGCGAGCACTTCACTCGGCTGGAGCACCCTCCCGTAGATTGTGACGTCGTCGACGTCTCCAACGAGGAAACGACCGCCGTTGGGTCCCGACCACGTGCCCACGTAGAGCGACGGCGCGCCCGGGAGAATCGCCGGAACTCCTTGCCTCGGCGGGCCCGCGAGCGTCCCGTCGACGTAGAGCGAAAGCGTGTGCGCCGTGTTGTCCACGACGGACACGAGGTGCATCCATTGATTGGGCACGATGCACGAGCAGCGCAGGATCGTGAGCGGGGGCTGAGGATCGCCTTGCACGCCGCCTTCTCGACTGTCCCAATAGGCGAAGTGTGCGGCGATGCCCGAGTCCCAAGGCTCCAGGTTGAACTGCCATCCACCGTCGTACAGGGTCTCGGTGCTGAGGAGCGTGCCGAATCCGTTGGGCGGGACGGCGAGGCGAACCCACGCCGACACGGTGAAATCGGGAGTCGCGTTCGGGAAATTGTCGACGGTCATGAAGTCGTTCCCGCTGAAGTGCAGGGCTCCCCCGAAGACCCCGCCTTCCAAGAGCCACATGCCCCCGCCGAGCGTGAGGATTCCGTCGCGCTTGTTGCCCGACGTGTCGTGGACGATGGTGCCGCCGTCCTCGTCCAATCGGTAGTGCGCCACGAGGCTATTCGTGAGCGGGTTCGGTGTGACGACAACCATCGGATCGGGACCACCGGTGGCTTCGAGAACCACTTTCCCGCAAGCGACGAGCGGCGGCACAGCGGCCAGGACGAGCAGGACGGTAGTTCGCTTCATAGCCAACCCACGATCGTGAGGCTGCCGAATAGGGACGGCTGGCTGATGCCCGGTCCTTCGACCTGCGATCCGTCCGGAACGGCGAAGCTCGTGACGATTTGTTCGAGCGTGAGCAGGGCCTGAGCCTCGAGATCGAGGTCGAAGCTATCGCTCAGACGAAATCGTAGGCCGACCCCCGCGTCGAGCGCGGCCGTCCAATGGCTCTTCGTGAACGCCGTGAAGCCGCGCGGGTTGATCCCGTTGACCGCCGCATTGAATGGGCCGCCGCCCAGCGAGATGACGGGCGCCAGAGCGGCGTCGGACCACGGAGTGGCGACGAGCTCGAAGAGGCCGAAGTTTTGGCTCACGGTCGCGCCGCTGTGCTGGGCCGCGGCGGAAGGCGGTGCGATGTTGGTGGTAGGCCCCAATCCGGCCGCCGTCGCGCGAAGCTGAAACGCGCGCCCCAAGAGCAAACGCACCCGGATCACCCCCAAGAGGGCCGGATCGATGCCGCCGAACCCGACCAACCCCGCCCCCCCCGCATCGAACCCCCACGTCGATTCTCGCTGAAGCTGGAGCTCGCCGGCCGCCCAGGTCGACGCTTTGCGTGCAGCCGCGACATCGACCGGCGGCGAAGCCTCCACGGCTGAACGCGGGCGCGACCGGATGAGAAGCTCCATCAGGCTCGCCCGCAATAGCTCCACCGCTCGGACCGAGAGGACTTGCGCCACCTGCGAAGCTTCTTGCGCCTCGATCTTCGTCCGGCGAATGACGGTCTTGTTGGTCAAGTGATCGATGACGCGGAGCTCGGCCGCCTGCTCGTCGGCGTCGACGACGAGTTCAATGCTGACCGAGTTGGTGTCTTCTCCCGCCGGCAAGCTAGGGACTTCTCCGGCGGCCGAATCCACGAAGGACACGTCGAACCCCTCGGCGGCAAGCTCCCCCTGCATCCGGTTCATCGCCTCTTTGGCAGACGCGGTAGACGAGTTGGTTCGCACGAGGAACACCCGCGGCGAGTTGGCGGCCCATGCATTCCCGGCACACGCCGCCCCGGCGAGCACCGCCAGAGCGACAACCAGGCCTCGAAAGGTCACAAACCAAGTGTTAGCGCATGTGCCGTCCGAGCGTACGTCCCGGATGGGAAGCGACGCACGTACGCCTCGGCGAGCGGCCGGGCCGCATCGTTTCCGTCGAGCTGCTGCACGAGAAGCATCTTCCGTCCCAACGCCTCCGACGCATACACGCCGTCGGGCGCTTCCATCAGATACGTCTCGAACCAGGACAGCGCGACTCGCTCGTCTTGCTGCGAATCGGCCAGCCTCCCGAGCGAGAACGCGGCCACGTGGGCGCGCTCGGACGCCGGAAATCGCCGGCGCACCGCCATGAACGCCCCGCGCGCCACCTCGTAACGGCGCGTGTAACGCGCCGCATCGGCAAGCGCGGCGAGATCGTCACTGCCGCTCGAAGAAAACGCCGTATCGAGCCCCATGTGGAGAGCGTCCTCCACGATCTCGCTGAACTTTCCATCGGCGAGCTCCGCCGCCCAGTGATGCTCGGGAGAGGCCACGACCGCAGGCGCAACCGTCCGGTGCCTTCCGGCCCGCTTGGGGGCGTGCACGTCGGCCGAATGTTCCGCGGTCGTCACCAGCTCGGGTTCGAGATCGCGATTCGACGCCTCCGCCGGCTCTTTCTTCACGTCCGCCTCGGGAGACCCCAGATCGCGAATGAGCACATCGCGCGCCCGCACCGTCAGCCACTGGCCCGCGCGAAGCCCGACCGGCTTGTCGAACACCGGCCCGCTCACGTTCACGGCTCCGTTTTCGAGCCGCACGTCGAGCCGCCCCTCCTCGGCCGACCACGAGATCCCAAACGCCGTTCCCGTCACATTCACGACGAAGGGCCCCGCGTCGAAGCTCCAGTGGGTCGCGACCGCGTGCGTGATGTAGGCGTGCGCGTGACCCTCGTCGAGCGTCACTTGCGCGCCGTGCTCGTCCACCGAGCGAACGTGAAGCCGCGAGGCCTCCGCGAGCGCCACTTCGCTTCCGTCGGAGAAGCGCAGCACCGGCCGGCTCGCAGCACCAGCCTCGACGGAACCCCCGGCGCGTAGATCCCCGCCTTCGACTCGGAACGAGAGCGGCTCCGCGTGCCCGTGATGGCGCGCGGCAAAGACGCCGACGACGGCCGCGCAAGACCCCGCGGCGACCACCATGAACGTGGACCGGCGGCGCGCGCGACTCCGGCGGCGGTCGTCCATCTTCAGCCGGACGGCGTTCAAAATCGCCTCCCGCTGCCGGTCGGACATGTGCCCCAAATGCTGCCGAGCGAGCTCCGCGACACCGGCGGCGCGCGGGCTCAATCCTTCGGCCACGGCCTCAGGATGCGTCATTTTCCCCTCGGCTGTCGTTATCATAAGACCTCTTGCTATAAGGAGCGAGACTCGGATCTCGATCCATCTCCTGCGAGACGATTCGCGTGGCGTTGCTCAAGCGGCGCTTGACCGTGGCAAGGGACAGGCCAAGCGCGTCGGCGACTTCATCGAGCGTGAGATGTTCGATATGACGCAGCACGAACGCCGTACGCTCCTGAACATTCAAGCGATCGAGAATGACGTAGAGGCGCCTTACGGCCTGTCGGGACTCGGCGTCGAGCGCATCGACCGCCGGCTCCGGCAGGCGGTCGAAGGAAGAAGTTTGAAAAACCCGCCGAACGCGCCTTCGTCGGAGCTCCCACTTCAAAGTGCGAATCGCGATGGAGAAGATGAAGCTTCGAAGGGCCTGGCGATTGCGGAGGCCGCGGACCTTCGAAAAAAGTTGGAGGAAGACTTCCTGCGTCAGATCGTCCGCCCCTCCGGACGCTCCGAGCGCCCGCTGAAGGAACCGAAAGACCATCGCCGAGTGCTTGTCGTACGTGGCGGTCGCTGCCCAAAGTTCGCCGGCGATGAGGGCGTCGGCCAGTTCCTCGTCCTCCGGGTGGGTGTCGGAGGGACGAGGAGCGATACGCAGCTGCGTGGTTTTGCGGAGGGCAGACATCGTTTGAGCTACACCCCTACAGTGATTTTGGGGTCAAATTCGGCTCAAGTTGGGGGAACGTCAGCACGACCAGGCTTAGCACGAACGATGGCGCAGGCGACCCTCCGGCGGCGGCCGGCGCGATGAATTTACGGATTTTTCCAAGGTAGTTCAGTCGGCGCCGGGAACGTAATCGAACCAGTCGAAGTCGGCTGGAACCGTGCTGAGGCTGCCGTTTCCGGTCGCGTAGAGCCCGATTCTCGTGCCGGTGAAATAAGACCGCCCGGACGCCCCAACGGTCTCGGCGGAAAGCGGACGTGTAGCCAGGGAGCCAAGGGGCTGGAGGCCGCCAGGGGGGCCGACGAAAAAGCGGTACGTCTCGGCGCTGGCCCGAACCTCGAGGGTGAGACGGCCTTCTTTCATCGAGCGCCGGCGAACGACGCGCGAACGGCCCCCGACCCGCTGGCGCAGCACCGCCTCGAGACCGAATTTCCCGAGGCAGATCGCCAGGTCATAGCGGAAGTCTTCGTTCGAACGCACGGTCAAGCCCGCTTCCTCGTTCGGGCGGCGCGGAGAGAATTCGACCGCTGCGCTGCAACGGACGGCGAAATGCTGCTGACTCCGCACGACCAGGGCCGGCGAGTCGACCTGGTCCAGGGTGACGCTCGACCCCAGCAGACGCAGGTGCCCCGGTCGCTCGCTCAGAGACCAATCGCGCCGGTACGGATTGCGAACAAAATTCCACTCCGGCGCGAGATCTCGCCCATCGAAGTCGTCGCGCGTTGGGGCGCGCGGGAGGCGGGTCCGCGCGAGGGCGGGACCGGTCGCCTCGACTTCGATTCGACCCCCCTCGCCGATGAGCGGCCACCCATCCCGGGTCCAAGTCACGGGCGCCAGGAACGTTTCCCTCCCGAGATGGTGATGCCGGCCGCCCCGCGGACGGATGCCGAGCAAGACCGCCCACCAAGTCCCGTCGGCCAGCTCGACCAAATCGGCGTGTCCGGTGGCCTGAACGGGATCGTTTCGATGGAGTCGGTGCGACACGATCGGATTGCCGGGATACGGCTCGAACGGTCCGAAAGGCTGGGAACTGCGCGCGACGACTTCGCAATGATCGTATCCGGTGCCGCCCTCCGCGGCCATTAAGTAATAGGTCGTCCCCACTTTGTAGAGATGGGCGCCCTCGGGCCAGATCCCGCCGGTTCCCGACCAGATCGGCCGGAGCCCGCCGTCGATCTTCCCCGTCTCGACGTCGATTTTCCCCTGGTAGACCAGCGGATGGTCGAAGTCGGGGCCCTTGCCGTCGCGCGTGTAATACACCGATTCGCCGTCGAAGAGCAGCGACGGGTCGATGCCGTCGTCGTCTATCCAGATGGGGTCCGACCACGGCCCCTCGGGCCGCTTGGCCGTCACTAGGAAGTGCCCGCCGCCGCCGACATTGGTGGTGACGACGTAGAAGCGGCCTCGCGCGTGGCGCAGGGTGGGCGCGTAGATGCCGCCCGAGCTTCGCATCCCGCGGAGATCGAGCTGGCTCGCCCGCGTGAGCACGTGCCCCAACTGCCGCCAGTGGACGAGATCGCGGCTATGGAAGATCGGGACTCCGGGGAAGTATTCGAAGCTGCTCGTAATCAGATAGAAGTCGTCGCGGACGCGGCAAATGCTCGGGTCGGGGTGAAATCCGGCGATTACCGGGTTTCGGAAGGGGCGCTTCCTCTGGACAGTGTGGGGCCTTTGTCTCATCACGTTTCCTCCCCATCCTAGATGGGGGAGTCCGGCGAAACCCCTGAAGAAACGAACCGTCCGGCCGTTCTCCTGCGTAGAAGCGTGGAAATCGAGAGCGCGCCCCCAGCCGACCGTCGCCGGCGCATCCTCATCGTCGACGACGATGAGGGCCGGCGCGAGCTCTTCGCCAAAGTGCTCGGCCACGAGGGCTACGAAATCGACGTTTTGCCCGACGGTTCGGCGCTGGTCGCCCAGGTCCGCGCTCGGCCGCCCGATCTGGTGCTCCTCGACGTCATGCTGCCCGAGGTCAACGGCTTCGAGCTCTGCGGCGACCTTCGCATGATGGACGACACGCGCCTCACTCCCATCATCTTGATTACGTCGGCGTACCAAGACGAAGAGAGCGCGGTCCGCGGCCTTCTTTCCGGCGCCGACGACTACGTCGTCACGCCGTCCCGCCTCGGCGAGCTCCGCGCGCGCGTCCGCGTCCAGCTGCGAAACCGCCGGGACCGCGAGATGCTCCAGTGGGCCAAAGCGCAGCGCGCCACCCTCAAGACCGCCGCCATGAGCGACGCGCTGACGGGCCTCGCGAATCGCCGCGCCGCCGACGAAATGCTGGAACCCGCCCTCGAAGGCGGCGAGGCGCTCCTGGCGGTTCTCATCGACATCGACCACTTCAAGCAAATCAACGACACGTTCGGCCACGTGATGGGCGACCAAATCCTCACCCTGGTCGGGCGAGCGATCCGTTCGTGCACCCGATCCGGGGACCTGGCGGCCCGGTACGGCGGCGAGGAGTTCCTGGTCATCGTGCGCGGCGCGTCGCTCGACGTCGCCGAGCGGATCGGCGAGCGCTATCGCAACGCAGTCCGACGGATCGAGCTCCCCGCTCTCCCCGAGAACGTCCGCGAAGTCCGGGCGGGGGCGGCCCGGCGCTCGGTCACCGTCAGCGTGGGCGTGGCGGGCACCGCGGGCGGAGGCGTGGCCGGGCAAAAGGTCCTCTTGGCGGCGGCCGACGCCGCGCTCTACGAAGCCAAGCTCTCCGGGCGCGACCGGGTGGTCGTCTATTCCCGCGCGGTCGTCGGCGGGCGCGAAGGGCCCACGCGGCAGAGCGGCACATTGGCCACTCCGGTCCACCTCGACTCGTTGGCCGACGCCCTCGGAGGACCGCGATGATGGCCGCGGCACCCAGCCCGCTGACGCTGCTCGAGCAGCTTCAGCGCGATCTCTCGCGAGGCACGAGCGACTTGCCCACGCTTCCGCGGAGTGTGACCGAAGCGCTGCGCCTCGCGCGCACCCCCGGCCTCGACTTCGACGAAGTCGCGAGGGTCGCCGCCAGCGACCCGCCCCTTTCCGCGCGCGTCGTGTCGGTCGCCAACTCCGCGCTCTATTCGCGGGCCGGCATGCCGCGGATCGCCTCCGTCCGGCGGGCGGTCGTCCGGCTCGGGACGCAGGCCACGCGCGACGTCCTCTTTCAGGTTGCCTACGCGTCGATGTTCGTCGACGCGCCGCGATTCCGAGACCTCGTCGAAGCAACCTTCCAGCACGGCGTGCGCGCCGCGAGGTGCGCCCGTTCGCTCGCGCGCGAGCACCGGCTCGACGGCGACACGGCGTTTCTGGCCGGCCTTCTGCACGACATCGGGCGCGCCCGCTGCTGGAAGCTCCTCGCGAAGAACCGAGGCGCCGTCGACCTGGCCGCCGCCGCCGCCGCCGTCGAGGCCGTACACGCATTGGCGGGCGCCGAGCTCGCGGCCGCATGGCACCTCCCCGAGGAAGTCATCGAGGCCTGCCGCTGGCACCACGAACCGACCGAGCACGAGTACGCGACGCTGATCGCGGCCGCGGACGCCGTCGCGCACCTCGACGAAGGGCGTGGAACGACCGACGAAGCACGCGCACGGCTGCTCGAAGCGAACGTACCCGCCGAACGCGCGGACGAAGTCGTCGCGAGCGTCTTGAAAGAGTCGCGGGCGCCCGACCCGGCGTAGGGCGGCGCCGGGACGCCCCTCTACGGCGTGAAGTAGATGTCCGAGAGGCAGAAGTTGAACGAGTCGAGCGCCGACGCGTCGGGGCCCTCGCCGTTCGCTTGCCACTTCATTCCGATGAGCTGACCTTGCTTGATCGCCGCAAATGACGCGCCCCAACGCCCCTGGTTGAGATCGGACCACTTGAAAGACTGTTTGCTCCACGCGCCCGGCGTGGCGATGACTCCCGCCCCGAAGTCGTCGTCGCAGGGACCCGCATCGCCCAAGGCGCAGGCCGACTTCGGCCACGCGGCCGGATCGGCGGTCTGCGTATCCGGAACGCCGAAGCGGATCGTCGGCACGGACCCGTCTTGCGGGTCGACTTTGATATAAAAGCTGATGCCGCTGTACTTGCTCGCGTCGAAGGGAACGGGCGACGAGAGGGCGCCCGCTTCCGCCGCGTCGCCGGGCGGCGCATACACGAGGTTCATTCCGAGCCCCACGTAATTGACGACTTGCCCGCCGAAGCACAGTTCTCCGGCGATTTGCGAGCCATCCATATTCGTGAGGATGGGAGACACCGGCATGTCCGCGAGCTGCGTCGTCGACGGGATGAGGCTCATCATGAACGCGGCATTCTCTTGGGGATGGTCCGCGTACACATAGTAGGAACCCGGATTGTCGCCCGACGGAACGGTCAGCGAAATCTGCGTCCCTTTCGTGGCCGTCATGTTGTCGACGAGGAGGCCGAGCGCGCCGGCGCCCGACTCCGACCCGCCGCCGTCTCTCACCGAGCCACCCGACCCGCCCGAACCGCTACCGCTGCTGCTTCCGGTCCCGCCCCCTCCGCTCGTACCCTGCACCCCGTTGCCTCCACTGCTGCTGCTGCCGCTCGCTCCACTGTAAGGAGCGGGGGACGAATTGGTGGACGAGCATGCGGCCACCCATCCGGCTGCCGTCGAGGCAGCGAGAAGTGCGACTAAAGGAAGGCGATTCGACATGGAGACGCTCCGCGGTTGCCCCAAAGGGTGCGGCAGTCTACCGGAGCTCGACGAGCAGATCACGCGCGTCGTTGGGGTGGTCGGGTTTCTGCCTTGCTCGAAGAGATCGACGGAGTAAGGTGTGGCGCGATGCGCGATTCGCGGGCGGGATGGAGAGCGGCCGTCGCACTCTCCGTGGGCGCCGCGCTTACAGGCTGCGCGAGCATTCTGGGCGACTTCACGATCGGTACGACCGGCCCCGACGACGCCTCGACGGAGACGACCGCGGAAGCAGAAGCGGGCGCCATCGACGGCGCGACCAGGCCGGACGGGCCGGTCGGCAGCGGGACTTCCGACGCGGGAGTCGCTGACGCGTTCACGGATGGGCGCGCGACCGGGACCGACGCGGATGCATCCGGGGGCAACCCTGTCGACGCAACCCTGGACGGCGGCGCGAACGACGCGACGGTCAGCGCAGACGGCGCCGGCGACGGTGAAGCGCCCCCGGACGCGCCGGGGTCGCCGGACGCGAGCCAGAAGAGCACGGAGGCCGGGTGCGCGGGCGGCACGGCATGCGACGGCGGTTGCGCCGAGCTCGCGAGCGACCCGCACAACTGCGGCGCCTGCGGGCACGATTGCGCTCAGCTGCCGAACGTCGGCAGCGCGGGAGCGGCGTGCATCGGCGGACACTGCGCCTACGCGTGCGCACCCGGCTACGCCGATTGCGCCGACGCCGGCGCCGGCTGCGTCACGTCGCTCCAGTCGACGACCAGCTGCGGAGCCTGCGCGACGAGCTGCACCGCGGCGGCGCCCAAATGCGTCCTCGGAGCGGCCGGCGGTTTTGCCTGTGCCCTCGTGTGTCCTTCCGGAACGTCGGATTGCGGCGGCACGTGCGCCGACCTCGCGAGCGACTCGCAGAACTGTGGGGGCTGCGCGATGCCGTGCGCCGCGGGCACCACTTGCTCGGGTGGGCAATGCCTTTGCAGCGCGACGAGCGGGTGCGGCGGATGTTGCAGCAGCCCGACGACCTGCGCGCCGGTCGCGAGCCAGACCAGCGCGTCCTGCGGCACGGGCGGAGGCGCTTGCGCGTATTGCACGGGGGGCAAAACATGCCTGAACGGGGCGTGCGCCGTGCAGCTCACGGTCACCGGCGTTCCGCTTTCCGCGACGAAAGGGGTGCCGTTCTCCGGTGTGATCGCCACTGTGACGGACGCGGTTGCGAGCGACTCGGCGAGCGCGCTGACCGCGATGATCGACTGGGGCGACGGCACGACGTCGCGGGGCACGATCACTGGGACCTCCCGAACCTTCGAAGTGGCCGCGGACCACACCTTCAGCGTGCCCGGTCAAGGTACCGTCACAATCGTCGTGCGAGACACGGCAACCGGCGCCGTGGTGAACACGACGACCGGAGTATCGGTCGCGCCCTTGTTGACCGTATCGGGTGGCCCGATGACCGCGACCGCAGGACTGGCGCTGACCGGCGTCGTGGCGAACCTGACCGACGGGCTGGTCTCGGACACGTCGGCCGCACTCAGCGCATCGATCAACTGGGGCGACGGCAGCGGCGCCACGTTCGCGAGTGTCAGCGGACAATCCGGGACGTTCACCGTCGACGGGACGCACACGTACGCGGCAGCGGGCGCCTACACGGCCACCGTCACCGTCAGCGAAGCAATGGCTGGAAACGGCACCTCGGCGATGCTCACGGTGACGGTCCGGCCGGCACCGACCATCACGGAATACACGGTTCCCACCGGGCAGTCTTACCCCGCCGGAATTGCAGCCGGCGCCGACGGCAACCTCTGGTTTACCGAATACTACACGAACAAGATCGGCCGCTTGACGACGGCTGGGGCGTTCATCGACGAGTACACGCTGCCGGCCGGAACCAGTACCGGATTGAATCCGCTCGGCATCGCTTCCGGACCGGACTCCAATCTTTGGTTTACCGAGTACAGCAACAACTTCATCAGTCAAATCTCGTCGAGCACCGGGTCGATCCAAGAGTTCGCGATTCCGACCATGGGTGCCAACCCAGAGGCCGTCACATCGGGACCGGACGGCAATCTGTGGTTCACCGAGGAGACGACGAACAAGATCGGCCGCTGCACGCCGACGGGAGTCATCACGGAGTTCAGGCCGCCGACGGCGCAGAGCCTGCCCTGGGGAATCGTCGCAGGCCCGGACGGCAATCTCTGGTTTCTAGAGGCCTACGGCAACAAAGTAGGCCGCGTCACGACCGCAGGGGTCATTACGGAGTTCCCGATCCCCACCGCCTCGAGCGCCCCGAGCTTCATCGCCGTGGGCGCCGACGGCAACCTATGGTTCACCGAGGGCAACGGGAACAAGATCGGTCGCATCACGACGGCGGGCGTATTGACCGAGTTCGTCGTCCCCACGGCGTCGAGCGGCCCGGCCGGAATCGCCGCCGGTCCCGACGGAAATCTGTGGTTCACGGAGGGAATGGGGAACAATCTCGCTCGCATCACGACGACGGGAGCGATCACGGAGTTCGCCATTCCGACCGCAAGCACGTACCCGAGCGCGATCGTCGCCGGCCCGGACGGCAATATCTGGTTCACGCAGGGGTACGTGAACGAGATTGGACGGATCACGCCGTAGGGGGCGGGGTTGCGCGGTCTTTCGCGTCCCTACGGTCGTGACCGACGCAAGGCGGCTGACGATAGTTCTCTCCGCCCCGGCCAGCGAGTCCACCAAACCGAGGCCGAGGAGTACGCCTACCCCGTCGACAAAAGAGGGCGACCAGCACATGCTACGGGCATGGCGTCGTCCGAACGAGTTCAACGCGCCCTCGCGGCAGCTTCTGAGCTCTCCAAGGAAGAGCGCGGAGAGCTCATCGCCGAGCTCCTCCTCGGGCTGGAGCGCGACCGCGAGACCGATCCGGGCTACGACGAGGCTTGGTCGGCGGAAATTCGACGCAGGGTCGACGCCGTCGTGAGCGGACAATCGAATGGCGCCCCCTGGTCTCAAGTACGACGGGAGATCGAGGGCCAGCTTGCTGAGCGGCGCCGCCGCTTGGCATGATCATCGAGCCCGCGGCACGAGACGAGCTGCTGGCCGCCGCGGAGTGGTACGACGACCAGCGCGAGGGACTCGGCGGGGAGTTGCTTGAGGCCGTGGACGCGGCGCTCCGTCGAGTCGAACTGGCGCCGACGTCCTTTCCTAGCGATCGCTTTGACGATCGTGCGCGCCGCGCGCTTGTGTCGCGTTTCCCGTACGCGGTCGTCTTCGTGGTGCACGAGGGGGAGATCCGGATCGTCGCGTTTGCCCACGCGAAAAAGCTGCCGGGCTACTGGACCGGGCGCGTTTGATACGAATTGCGCGAGGACGCTGCGGACGACAGCTCCGTAGCCGCGCAGGTCGGGCGGCTGCGCGCAGGAAGTCGCGAGCGCGGCGTCGCACGAGATGCTCGTCGTCGGAGGAGGGGCCTTCGAGTGCTGTAGCCAGGCGGGCTCCACGCAACCTTTGGCTGGACGCGGCCGAGAGAGCGAGTAGAAGGTCGACCGGCGGGGGGATGCGCCCACGTGCGGCAGCCCTCGTTTCTTTTCGAGGTGACTCATGGTGTCGAAGGTTTCTTCTCCGTGTGCCCTCTTCGTTCTCGCGAGCGGTCTCTCGCTCGGTCTCGGCTCGGCGTGCGGTGGCCCGAACTTCAGTTCGGTTGGTATTCAGCCCGGAGCTGCCAACGAGGGCGGAAGCGATGTCGATAACACGCCGATCATTCTGCCTGCGCCCGCGCCCATGCAAAGCGTGGACGACGGAGGCGACGCGACGATGGATGGCGCGGAAGGCGATGCCCGGAGTGCGCCTACTGCGGACGCGACGGCCACTGTCGCCAGAGAAGACGCCACGACTACTTCGGCCACGTCGGGTGGCGTCTCGGCCGAAGCGGGGGCAATCACGACAGATAGCGCCACCGCAGGCGGGGGGGCAATTGCCGACGCGGGGCACCAGCCGACAGCCGACGTCATGCCTGGAGTCGACGCGGCCGTGAAGGACGCAACCGCGATGAAGAAACCCTCGGACGCCAGCCCCGACGTGGGGTGTCCGTCCGGCTATGCGTCTTGCGCCGGAGGCTGCGCGGAGCTCTCGGTCGACCCGCACAACTGCGGCACGTGCGGCAACGATTGCTCGGCGCTCTCGAACGTCGCCGCGTCGGGCTTGGCGTGCCACGCTGGGCGTTGCTCGTACCAATGCGCGCCCGACTACGCGGACTGCACGAATGCGGGCACCGGCTGCGCGACCTCGTTGCGTTCGACGCAAACCTGCGGCGCGTGCAATATCACATGCAGCGGTGCGGACTCCGCGTGCGCGCTTGGCGACGCCGGGTCGTACGCGTGCACGGTGGTGTGCCCAGCGGGAACGACCAACTGCAACGCGACGTGCGCCGACCTGACGAGCGATTCGAAGAACTGCGGTGCGTGCGGGAGGTCGTGCCCCGCGGGCACACGGTGCTCGGGCAGCCAGTGCGTGTGCGATCCGACGAAGTGCGGCGCGTGCGCATCCGGGCAATGCATCAACGTGAAGTCGGTGGCCGCGGGGACGTCCAACACGTGCGCCCTTCTCGCAAACGAGACCGTCGTGTGTTGGGGAGCCAACAGCGTCGGGGAACTCGGCACTGGCAACACGGGATCGGGCGTCACGGCGCCGTCGCTCGGAGCGACCGCAATGCTGTCCGGTACGGCGGTGGCAATAACCGCAGGCCGGGCGTTCGCGTGCGCCCTGCTTGGTGGCGGCTCTGTCACGTGCTGGGGATTCAACGGGGCGGGCATGCTCGGCGATCAAACGGTGCTTGACGAGGCCAGTCCCGTGGCCGTGTCCGGGTTGACGAACACGGTCAGCGCGGTTGCGGCCGGCCATGGTCATGCTTGTGCGTTGTACGTGGGCGGCGGAATGGCATGCTGGGGAGACAACTACTATGGTGAGATTGGCGATGGAACGAATACCAATGATTTGAGCGCGGTATCCGTACTGGGAGTCACCGGGGTGTCCGCCATAGCGCCAGGCGTAGGCGACGCGACCCTCGTCGAGCACACCTGCGCGCTTCTTGCCAATAACACAGTACAGTGCTGGGGAGATGACACGTACGGCGAACTCGGCGACGGGACGACGACTAGCCGGCCAACTGCTGCCTCCGTTCAGGGCTTGAGCGGCACCATCTCGGCGATTGCCGCCGGCGGCTATCACACATGCGTCGTTCTCGCGAGCGGCGTGGTCGAATGTTGGGGAGGCAACACATACGGGCAGCTTGGCAATTCGTCGACGACGAATTCATCCACTCCGGTTACGGTCGCCGGCCTTGCTGGTCCCGCAATTGGGATCGCCGCTGGCGATCAGCATACTTGCGCGCTTCTCCGGACCGGGACGGTGCAGTGCTGGGGCTTCAATTCTCAAGGTCAGCTCGGAACAGGAGTGGCCACGACTGGATCGCCGTTTGGCATCACGTCGCCTGGTTCAGCCGGCCAAGTGGCGGGCCTGTCGGGCGTGACCCAGATCTCTGCGGGGGGCGCCCATACGTGTGCTCTGGTCGGGGCAAACGGCCCGGTGATGTGCTGGGGATACAATGGCTCGGGCCAACTCGGAAACGGAACGACTGTCGATGCTTACGAGCCCGTGGCGGTCCAGTGGTAAACGCTCGTCGCGGATGGTGCGGACGGTTTGCTTCAACCCGCAGCCGACGCCGGGCTAGTTCCTTGCGAACGCACTTCGGTTCGAAGTGGTGCGCTGCGTCGGTCCTCACATCGAATAGAAGTTCCCGCTCAGCGTCAGCGCCGTGAGCAGTCCGACGGTCGCATTGTAATACGTGTAGTACGTATTCTTGGTCGCCACGAGGTTGGGCTCACCACGGTTGATGCCGTCGAGGACCATCTGCCACGCTTCATTGACGAACGTGCCGTTGCTGCCAGACATGGCACCGACGGCTGCGGAACCGATGAGGGACATCGAGTTCGACACCGCGCCAGTGTAAGGAGCGCCGCTGAGCGAATACTCGTCATAGACCGCGCCGATTCCCCCGGCAGCTTGGCCGGCGAAGAAGGCGCTGACCTTGCTCAAGTAACTCGACGCGGCGGACGTGCCGTTCCAGCAGTAATCAATGCCCACGCGCCAGGGAACACGATGCGCATCGTATTGGTAGATCACGTCCGTGGCCGGGTTCATGCTGCCCGTATTGCTGGTGGCTGACGAGCAGTTGTTTCCACCACACCAGGCGGGAACGAGGCCGTTCGAACCGGCGAGCGACGCGATGACTTTGATGGAGTTGTCCGCGAGCGCGGCCCAGCCGTGCGCGCTGTCGATTCCCGCAAACACGCGATAGTACGCAGGGGCGAAGTACGACGGGTTGGTTGGGGTGATCGAGCCGTAGTTGCTCCCGCCCTTGGGAATGTTGTTGGTCCAATCAATATCGCTCGTAGCGATCTGCGAGATGACGGTGCCGGCGGTGGTCGTGTAGGACGTGCCCCACTGCTTGCCAGCCTCGACCAGGGCGAACC
>Ga0265316_10002015_pt1 | contig 21374 bp, 18 predicted proteins | sample 4522metaG_FD_202092 | JGI IMG/M metagenome (GOLD analysis project Ga0265316, IMG submission 202092) | Rhizosphere microbial communities from Carex aquatilis grown in University of Washington, Seatle, WA, United States - 4-5-22 metaG | ecosystem: Host-associated > Plants > Roots > Rhizosphere >... | reverse complement strand
AAAAGAACCTGCGAAAGCGGCCTTCCAGGACGAATACGCGTCTGGCAGCCTTGCCTCCCGAGGAGTTATGACTCAATGCGCCCCCGATCCATGCCCCCTGATTCTACCGTACCTGCTCAAAAGACGGGCTCAATCCGTGGTCCTGGTCCGGCCGTGTCACTGGGTTCGGCAAGTTCGGGTTCTCGAGCGCGTACTCTATCCCACCAATGTTGCAGGCTGTCGAAGTACAGGTAGACCACCGGTGTCGTGTATAGTGTCAGCAGTTGGCTCATAATCAGCCCTCCGATGATCGTGATGCCCAGCGGACGGCGCAGTTCGGACCCGGTACCGGTTCCCAGGGCGAGCGGCAGTGCGCCCAGAAGCGCGGCCATGGTGGTCATCAGGATCGGGCGGAAGCGCAACATGCATGCTTCGACGATGGAGTCGTACGAGTTCTTGCCTTCGTTCCGCGCGGCGGCCAAGGCGAAATCGATCATCATGATGGCGTTCTTCTTCACGATGCCGATCAGCAGAATGATTCCGATGATAGCGATGATACTCAGGTCTGTGTGGGTGAGAAGAAGCGCCAGCAGCGCGCCGACGCTTGCCGCCGGCAGACTGGAAATAATGGTTATGGGATGGACGTAGCTCTCATACAGCATCGCCAGGATGAGGTAGACGGCCACCAGCGCGGCTGCAATCAGGATCGGCTCGGTCGAAAGCGACGCCTGGTAGGCTTGGGCGGTGCCGGCGAATTCCGTCTGAATCGTCGCCGGAAGCCCGACTTTCGCCGCGGCCTTTGTCGAGGCGTTTATGGCGTCGCCCAGCGCGACGCCTGGCTTCAGATTGAAGGAAACCGTTACCGCCGGAAAGAGCCCCTGGTGAGTCACCGTGAGCGGAGCGGTGGTGGAAGCGAATTTGGAGAAAGCGCTCAATGGAACCTGCTGTCCGCCCGGCGAATCCACATAGATTTGGCTCAGAAACAGAGGATTCTGCCAGAACTCCGGCGATGCCTCCATCACCACGTGGTACTGATTCAATGACGTATACATGGTTGATACGGGGCGCTGTCCGAATGCGTCGTAGAGCGTGCTGTCGATGAGTTGCGTGGTGATGCCGAAACGCGCGGCAGTCCGGCGGTCGTATTGAACCATGGCTTGCAATCCGCGGTTTTGCTGATCGCTGCTCACGTCGGAGATGATCGGGATGGTCTTAAACTCGGCGAGCATCTTAGGCGCAAACTGGTTCAGATCGTCCAGATTGTCGCTTTGCATGGTGAACTGGTATTGAGCGTTACTCTGCCGGCCGCCGATGCGCAGATCCTGCGAGGACTGCAAGTACAGGGTGGCGCCGGGCAGCCTGGCCAACTTAGGCCGCAAGCGCGCGATGATGAGGTCGGCCGTGATCTTGCGCTGCGCCAGCGGCTTGAGCGAAACGAACAGACGCGCGGTGTTATACGTACTGCCTCCGGTAAATCCAATCACCGTGTCGACGGCCGGGTCCGCGGCGACAATATTGATCATCGGCAGCATGATCTTGTCCATGGCTTGAAACGAGGTGTCCTGGTCGGCTGTAATCGACCCCTGCATCCGTCCGGTATCCTGTTGCGGGAAGAACCCCTTGGGGATGCGAATGAAGAGGTAAGCGTTCAGCCCAATCGTGGCCAAGAGGGTTACCAGGGTAATCGCGCGATAACGGAGCGCGACTGCGAGAGTCCTCCCGTACAGATTCACCACCCAATCGAAAGCCCGCTCGCTAGTGCGGTACATCCAGCCATGGGACTGCTCCTGCTTTAGGAGATACGCGCACATCATGGGAGTTGCGGTGAGCGAAACCACCATGGACACCGCGATGGCGACGGAGAGCGTCACGGCAAATTCGCGAAACAGCCGCCCTACGATGCCTCCCATCAGAAGCAGGGGAATGAACACCGCAATCAGCGAAACGCTGATGGTGAACACCGTGGAGCCGACTTCCTGCGCGCCTTTCAGAGCCGCTTCTAAAGGATGCATACCCTGTTCCAGATAACGGGTGATGTTCTCGATTACGACGATGGCGTCGTCCACCACGAACCCGGTCGAGATAGTCAGAGCCATCAGGGAGAGATTGTCCAGGCTGTAGCCAAGCAGATACATTACGCCGAAGGTTCCCACCAGCGAGACGGGGACGGCGACGCTGGGAATGAAGGTCGTCCGCCCGCTTCTCAGAAAAACGAAAACTACCAGGATCACCAGCATCACCGAGATGATCAGTGTCCTCTCGGTATCGCCGACAGACGCGCGGATGGTGACCGTTTGATCCATGGCCACCCTCACATCGATGGAATGCGGAATGGAGGATTCAATCAGCGGAAGCACCGCCCGGATGTTGTCCACCGTATCGATGATGTTCGCGCCGGGCTGGCGAAAGATGATGACCAGAACGGACGGCTTGCCATTGGCGTAGCCCGAATTGCGCAGGTCCTCCACGGAATCCTGCGCCAAGCCAATATCGGAGATTCGCACGGCCGATCCGTTGCGGTAAGCCACCACTAATGGCTCATAGTCGCTCGCCTGGAAGATCTGGTCGTTGGCGTCCACTTCCCACATGCGGAGGTCATCCGAGAAATGTCCCTTGGGTGTATTGGCATTGGCGCCGCTCAACGCGGTCCGGACCTGTTCCAGGCCGATGCCGTACTTATTCAGCGCCGTCGGGTTCAGCTCGATTCGAACGCCGGGCAGCGAGCTGCCTCCCACGGTCACCTGCCCCACGCCGGTCACCTGCGCCAGTTTCTGCGCCATGATGGTCGAAGCGGCGTCATACATCTGGCCTCTGGTGAGGACGGCCGAAGTGAGAGCCAGCATGAAGATTGGCGAGTCGGCCGGATTTACTTTCCGGTACGAAGGGTTGTTGGGAAGATTCGACGGCAAGTTGCCGCGGGCGGCGTTGATGGCGGCCTGTACGTCGCGCGCGGCCGCGTCGATGTCCCGATCCAGAGCGAATTGCAGCGTGATGCTGGTGGATCCAAGGGCGCTCGACGAGGTCATCTCGGTGACTGCGGCAATCCGTCCGAATTGCCGTTCCAGCGGCGTCGCCACGGAGGAGGCCATCGTCGCAGGACTTGCCCCGGGCAGACCGGCGCTCACGGAGATGGTCGGAAACTCCACCTCAGGCAGCGGCGACACCGGGAGCAGCCGGTATGCAGCCGCGCCGGCCAGTGTTATCGCGACCAAAAGAAGTGTGGTGGCGACGGGCTTCCGGATGAAGGGTTCCGAGATATTCATCGCTTAGCCTGCCGGAACCGGTTCGGCGCCGGCAGGGACCCTGCTGGCTTCCGTCCGCCGCGAGATTCGCTGCGCCAGCCGGTCGAACCAAATGTAGATGACCGGCGTCGTGTAAAGGGTCAACAGTTGGCTGATGAGCAGGCCGCCGATGATCGTAATTCCCAAGGGCCGGCGCAGCTCCGACCCGCTGCCGGAGCCGAGGGCCAGCGGTACCGCGCCGAGCAGCGCCGCCATAGTCGTCATCATGATCGGGCGGAAGCGCAGAAGACACGCCTGATAGATGGCCGCTTCCGGTTTCATGCCCTCTTTGCGCTCCGCCTGCAGGGCGAAATCGATCATCATGATGGCGTTCTTTTTCACGATCCCGATGAGCAGAACAATGCCGATTAAGGCAATCACGCTGAAATCGTTGTGGAACAGGATGAGGGCGAGCAAAGCGCCGACGCCTGCCGAAGGCAGCGCGGACAGAATGGTCAACGGATGAATATAGCTTTCGTAGAGGATGCCCAGGACGAGATAGACCGTAATCAGCGCGGCGGAAATCAAGACCGGCTCATTAGCCAACGACGTCTGAAAGGCTTGGGCCGTACCCTGATAGGCCGCCTGCACGCTCGGCGGCATGCCCATTTCGGCTTTCACCTGGTTCACGGCCTTGACGGCGTCACCCAGGGATGCATTCGGCGCCAGGTTGAAAGAGAGCGTAACCACGGGAAATTGGCCCTGGTGATTCACCGTAATGGGAACCGTAGTGGTTTCCACATGAGAGAAGCTACTGAACGGGATCTGGCCGGCATTCGGAAATACCGAGGTGGATTGAATCGAAGGGGCGTTGGGAACCACTGCGACAGCCCGGAGAAACAAATCGCTCAAATTGGAAGGATTTCTGCCGAACACGGGCGTTACTTCCAGAACCACGTGATACTGGTTCAACTGCGTAAACATGGTCGACACTTCCCGCTGTCCGTAAGCGTCATATAGCGTCTGGTCGATCGCCGATGTTGTGATTCCCAGGCGCGAGGCGGTTTTGCGATCGAACACAAGTTTCGCCGCCAGACCAAGGGTCTGTTGATCGCTCGCCACGTCGCTCAGTTGCGGCAACTTCTGCAGCTTGGCGAGCATCTGCGGCGCGAACGTATTCAACTCGTCTACGTTCGGATCTTCCAGCGTGTACTGGAATTGCGTGCGGCTCACCACGTCTTCCACCGAGAGATCCTGCACCGGCTGCATATACAGCGTGATGCCCGGCACCTTCGCCAGTTCCGGCTGCAGGCGCCGAATCACGTCGCTGGCGCTGATCTTGCGCACGGCAATCGGTTTCAGGTTGATGAGAATGCGCCCGCTATTCAACGTTGTATTGGTCCCGTCGACTCCGATGAAGGAGGACAGATTATCGACCGCCGGGTCCCTCAGAATGACGTTGGTCAACTGCTGCTGCTGCCTGGACATTTCCGGAAACGACACCGACTGGGCCGCTTCCGAAACCCCTTGGATAACGCCGGTATCTTGAATGGGAAAGAATCCTTTGGGAATTACGAAGAACAGGAAGATCGTCAAACCGAGAGTCGCGGCCGCCACCATCAGCGTCGCAACCTGCCAGCCCAGCACCCACTTTAACGTTTTGCCGTAGAAGGCGATGACCGAATTGAAGGCGTTCTCGGAGGCGCGATAGAAGCGCCCCTGGTTGGCCTCGGACTTGTGCTTGAGCAGCTTGGAGCACATCATCGGAGTCAGGGTGAGCGAAACCACAGCCGAGGCCAGGATGGTCACGCTCAGCGTGACCGCAAACTCGCGAAACAGGCGGCCTACGATATCGCTCATGAATAACAAAGGGATAAGAACGGCAATCAGGGAGACGGTCAACGAGACGATGGTAAAGCCAATTTGCGCGGAGCCTTTGAGCGCGGCTTCCAGGGGAGCGTCGCCCGCTTCGATGTAGCGGGTGATGTTCTCGATCATGACGATGGCGTCGTCCACCACGAAACCGGTGGAAATCGTCAAGGCCATCAAAGTCAGGTTGTTCAGGCTGTAGCCGAGCAGATACATCACTCCGAACGTGGCGACGAGCGACAGCGGAACGGCGATACCGGGAATGATGGTCGCGGCAATATTGCGCAGGAAGAGGAACATGACCATCACCACCAGCGCCACGGTAAGCCCCAACTCGAACTGTACGTCGCTCACGGAAGCCCGAATGGTGGTGGTCCTATCGGTCAGGATGCTGACATGGACCGATGCGGGCAGCGACGACGTCAGTTGAGGCAACAGTTGTTTAATTCGGTCGACCACCGAGATGATGTTCGCGCCGGGCTGGCGCTGAATATTCAAAATGACTGAAGGAGTCTGGTTCATCCAGGCGGCCTGCCTGACGTTCTCGGTGTCATCGAGAATTGCGGCAACATCGCTCAATTGGATGGGGGCGCCGTTCTTGTACGCGATGATGAGCGGGGAGTAATCGCTGCTCGAGAGCAACTGGTCGTTGGCGCCAATTTGATATCCCTGCTGCGCTCCGTCGAAGTTTCCCTTCGCTTGATTGACGTTGGCGGCGACGATGGCCGTGCGCAGATCCTCAAGATTGAGACCGTAAGATGCCATCGCCGTGGGGTTCGCCTGAATACGGACAGCCGGTTTCTGCCCGCCGCTGATGCTGACCAAGCCGACGCCCGGCAACTGAGACATCTTGGGCGCCAGCCTAGTGTCGGCAAGATCCTCCACCTTCGATAGTGGAAGCTCCGTGGAGGTCAGCGCGAGCGTCAGGATCGGGGTGTCGGCTGGATTGGTCTTACTGTAGATCGGAGGAGCCGGCAGATCCGCCGGGAGGTACGTGCCCGAGGCATTGATCGATTGTTGCACTTCCTGTTCGGCCACATCGATGCTCAGACTGAGGTTGAATTGCAGGGTGATCACCGAGCTTCCATCGGAACTGGTGGAAGTCATCTGCTGGAGTCCCGGCACTTGCCCGAACTGACGCTCTAGCGGTGCGGTCACCGAAGACGCCATCACGTCAGGGCTGGCGCCCGGATAGAACGTTGTTATTTGAATGATCGGATAATCCACCTCCGGCAGCGCCGAAACGGGCAGTTGCGTATACCCCACCGCGCCTGCCAGCAGGATACCCACCATTAGCATGGAAGTGGCCACCGGCCGTTCAATGAAAATGCGAGAGGGATTCATAGCATCTTACTTGGGGAACTGCGACGCATTCCAGCCTCCGCCCAACCCCTCGATCAGCAGGACGCTCGCCGTCAGGCGGCGGGTCAGCAGAGTCACCGCTGTTACGTCGGCGCTGAGCAGCGTCGCCTGTGAGGTAATGACCGTAAGATAATCCGCCGTTCCGGCCCGGTACTGCGCCGAAGATATGTCGCGAGCACGAGTGGCCGCTTGGATGGTTTGCTGCACTTTGTCCGCCTCCCCGGCCAGAATGCGTAACGCGGCCAGGTTGTCTTCCACCTGTTGCATCGCCGTCAGCACGGTCTCCCTATAAGCGGCTACGGTCGCATCATAAGCGGCTTGCTGTTCCGCCACCAGTCCGCGGCGGCGGCCGGCATCGAAAAGCGTGTCGGCCAATTGCGCCCCCACTGACCAAAAGTGACTGGGCCAGGTGAACCATTTCGCCAGGCTGGAACTTTCCGCTCCGCCGCCCCCCGTCAAGCTCAGGTTGGGATAAAAGGCCGCGATGGCGATCCCAATCTGCTCGTTGGCCGCGGCCACCTGTCGCTCCGCGCTGGCGATGTCCGGCCTTCGTTCCAGCAGTTCAGACGGGACCCCCAGCGGCACCGGCGGTGGAAGCGTGCTCAGAGTAACGGGCGGAATCGTGAGATCCGCCGGTGCTTTGCCAATCAGGATAGCAATGGCGTGTTCAAACGCCGCGCGCTCGACGCCCAGGTCCATCAATTGCGACTGTACGGCGTACAGTTGCGTCTCTGCCTGAGCAACGTCGAGGTCCGACGCAACCCCGGCGGCGACCCGGTTCTCTGTCAGCGTGAAGTACTCCTTATAGGACGCCTCGGTGCGAGTGAGTAACTCCGCCTCTCCGTCATTGCCGTGAAGGCCGAAGTAATCTTGCGCGAGTTCGGCCTGGTAGAGCAGCCGGGCATTTCCCACGTTGTCGGCCAGAGACTGGGCAGTGGCGGAGCTTGCCGTCACACCGCGGCGGATGTTTCCCCATAGATCCGGCTCCCACGAGACGTTGATCGGCAGAGTGAAACTCTTTCGGCTGCCCGATGCTCCCGTGGCGCCTGAGGCGGCGTTCGCGCCGCCCGAGAAGGTGGCGGCCGGAGCGGCGGTTACGGTGGGGGACAACGCCGCGCGGGCCACACTCACCGCGGCCTTGGCTTCCCGGTACTGCGCTTCGGCCTGCAGTACGTTCTGGTTCGAAACGCTCACCTGCTCTTCCAGCGCATTCAGGGCCGCATCGTTGTACAGCTCCCACCAGCGGCCTTTGGAGTAGGCATCGCCGGGCTGCGATTGCTTCCACCCGGCGGCTTCGGCTTCTTTGAAGTTCACCGGCGGCTGCTCTTTGAACGCCGGCGGCGCGACAGCCGCAGGCCGTTTGTAATTGGGCCCCACCGCGCATCCGGCCGAAATCAACAGCAAGGTAAGGAGCACCGTGACGCGGAAGTTCAGGGGCAGGTTCATCTAACTTCCCTTTTGGGCTTTGGCGCCGTTCTTGGCCGAGGGGTTCACGGTGGGGCTGGCCGCGGACTTCGCGGGGGCGATCTGTGCTGTGACCTTGCTCCCTGCCTGCAGTTTGTCGACACCGGTCATGACCACGACTTCTCCCGGCGCCAGCCCCGACGTAACTTCAGAGTCATCGCCTTCCGTGGTGCCGATGGCAATCGGACGCACGGCCACCGTTGAATCCGCGTTCACGATATACACATAGGTCGCTTGAGAGTTGCGTTGTACCGCGGCAGTTGGCACCAGGGTTACTCCGCGCTTCTCCTGCACCAGCAGTTTCGCGTTGACGAATTGATTGGGATACAGGGTGCCTTTCGGGTTTTGGAATGTCGCTCTCAACTTGAGAGTGCCGGTGGCCGGATCGATCTGATTGTCGAGGGTTGTCAGCGAACCTTGTGCAAGCTTAGTTTTGGCGTCGCGGGCGTAAGCATCCACCTCGAGCGTCTGTCCGGCGGAGATCTTCTGGAGCACAACCTGAAGCTGATCCTCGGAAATCGTGAAGATCGCGCTGATCGGATCCATCTGTGCGATCACCAGCAATCCGGCGGTGTCGGCAGCCTGAACGATATTTCCGGGGTCTACCAGCCGCAACCCGATGAGCCCGGTGACCGGGGCCGCGATTTTGCAGTAGGCCAGATTAACCCTGGCGCTTTGCATTTGCCCCTCATCGAGCTTCACCACTCCCTCGTCCTGATGCACCGTGGCCTGCTGAGTGGCAAGTTGTTGCTCCGGGGCGGCTTTCTGCTGGACCAACTGTTGATAGCGGACCAAGTCGATGCGCGCGTTCTCCAGGGAGGCTTGGTCCCGGATCAATTGCCCTTCGGCTTGGGTTAGTGCCGCTTGATAGAGCCCGTCGTCGATTTCCGCTAACAGGTCGCCCTGGTGAACCGTGTCGCCTTCGCGATAGCGAACGCTCATTAATTGTCCGTCGATACGGGTTCTAACCGTAACCGTCGCGAGGGGTGTGACGGCGCCAAGCCCCGAATAGTAGACACCGATGTCCCCCTTGTAGGATGTCGCCGCAACCACTGGTATGGGAGGTGGACCTGCCGCGGCAGCCTTCGCCGCGGCGGCGGCGGCTTTCGCACTGGCAATTCTCGACCACAGAACATACCCGCCTATAGCCACAAGAAGAAGGAGGAGCGATACCCATAGCCAGCGCAGGCGCCTGCGGGGAGCCTTAGGCTTCCCGGGTTTGGCAATCTCCGCCGGGGCCGGGGCGACAGGGGTGGGCGCCGGAGCGGAGGGAACCGCCGTGGGCTCATGAATTTCGAGAGACCGTTCTGTCGTTGTACTTGGGCTATCGAGCATGATGTAAGAACCACCTCTGCGCATTCAGAGCACGAGCCGGGCCAAGCGTACCCGGGTCGCGGTGCCCGCCCGACGTGGCGCGAATGAGCCCGGCCAGGGTGCAGAAGCTGCACCTGGGAGTGCGGGATTTGCCGCCGCCCAACGGTCGGCTTCCACCGGGGAAGGACCAACCTACTTCGATTACCGCCGCCCGCCACCACGAGATCCGCCGCCGCCAGACGACTGTCTCTGCTGCATCTGCTGCATCTGCTGCGTGTGCCCTTGCTGCATCTGCTGTGTCTGTTGCTGGTGCCGCTGCTCCACTTGCTGCGTTCTCGCTGGATTGGCGTTCTGTTTCGTCAACTGCCGATGTTCGTTGTCCTGCTTCTGCTGGAGTTTCTGCCGGTCCTGGTTCTGCTTCGCGACTACCTTGTCCTGCTGCTTCTGGTATTTCTGGTCAAGATTCGCGTTGCCAGTCTTAGAAGAAGCGGCGCGTTGGACGGGCGGCAGATCCTTAGGATGGACTGCGGTGTTGGGGCGAGCAGTCGCAGTGACTCGCGGCGCGCCGTTCGCAGCAGACCGTTGCTGGGGGTCATTGTGGGCAGACCACGCATGTTGCGTTTGAGCGGATACGGGTCCAGTATGTGCACCGTGTGCGGCAGCCTCTTCTTGAGCCGTGGCGCGCGCGTTGATCCCGCCATTCCCGCCGTTGTAGCTGACACGGTTAGCCCTCTCGTTCACTCTGGTGTTGTAAACGTTGCGGATGGCGTTGCCGTCCACGTGATTCACCGCCGTGTTGTAGAAGAAATGTCCCCTCTCCCAGCGTCCCCCTTCATAACCGTTACCGAAGTATCCGAAGCCATAGTCGATCCCGCCGTAGAAACCTACCGACATGCCCCAGTAACCTTCATTGAACATGAATCCATCGCCGCCCCAGCCCCAATAGCCTGGAGTCCAGAGGTAACCGGTTTCGGGAGCCATCACCCATGTGCCCGGCACCCAGTAATATGCGCCATCCCAAGCCCAATACCCGGGCGTCCAGATATAACCGTCGCCGGGGCAAACAGGCTGCTCGTAGGCGGGAAGCTCAGGGGGCGCGACTGTGGGCGCGCTCACGGCCGGTGCGCCGGCTTGCGCGAAACACGCCGCCGACAGAAATAGGATTCCTCCTGCCAGCAATAGCGAACGAATGAATCGAATATGCATAACGTATCCTCTCGCCGATTATCGCAAGCACTTGGATGGCCAACCTCTCCCGTGATCCACTGCCGCCGCGATCTTGAGAAGCGCGCAATTGCCTCAGAATGGGGGCAAACGTGCACTACCTTTTCCAGGTCGAGGATGCACAGGCAAGCCATCCGAGACCTTGGAGGAGCACCTTGACAACCTTGAGAACATTAACGGAAACGGCGTCGGAGCTTGGCAAAGACGCCAGAGAGTCAATTGAGGATTTGAGCCGGTCCGCCGGCAAGAGACTGGATGACGCGCGAGATGAAACAGCGGACGCGCTCCATACAGCGGCCACCTCCGTTCGCAGGACGGGACGCCAGGGCTCCGAGGCAATCGACAACATCGCCACCGGCGCCGCGGATCGGCTGGACGCTACGGCATCTTATGTCGAAGATCATGACCTCAAAGACGTATACAACGGCTTGCGGAGGTTTGGCCGCCGTCACCTGACGGGCACTGTGGTGGCCGCAGCCGCGGTCGGCTTTCTTGCCGGCGCCGCTTTGAACCGAGTGGCGTACTCGTGCCGAAGAGCGTCTGAAGGCAGTTAACTTCGAGCGCCGCTGGCGGGTTCTCCCGCCAGGAAGGAGCACAGAATGAAGTTCCAGGCAGTGATGCTGGGAGTTCTCTTTTGCCTGGCGGCCCGGGCCGCCGATGGACCGAGCCAGGCCGCCCCAACCAGTAAATCCGTCCCCGCGGCGCCAACGTCGTTGACCGGCTGCATTGACGAACAGTATGGGCAGTACGTACTGCTCGACGATCAAATGCTGAAGATCACCAGCCTCGAATCCGCGGGATCGGCAAAGGATGTCTTCGCCAAGTACGTGGGGCATGAAGTGCAAGTGAGAGGGACTAAGTCTTCCGGACCGAAAGCCACATTCACTGTGACGAGCATCGAGCAGATTCGAGACAACTGCGGCCAGGCAAAGTAGCTCAGGCTTTCTCAGGGTATGGGGCGTGTTGGGATCCCACCGTCTTCGCGTACGCCTTGGTGAACTCGGCGCCCCAAAAGAAGAGCTGTGCCGAGTAGTACACCCAGAGCAACACGATAATCGGCGCTCCGGCGGCGCTATACAGCGACACGAAGCTGCTGTGCGCGAAGTATAGCCCCATCAACTGCTTGCCGATCATGAATAGCAAGGAGGTGATCGTGGCTCCCAGGGTAACGTCCCTCCATTGCACTTCCACCTCCGGCACGATTCTGTAGAGGGCTGCAAACAGCACCGCGATTAGGAGATACGAAATCATCCATGTGGCAGCCCGCGGCACAACAATCCGCATTGCCGCCATCCCGGCGTTCAGCATCAAAGAAACCAGCAGCAGGAAACCGGTGCCTATCACCGTCGCGAAGGAATAGGCGCGCTCCCTGATCAGGCGCAGGATGCTTGCGGCATGGTTTCGGTAAGGGGGAGGCGAAACATGCCAGATTGTATTCATGTCGTCGCGCAGCTCTACGAAAACGGAAGATGCGCCAAATGCCAGGATCGCCAGGCTGAGCAAAGTCGCAATTGCGCCTATGCGAGGTTGGTAGCCGCTCTTGATGATTTCCTGAATTGTCCGCGCAACTTCAGGACCGGCCACTCCTCCGATATCCGCCGCGAGCCGGCCTTCGGCAGCCTCTTGCCCATAAACAACGGCGGCCAATGCGACGGCGATGACAATGACGGGAGCCAGCGACAGCAGGGTGTAAAATGCGACGGCAGCACCGAGGCGGGGCGCATTATCGTCAATCCAATCGCTCGATGCCTGCCGGCACATTCGCGGCAGCGCCCTGAGCAGAAACCACGAGGATCTGTTGGCGTCGCGAGACGCGTCTGGTTCCGGTGGTTTTACCTCTTCGCCCATGATGGCACGCGGGGTGGCAACACCGGATCAGGACCCCGCCGCATTCTCCTCTTCGCGCAGTGCGGCGATGCGGTTCTGGAGCGTTCGCAGGCTGATCCCCAACATCTCGGCAGCCCGTTTGCGATTGCCTCCCACGTGGTCGAGGGTCAGTTTGATGTAAGCCTCCTCGAGTTTCATGAGTGGCTGGCCGGGCTGGATCATTTGAGGGCCGTCGTAGCCGGGCGATTGCCTGGCATACGGGCCGGGGCTGACACCGAGCCCGGGGAATGGCATGTCCTTCACCCGGACCAGCCCTTCGCCCGCCACGATGGCCGCCCGTTCCAGAATATTGCGCAACTCCCGCACATTACCGGGCCAATCGTAGCGATGAAAAAGGTCCATCACTTCTCGATCGACCCCGGTTACGCGCGTGCCGTGCTTCTTGTTCAGAATCTGCAGCATGACATCGGCGATCGGCGGGATATCTTCTTTATGCTCGCGCAGAGGGGGAACTACTATCTGGAAGACGCTCAACCGGTAGTAAAGTTCTTCGCGCAAGTGCGTACCAAGATCCTGACTGGTCGCGGCAAGTACCCGCGCGTCCACCGCGATTTCGTGTTTACCGCCAAGCCGCCGCACTCGCAGGTCCTCGAGAACGCGCAGCAGCTTGGGTTGCGTAGCCTGCGGCATCTCGCCGATCTCGTCGAGAAACAACGTGCCCCCGTGGGCCTGCTCAAAGCAACCGGCCGAGCGCTCCATAGCGCCCGTGAACGCGCCTTTCTCGTGGCCGAACAACTCGCTCTCAATCAGAGTGTCGGGTAAGGCGGCCGCGTTAATCGCGACGAAAGGCCCATCGCCGCGGCGGCTGTACTTATGGATCTCGCGCGCAACCAACTCCTTCCCCGTGCCGCTTTCTCCACGGATCAATACGGGGGCTGAAGTAGGCGCTACCTGCCTGATGAGCGCGAAGACCTGCTGCATCGCCGGGGACACTCCCACCATGTCCCCGAGCACGCCGCGCAGGCTCAGGTCGCGCCTCAGCTCTTCGGTTTTCTGCAGACTTCTTTTGTATCGAATCGCACGGTCCAGAAGAGTTCTGAAGGCGCGCGGCTCCACCGGCTTCTCCAGGAACCAGAACGCCTTGAGGTCATGAACCGCGGAGAGCGCCTTTTCCATGCTGCCGAAGCCGGTGAGCGCGATGGCCGGCGTGAGGTCGCCGCGCTCCTTCAAATGCCGGAGCAGTTCGAAGCCGTCCATGCGCGGCATGACCAAATCCGCAATGATGACGTCGGCGTCGAAGGTATTGAGGCGTTCCAGCGCTTCCAGCCCGTCGGCAGCGACCTGCGTCTCAAGTTCGGAATCGGACAGCATGGCGGTCAACGCGGCGCGCTGGCGCTCGTCATCGTCAACGATGAGGATCCGGCCCGAAACTACGGGAAGTCGGGGCACTAGCCCCTATTTTAGCAAGCCTCGGCTGGATGCGTGTCGTGTTTATTGGGATTGTCTTCGTGCTCCACGAAGTCGAGGACGTCGAAGTGCTTCAACTCCCGGTCCGGGAAGAAGCTGTCGACAGCGTCGTGCTCATCGCCGAAGAACTCAAAGGCGATGGCCAGCCTGGTCAGCAGGAACAGCTTCAGATGCGACGGGTTCACGTTCGCCAGTGCGAGCCTGCCACCGGACTTGCGTAGCCGGGCGAGTCCAAACACCAACGTCCCCAGCCCGGTGCTGTCAATCTCGGTGACGTCTTTCAGGTTTAAGATGATATTGACCTTGCCGGATTCATTGAGTGCCGCCAGCCTGCCACGCAGCTCCGAATCTCCATGACCCAAAGTGAGCGGGCCTTTGAGGTCAAGAATGACGATGCCTTCGCTTTCCCGTTCCTCAATGTGCAGACTCATCGTGGACCTTTCCTGGCGCAGGTTACGGAACCATTACGGTTTTCGGCGCAGGATCTTCCGTTTGACATCCGGCCAGAATTCGGAGCCGAGATTGCTCACGAAATCGAACCCAAGGTGGAGGGATCCTTCCAACGCGCCGAGGCGCACGGTATTCAGCCGGTCCGGATACCACTCGTTGGAAAGAAAGGCGGCGCCGTAGTCGCTACCCAGACGCCAGGTGGACAGCGTTTCGCCGCCGCGGTCGGTGCGTGTCCCTATCGTCCCGCGGAAAGCATGAGCCGTTCTGCGCCAGAAACCGGAATTGCGCGATCGAGAATATCGCGGGTCCTGGTGCAGCGTCGAATCCAGTCCAAAGGCAAGAGCGCCATGGATCGAAGAGGCGCCAAGGGTGGAGGCAAAACGCTTACCGTAGGCGCCGGCGCCTTGCCCCCACTCTTCCGGGGTGCCAAGCCCTTGGAGAATTCCCGCGTATGCAGCGGATTCCGCCAAGGACCATGGACTGCCAACGGTCTGAGCATGAAAGTTCAGTTTGCCCAGAACATCCAACGGATCGACGGGCTGTGCCATGCCTGCAACGGGGACCGCGCACAGCAGGACCACGCTACAGATTGTCATTGCGGCACGACGTAGACCGCGCCGGTTCAGTTCGTAAACCGATAGCTGGTTACGCGTCCCCACATTCCAACCGCCTGCAAGACCCAGATTGCGACCGCAACCACCACCACTACATTCAGGATGGTCTTGATGCTGCCGGCCATCGGAATGAAGTTGTTGATTAACCACAATGCGACGCCGACAATGACCAGCGCAAAAACGATGTTTATCAAAGGCATTCTGTTTACTCTCCGGAAACACTAAGTGCAATTCACTGCCCAGTCGCCGGCCTTGGCGCGCTAAGCAAGAATCCTGCGTCCCCAGCCCGCCGGCTGCATAAGAGATGACCTGCTGGCCAGCGGGGCGCACTGCCGGAACGGGACATCCACGGGCGCAAGGTGCAGAATCTGCACCGATCCCGGCAGTTCATGCAGGCCAGTTGGCGGCCAGGGTTAGTTTGATACCCATGATCCGGCTGCCAGTCGCTTGGCACTAGCCGTGCACTTAAGTCGAGGTCGGTGAACACCCCCGCACGCGGGGGACGCGAAGACGATATTCGGAAAGGAAAGCCACATGGCAAACGGATCGGTGATGACGGCCTTAGCCGAGGATACCGCCGGGACGGTGGATGTCATCACCGAGGTCCGGCGCGAAGAGGCGCTGCTGAAGACGGGGGCCTTGCAGAACGCAATCTTCAACAGCGCCAACTTCTCGAGTATCGCCACCGACGAGAAAGGCGTGATTCAAATCTTCAACGTCGGCGCCGAGCGCATGCTGGGCTACGCCGCCGTCGACGTGGTCAACAGAATCACCCCGGCCGATATCTCCGATCCGCAGGAAGTAATCGCGCGCGCGGTGGCATTGAGCGCCGAGCTAGAAACCACCATTTCGCCGGGCTTTCAGGCCTTGGTGTTCAAGGCCTCGCGCGGGATCGAGGACATCTACGAATTGACCTATATCCGCAAGGACGGCAGCCGCTTTCCGGCCGTCGTGTCGGTCACGGCCCTGCGCGACGACGTAGGCGCAATCATCGGCTACCTGCTGATCGGCACCGACAATTCCGCGCGCAAGCAGGTGGAAGCGGAGCAAATGAAGCTCGATCAGCGCCTGCGCGACCAGCAGTTCTACACGCGCTCCCTGATCGAATCCAATATCGACGCCATCATGACCACCGATCCGGCGGGCATCATCAGCGACGTCAACAAGCAGATGGAGGCGCTCACCGGGTGCACGCGCGACGAGCTGATCGGGGCTCCGTTCAAGAACTATTTCACCGATCCGGCGCGGGCCGAAGCGGGCATCAAGCTGGTGCTGCGCGAGAAGAAGGTCACCAATTACGAGCTCACCGCTCGCGCGCGGGACGGCAAGACAACCGTGGTGTCCTACAACGCGACCACCTTCTACGACCGCGACAGGAAGTTGCAGGGCGTGTTCGCCGCCGCGCGCGACGTCACCGAGCCCAAACGTTTAGACCAGGCGCTGAAGGAGCAGAACGTCGAATTGAAGAGAGCCAGGGCCGCGGCGGAAAAGGCCAACCTCGCGAAATCGGAGTTCCTTTCCAGCATGAGCCATGAGCTGCGCTCGCCGCTCAATGCGATTCTTGGCTTCGCCCAGCTCATCAGTTCCGATTCCCCGCCGCCCACGGCTTCCCAGACGGCCAGCATCGATCAGATTCTCCACGCGGGATGGTATCTGTTGGAGCTGATCAACGAGATCCTCGATCTCGCGCAGATCGAGTCCGGAAGGCTGGCGCTGTCGGCGGAACCGACGTCGCTGGCCGAAGTGATGTTGGAATGCCAGGCCATGATCGAGCCGCAAGGGCAAAAGCGCGGCATCAAAATGGCCTTTCCCCGGTTCGACCACCCCTGCTTCGTCAATGCCGATCGGACCCGGTTGAAGCAGGTTCTCATCAACCTTCTCTCCAACGCGATGAAGTACAACCAGGCGAACGGAACGGTCGTCGTGGACGTGGACTCCTCCGGGAGCGCCCCGGAACGTGTTCGCATTCGCGTCAAAGACACCGGCGCGGGGCTGCCTCCGGACATGCTGGTGCAACTCTTTCAGCCGTTCAACCGTCTCGGACAAGAGAGGGGCGCCGAGGAAGGCACGGGCATCGGCCTGGTGATGAGCAAGCGCCTGGTGGAACTGATGGGAGGCGAGATTGGGGTGGAGAGCACTGTCGGGTTGGGCAGCGTGTTCTGGTTCGAACTGAACGCGGCCGCCGCGCCAAAACTGGCAGTGGACAGAGCCGAGGCTGAGGCAATTCCACTGCCGCAGGTTCAGCACGGCGCGCCGCTACGCACGCTGCTCTACGTGGAGGATAACCCGGCTAACCTGATGTTGATCCAGCAACTCATCGCCCGCCGTCCGGACATGCGCCTGCTGACTGCGACAGACGGAAACAGGGGCATCCAGCTTGCGCGCGCTAACCAGCCGGAGGTGATCCTGATGGACATCAATCTCCCCGGCATCAGCGGTATCGAAGCCTTGAGAATTCTCCGCGACGACCCGGCGACGGCCCACATTCCCGTGGTTGCCCTCAGCGCCAATGCCATGCCTCGCGACATTGAGAAGGGGTTAAAGGCTGGATTCTTCCGCTACCTCACCAAACCAATCAAGGTCCATGAGTTCATGGACACGTTGGATGTAACACTGGAATTCGCCCGGCAAGAGGCCATTCATGCCAAATGAATCGGGGCGATAGGTTATGGTCAGCCCCGCCGATATTCTGAACGCCGGAATCCTGGTGGTGGACGACCAGGAAGCCAATGTCCTTCTGCTCGAAGGCATGCTGCGCATCGCCGGCTACACTTGCATCGAGTCTACGACCGACCCGCGGGAGGTCTGCGAACTGCACCGCAAGCGGCGCTACAGCCTGATCCTGCTCGATCTCCAAATGCCTGGCATGGACGGATTCCAGGTGATGGAAGGCCTGAAGGAAATCGAAGAGGACGGTTATCTCCCGGTCCTCGTGATCACGGCGCAGCCGGCTCATAAACTGCGCGCTCTCCAAGCCGGCGCCAAGGATTTTGTCAGCAAGCCGTTCGACCTGGCCGAGCTGCGGGCACGCGTTCACAACATTCTGGAAGTGCGCCTGTTGCACCTGGGGCTGGAGCAAACGGTCCGCGAGCTTGAGCTAAGCCGCGAGGTGATTCGTCTCAAAACCCTGGAGGAGCGAAAGAAAAGCGAGCAGGAATTAGCCTTGGCGCAGGAAACTCAGGAAAGCCTGTTGCCCCGTTCCCTGCCCCAGTTCGAGAATTATCGCATCCATGCATATAACGTTCCCACCCGCTATGTAGGGGGCGATTTCTACGATTTCCTGCAACTGAATTCGGGAGATTGGATGGGGGTCCTGGCCGATGTCTCCGGCAAGGGGATGTCCGCGGCCTTATTAAGTTCGATGGTGCTGGGCGCTCTCAGCATGGAATTTCACTCCGGGACTCAACCGCCGGAGGTCTTAAGCCGGGTGAACCGGCTCCTGTGCGAGAAATCGCTGCCCTATCAGTTCGTCACGCTGTTCCTGTTTCTGCTGAACCCGCAAGGCATGGGGCAATTCATCAGCGCGGGACATAATCCAGCCTATCTGTTCCGCGCCGCCACGGGAAAGATCGAGAAACTGGTCTCCGACGCGCATTTCCTGGGGATGTTCGATTTCGCCACTTATGAATCCCGCACCTTCCGTCTCGACAGAGGAGACATCCTAGTGGTGATTTCCGACGGCCTTCCGGACGCGCAAAACCCGAAGGAAGAAATGTTCGGAGCGCAACGACTGCTGCAGATCATTCGGCAAAAGGCGCCTTTGGGAAGTGACGCGATCGAGCAGAGCTTCTTGAAAGCCATCGGGGAATTCACTCAGGGCACGCCGCAAACCGATGACATCACCTTCGTGATTGTCGAGAAGTACCAGTGAAGCTCTTCGCGACCCTCACGCCCCCGCGGCGGTTCCAAACAATGCCCCGACACCCGCGGTCACTGCCATGGCCAGGGCGCCCCAAAACGTGACGCGTATTGCGCCCGGCATCACGCGTGCGCCCCCGGCGCGCGCCGCCAACCCTCCCAGAAGCGCCAGAAACAGCAGGGAAGTTCCGGCGACAAGTGGAATCAGACCAGCGTCCGGGGCTATGGCTGTAACCGCGAGCGGCATGGCCGCCCCGACGGCGAAACTGCCGGCCGACGCCAGCGCAGCCTGAATCGGACGCGCCGTGAAGGCCGGGGAGATGCCGAGCTCATCGCGGGCATGCGCGCCTAAGGCGTCATGCGCCATGAGTTGCTCGGCAACCTCCTTGGCCAGCTTGGGATCGAGCCCGCGAGCCACATAGATCGCCGCCAGTTCCTTGTGTTCGCCCGCGTTGTCCGTCTTCAGTTCCGCGCGTTCCAGCTTAAGATCGGCTTTCTCGGTGTCTGACTGTGAATGGACAGACACGTATTCCCCTGCCGCCATCGACATCGCCCCGGCAACCAGGCCGGCGACCCCCGCCACCATCACGCTGCTGTGACTCGCGTGCGCCGCGGCGACACCGAGCACCAGACTCGACGTCGAAAGTATCCCGTCGTTCGCGCCTAAGACCGAAGCGCGCAGCCAGCCGACGCGGGCTCCGCGGTGTCGTTCTATTTGGGGTGCGCGCATTCGTCACTTACAGTACGACGGTGATGGCCAAGCCAATGCCCGGATATCTGCTGTCGTAAAGGTAGTACCCGTTGTCATAAGCGATGTAGAGGTCATCGGTATCGTACCAGTCTGCCGCCCAGGCGCCAGGGAAGGGATCCACGAGCAGGAACGAATAGCCGCCGTACGCGAAGCGCGGGTACCCCATGTACATATAGGGAAGACTGCTCATCCGGAACGAGTGTTGCATCCCGAAAGAGAGGCTAAAGCTGGCCTGGGGGATGTAGGAACCGCCATAACCTCCACGCTGCGCCCAGGTGCGATGGTCGCTATCCCACCGCTGGCTGCCATTCTGCTGCCAGGTACTATGCGCCTGCCAGGCTCCCTGCGGCGCCCATCCTTTTTTTTGTTGCCACGATGTCGCCTGCTGCGCGGTACGCTCGGGGTGGTGTTGCTGCGCGGCTGGCTGGGCGCGTTGTGCCTGCTGCTGTTGTAGCTGATGTTGCTGAGGTTGCTGGGCCCGTTGCTGGGTTTGTTGGGCCGGCTGGGCGTGCTGCTGTTGTGCCTGCTTCTGTGGCTGCTCCTGCTGAGCCTGTTGAGCCCGTTGCTGGGTTTGTTGGGCGGGCTGAGCGTGCTGCTGTTGTGCCTGCTCTTGCTTCGGCTGCTTCTGCTCAGGCTGTCTGACCTGCTGCGCCGGTCTTGGAGCGGGTTGCGCGTGCTGCTGTTGCTCCGGCCTCTGTTGCGGCTGTTGAGCCCGCTGCTGCGGTTGTGCGGCAGGTTGCGCGTGCTGCTGTTGCTCCGGCCTCTGTTGCGGCTGCTGAGCCCGCTGCTGCGGTTGTGCAGCGGGTTGCGCGTGTTGGGTTTGCTCCGGCCTCTGTTGCGGCTGTTGAGCCCGCTGCTGCGGTTGTGCAGCGGGTTGCGCGTGCTGCTGTTGCGCCGGCTTGCTCTGCTGCGTTTCTGCCGGCTTGGCCTGGCTTTCCTTCTGCTCCCCCCGTTGCGCATACGACGGGTCGAGTGCCCATAACATCAGGAACAAGGCCGCGGCACTGGTAGATTGAACGACTTGCATATTAGTTCTCCTTTAAGGTCGCTATCGAATAGGCACGCGGACCGCCAAGTCCGCTCGCTCCGGCGGCGGCAACCTATTTCTTGGTTTCCACAGCAACGTATTCGGTCGCCGGTTGGGCGGGTGTTTCGACACGAACCGTAACGGGCGCCGGCGCTTTCTCCGTCGGCTTATCGGTCGTGCCATAGTCTGCGGCAGACTCCGAGGCGCAGGACATCTTCCGGGCGCCCGTGTCTTTCAGTGTTCTCTTCGCCCGGTCGCACCACTCCGGACTGTCGCAGTGGACGGACAGCAGAATGCCGGCAGACCTGACTCTGCCCACGTACCGCTTGGCCACGTACTCGGTCAGGCGCGAGCCCGCCAGCAATCCCACAGTCCAGCCCAGCGCCCCGCCGGCGCCCGCGCCGGCCAACGCAGCCAGAACCGGACCGGCCGCGGCGAGCGACGCCAGCCCCGTAAAGGTCACAGCTTGAGTGGAGATGAGCCAAGTTAGGGCGGCGCCAACCACCGCACCCACTGCCGCTCCCGTAGCGGCGCCATCGAAAGCTTTGGTGTGTTCTTCAATTGAGAAATCCTTTGTGCCTTGGTTGTCGGACGACAGGACTGCGATGTCCGTTGCCCGAAACCCCGCTTTATGCAACACGTTGGTAGCGTCCGAAACGGTTGTGCGGTCCGGATAGATACCCATTACCGATGTATTCCTTGCCATGGAACGTTCTCCTTTGGGAACTGTCGGCTCTTGGTCTGTGCACGAGCGGGGCCAAGCGCCGCGGGCCGTCCCGCGTTGCGGAGTTGCGCGATACCACGGTAGCGCGGGTGCAGAATCTGCCTTCCCGAATGCACATTTCGCCGGGGGAACAAACGCGGCAGGCGGGCGGTACGAGCGCCGGTTGCGGCGTGATGCCGCGCCGCGATGCCGCGCCGTTGGCTCGCCGCAGAGACTTGGCAAT
>Ga0265316_10002014_pt1 | contig 21377 bp, 16 predicted proteins | sample 4522metaG_FD_202092 | JGI IMG/M metagenome (GOLD analysis project Ga0265316, IMG submission 202092) | Rhizosphere microbial communities from Carex aquatilis grown in University of Washington, Seatle, WA, United States - 4-5-22 metaG | ecosystem: Host-associated > Plants > Roots > Rhizosphere >... | reverse complement strand
CGACGCCAAAACCGATGCCGCATCCGATGTTGCCACAGATCTTGGACCAATCGATTTTCCGGCTTCGGTTTCGCCGATTCATTTCATCAAGCTCGACCTGCGTGACGCCACGCGCCAACTGCTCTCGACCAATTTCTATTGGCGTGCTGAGCCCACCGATCCCGACAACCTCGGAGCCCTCAATCAAATGCCCGTGGTCAAGCTGACCGCGACCGTGGAGGCGCCGAAAGAAAACGTGGCAGGCCAACGCAGGTTGCGCGTCATTCTGCACAACCCGACGCAGAACATCGCGTTGATGGCGCATGTGCAACTGCGCAGAAAATCCGGTGCGCGCGTGCTGCCCGTTTTCTACAGTGACAATTACGTTTCGCTTGTGCCAGGCGAAACGAAGGTCATCGAGATTGAGACGGCAGCAAGCGAATTCAAGGGCGAAGCCGCTCTGATCGTGGTCGACGGATGGAATGTGACGGTGGCGCAGGCGTCATTCCCGGCAGCGTCGATCAAGCCCAACCTCGATGCACAACCGGATCGCTGGCCTGAAACCGGACTGCCGTTTGCGACGGTGGGGCTGCGGTAATTGCGGGGCCGCGCGAACCATTCTTACGCCCGGTGCGCTGGCTGCTGGCGACCCTGCCTGAGAGGATCGCCATGAGGGCAAACAAAACGCCCGCAACCGATACGGTCGCGGGCGTTTCGCTTTTCAACTGATTAGAGTTTAAGTACCCGGCTGCTGCCCTGGAGCTTGCGGCCCCTTGGGCTTGGCGTTGATGACCACCAGCTTACGCTTCTTGTAGTCGTTCCACACGTTGCTGACGAAGACGCTGAAGGCCTCGTTGCGCCGCTGGTCGAGAAGCTGATCGCGCGTCTGGTCGAGATTTTTTGCGATCTCGTCGGCAGTTGGCGCCTGCTTGTCGTCGATCTTGACTACCACGCCCGTGCGGCCCGCGTTGATGGGGCCGCTGATGGCGCCCACATTCATGTCAAAGAGCTGCGGGGCCACCTGGCCTACCTCACCAAAATCGGGCACCTGCCCGCTTTCGCCCACCAGATCGCTGGTCTTCACAGTCGCGCCCACGGCCTTGGCCGCCTTGGCCAGATCCTTGGTTGCCTGCGCCTGATCGGCGAGTTGCTTCGTCTTCTGGCTCAGCAATGCCGGCAATTGCTCCTGGCGGAAGTCGTCGAGAACGTGGCTCTTCCAATCGGCAAACGCGGGCGCGTGCGCGGGCACAATCCCCGTTACCTGGAAGATGGCGTAGCCCTCGCCGGTGGCGGCCGATTGCGGCGGATCACCCTGTTTGGCATGGAAGGCCTTGGCCAAAATCTGCGCACTATCGGGGAGGGCGGCAATCACGCCGTCGCTCGCTACCGGATCCGTGGTCACCAAATCGAGATGGTGAGCCGCGGCCGTCTTTTCCATTCCGTTTTTATTGGCTTCGCCGGTCAGCTGCTGCGCATAGTTGTCTTCGGCGGCCGCCTGCGACTGGCGGGTCAACGACGCAACAATGTTCGCTTGCACGTCGCTCAGCGGCTGCGTGTGCGCGGTCTGGCGCTCTTCAACCTGCACAATGTGATAGCCGAAGTTGGTCTTTATAATGTCGATCTCGCCAATCTTCTGCGTGAAGATCGCATTGTCGAATGCGGGCACCATCTTGCCCCGCTGCGCAAATCCAAGGTCGCCACCGGTGTCTTTGCTGCCTGGGTCGTCTGAGTATTGCTTGGCCAGCTTGGTCCAGTCGCCGCCCGCCTGGAGAAGCTTCAAAACCATCTGCGCTTTGGCTTTGGCCGCGGCATCGACTGCGGGACTTGCGTTGGGCGGGACGCTGACCAGGATGTGGCGCGACTTGGCCTGCTCCGGCACGGCGTATTCGGCGGCGTGCTCGTTGTAATACTGCTGCACAGCCTGCTGGCTCGGCGGCTGCACGCCACCGGGAATCTGGCTCGGCGTGAATGCGAAGTAAGTGATCTTGCGCTGTTCGGGAACCGCCTGCGCGTAGCGCGCGGCATTGCTCTTAAAGAACGCTTGAAGGTCGCTGTCAGAGGGGTTGATCGTCTTCCGTAAATCGTCCGCGGAAATCACCGCGTAATCGAATTTGATCTTGATGTTCTGCTTCAGGTAGGTGTCGCGCACTTCCTTATCGCTCACCGTAATGCCGGCGGTAATATAAGCCTGCAAGCGCCGGATCGTAATCTCGTCCTTGATTTCCTGTTCGAATTCCGTTACGGATTCGTGCAGGCGGTCGTCGATCAATTGCTTATAGGCGTCTTCGCCAATGAACTTTCCGTCGGGGTAGAGCACTTCTCCCGTGGGCCCGTTGCGCAGATACTGGCGCACATCATTATCGTTCGCGTTGATGCCCAGTTTGTGCGCTTCTTCGAGCAGGACTTGTTCCTGAACCAGCTGCTGACCCACCTGCTGCTCAAACATCTGCACGATCATGGGATTGCCGGCGTACTGCGGATCGCGCTGCCGAAGCTGGTTTTCAGTGATCTGCTCCACACGAGCCTGGCTGATGCTGTCTCCGGAGGAAAGAATGCGGCTATACCAGTGCGGATAGACAACCGCGAACGTATCGGGCGATGAGGAGCCCATGCCGCCAAGCCCCGGAATCAGGTACAGCACCATGGTGACGGAGGCCGCGCCGATGATGACCACGATCAGCGCTTTGACCATGCGATTGTCTGTTTGCAGGAAACGAATCATGGATGGACTTCAACCTTCTAAGCGCGGCAAGCCTGGCCAGCGGGCGGCAGCATGGATTCTGCTCGATACGCGGCGCGCCTACGTATGCGCGATTCTCGCTGAATGCGACTCTGCCATTATAGACGACGGCCTGTAGCGGTCGGCGCTTGATGGATTGCCGCATCGAAGGGCGAAAAGCGGCTGAACGCGGAACGGGCATCCCGCCTGTGGGGATGCCCGCAACTGTCCACTGATCACTGTTGACTGCCCACTGTCTCTTACCGCCAGTAGTACACGCCGCCGACCAAGTAATACGGCCGGTAATAAACCGGCGGATAGGGATATGCGTAGCCTGAATAATAGCCGTAATGCGGACCATAGCCGTAGGGTCCGCGCCGGTAAAGGCTCGGGCCGCCGGGATAGAGTCCTTCGGCCAGTCGCGCCGCTTCCTGGGGACTTACAGGGTCCACCGTGAGCGGCGCATTGATGTGGAAGGTGACGAGAGCCTCCGCGGGAATCCAGACTCGCGGTCCGCCCGAAGCCGCCGAAGCGGCTGTGCCTCCGGCAGCGCCGGCCCCGGCGCCAATGGCGCATCCGGGTCCGCGGCCGATAGCGCAGCCAATGATGGCGCCGATAATGGCTCCGCCGACCGCATTGTTCACGGTCTCACCGGCCTTATTCGGTCCCTTGACCCTGAACTCGTTGGTGCTGAGCGGGTAGCTTTGTCCGCCCAGATCGAGCGACATGAGCGTAAGGGCCAGGATTGAGCTCCCGGCCAACCTGCCCGAGCCGACGTTCCTTGCATCCGTGACCACGCCGTGCACAACTGCGCCGCGCGGAATGGCCAGAACGCCGCCGACGGCTACGTCTTGAATGACCGTGAACTGCACCGGCTGACCGTCCCTGGCTCTCTTGCTATCGACCGGCTCGCTGGTGCGCACCTGAAGCAACATTCCAGGCGGAATGGTGACAGGGCCGCGTGCTGGCTGGTACTGGGGCCCCTGAGGTTGCTGGGGATACGGCGGATATTGCGAGTTTTGCGGACTCTGGTACTGTGGCCGCGCGGGCGGAGGCGGCGGATAACCGCCCTGCTGCGGATATCCACCTTGCGGCGGGTACCCGCCTTGTTGCGGGTAGGCCGGTTGCTGCGGATAACTCGACGGCGGATTGTTGACTGCGGCCGGGTCCTGCTGCGGATTCGCGTCGGGAGCAGGGCCGGGAGGCGGCAGGTTCGACATCTGCTGCTGCGCTTGCGACTGGTCTGGATCAGGCATCTCGCTGGAGTCGGGGGCCGGCTGCGGGCTTTGTCCATCCGCGCCGGGGTTGCCGACCTGCAGATTGTTGTGGACCTTGGTTACGCCTTCGACGTGGGAAGCAATCGACTCGGCCAATTGCTTTGACGCGCTGGCCGAAACCGTCCCCGAAAGCGTGACCTCGCCCTGAATCGTTGCCGCAGTAATCAAGTCGTTTTTGAGCGCAGCGGAAGCGTCCAAAGCGTGCACAACGTCCATCTCAATCTGTCCATCCGTGCGCGGTCCCTGTTGTGCCGCAGGCGGCTGATCTTGAGGCTGCGGCGCCGCGCCTGGGTCCTGCGCCAACGCGACTACGGCGCACAGCATGGTTAATCCCATCAATCCCATGAGCTGCGTGCCCACTTTCCTCATCCAGCTAAGGTCCATATCGATTTCTCCTGGTTTCTCCCGTCATGGCCGGCGGCAAAACTCACGCCGGGTGAAGGGTTTAATCAACGCGCGCAACGACTCAAGCAGTTAGACGAGACTCGCCTGAGCCTGTTAATGAGTTCAACCCGGTATCGGCGAAAAAGTTTCCTACGCCAATGCCGCGCTGACCGCTGCACCCAAAGCCTTTAGCCCGGCAGCCACGTCGGTCCCAAGATGCACCCGCAGGGCTCTGCGCCCGCGCGACTCCAGTACGGCCAGGTCGCCTGCCGCCTGCGCATCGATGACCACGCCAAAGCTGTATTTCTGGCCGGGAATATCCATGTCGTCGGCGTGGTCCGCGGTGATTTGCAGAAAAACTCCCGTGTTCGGGCCGCCCTTGTAGTCCTGCCCGGTGGAGTGCAGAAAACGGGGACCGAAGCCAAGGCACGTAGCCACGCGCTTTTGGTCGCGCACCTTGTGCCGGAAGCTCTGGATGGCCACCACGTGCTCGTCAAACATGGGCAGAAACGCGACGGTCGCGAAGTAGTCGCCGGCGACCAGCTGATCGAGATGCGCACGCAGAATTCCAGCCAACGTCTGTGTCGGCGCCGCGCCCTTGAGCTTGGCGGCGTAGGCATCGGTTGCGTAGAGCGCGAACGGATCTCCGGAATCGCTCTTGCCCATAAGGAAAGGGGTGCGCTGAGGCAGCTTGCCGCTCTTTTCGTACTCCGTGGTCAGCGAGCGCGTCTCAATCTTCGCGGCTTCAACGTCCGGTTGGTTGAATGGATTGATGCCGATGACCGAGCCTGCAACTGCGGTCGCAATCTCCCACGTGAAAAACTGCCCGAAAATCTCATACCGGTCGGCGATTTCGAAGTAGACAACCGGATGCCCGGCAGCTTCGAGCGCAGCAACCTTGGCGTCCTGACTAGCGTCGGCTGTGTCTTTGAAGCGAACGTAGGCAAATACGCGATCCTTGCCATAGGCCTCGGGCGCGCCGATCTCTTCGCGGTCCACCGGCGTGATTCCCTTCCCCTGCTTGCCCGTTGACTCGGCGATCAGTTGCTCCAGCCATGCGCCCAAGTCGGCAATCTCCGGCGATGTGAAGATGGTGATCTTATCGCGTCCCGCGTTGGCCGCCGTGCCAAGCAACAGTCCGAGTTGAACGCCGGGATTGTCGGCCACGGACAGCTTTGCGCTGGCTACCGCTTTGGCTGCCTCAGCCAGCAGCGTCTCTACGTTCAGGCCAATCGCGGTCGCCGGAACAACGCCAAAGTTCGAGAGCGCCGAATAGCGCCCGCCGATCTCGGGATCGCCATAGAAAATAGACCTGAAGTTGTCGGCCTTCGCCACCTGCTCCATCTTCGAGCCGGGATCGGTGATCGCCATGAAGTGGCCGCCCACATCGCCGTCGCCGACCGCGCGGCGCATCTGGTCAAAGAAAAATTGCTTCAGGATGTTTGGCTCGAGTGTCGATCCAGACTTACTCGCCACGATCACGAGCGTCTCGGCCAGGTCAACCTCGTCGCATGCGGCCTTCACCTGCGCGGGGTCGGTGGAGTCAACAATGCGAAGCTCAGGAAATCCAGGCCGTGGACCAAATGTCTTGGCCAGCACGTCGGGGCATAGGCTCGAGCCGCCCATACCGAGGAGCAAAACCGATCGGAAGTCAGCACTCTCTACGTCTCCGCCCAGCTCCGCGAAGGTCCCGAGGTCCCTTTGCTGCCGCTCCACAATGTCGATCCAGCCCATCCATTTCTCCTCGCCATCGCGCGTCCACAAGGACGGGTCCTTTTGCCAGAAGCGGTCAACTTTGTTGTTGGCTTGCCAGTCGGCGGCTGCCGCATCGACTGCGCCGCGAAGGTCGGAGGGTACTGCGAGTCGGAAGCTCATATCACCTTAGATTCTGCATCATTGGCGTGGTTGCAACGCTAAGATTGTGCAAAAGTTCCGGGAAACGCTGTCCTTCCCGGTGGTTGTTGCTATTCATTGTGCGGCACCGATTTCGAATTTACGCAGTCGGCGACTGGCCAGTTCGGCGTAATGCGGATCACCTCGAGCCGGTCGCCAGTGCCGCCTACTTCTTCCATCAGAAACTCTGGCGCGGCTGCCGGCACCGCAACGATTCCGCGTGCCGGTAGATCGACCGGGGCAAATTTCGCTCCCGAGGGACCCGCGGCTGACAGCCGCCCCGCTCCGGCGGCCGCGAACAGGTATGCGAGCCCGCGCTTGCCGCCCTCGCCGCGAAGGTCTTCGCTCGTCAGGTCGCGGACCACCGGAATTCGCTCCATGCGAAAGTACTCAACATCGATGAGCACCGTGCGGTCGGCGAGCTCGCGCGGAGCCACTTTTCCGGCGCGCGTTGTAAGCTTCGTCGCTTCAAGCGACTTATCAATGTGCAGCTGGCGCGGCCGTCCGTAGTCATACATTCTGTAAGTCACGTCGGAATTCTGCTGCGTCTCCAGCAGGATCGACCCCGGCCAGATCGCATGTACCGTGCCCGCATCGACATAAATCGTGTCTCCCGCCGCCACCGAAAGCATGTTCAATGTATTTTCGAGCGTTCCTGCATGAATGCCTTTCTCAATTTCGCCGAGAGTTGTGCCGGCTTTCACGCCGACGGCAACCTCCGCCCCTGGCTGGGCAGCCAGTGCATACCAGCACTCCGTCTTGCCGCGAGGCTCGCCGTATTTGCGCGCCATCGCGTCGTCAGGGTGGACCTGCACGCTGAGTTTTTCACGCGCAAAGATTGTCTTAATCAATAAGGGGGAACCGGCGACTGGAGCGTCGGCGCCCAGCAGTGCCGCATGCTCCTCTTTGAAGAGGGTGCCCAGCTTCTTGCCCGCGTGCGGCCCGGTCGCGACCTTGCAATCGTCACCGGTCAGCCAGACTTCGCCGATGGGATCGCCCTCGGCCACGCGGTCATACCATGGCCGCAGGTCGCGGAATCCCCACACCCGCGCCGTAAATACGGGGTCGATGCGAAACGGCGCCATTTCTGATATTGCCGCATTCATACAGGCTGACCTGGTCCTTTAGCCACCTTCACTCTAGTAGCTTAGTCGCTGGCCCCAGGCAAGCTCTCCGTGAGCCCGCTTCCTCGAGAAAAATCCCTCGGCGGAAAGGCGGCCGGCGGCTATTCTCATTCCATGCCCCACTCTGTGATCTTCAACGACATGTTCCCCATGCAGCTCCCCTTTCTGGAGAAGCTGCTTCGTCCCGCCATCGTCTACCTGGCGCTGGTGGTGCTGCTGCGCATCTTCGGCAAGCGCGAGCTAGCGCAGCTTAACCCGTTCGACCTGGTCGTTCTGCTTTCCCTCTCGAACACCGTGCAGAACGCGATCATCGGCAACGACAATTCCGTCTCCGGGGGAATCATCGGGGCCGTGGCTTTGCTGGCCGTCAACTGGCTTGTGGTCCGCGCGCTCTTCAGCTCGCCGAAGCTCACGCGCGCGTTCGAGGGCCGCTCCACGATCCTCATCCGCAATGGCCAAGTCGATCACAAAGCATTGAAGCGCGAGCAGCTGACCGACCAGGAGCTTCTCGACGTGATTCACCGGCAGGGATTCGAAAGCATCCGCAAGGTGCAGCGGTGCGAGCTGGAGCCGAACGGAACGTTCTATGTGGAGGCCTTTGAGCCCTCCGTGGTCGACCGGCAGCATCATGAAGTGCTGGAAAGGCTGGAAGCGCTGCAGAGCCAGGTCGCCGCGCTGCGCGCGCAGTCTGCCGGCGATTGAACTCTTTGTGCCGTTGCGGCCGCTACGTGGCTCGCGCGCGGTTTGCTAATCTTGGCGGAGCATGAACAAAACCGCTCGACTGCTTTCTGCTGCTCTTCTTCTTTGCTCGCTTGAGCTGATGGCGCAAAAGAAGGCTCCGCCCAGGGCGATCCGTTTTCAGGGCGCGACACAGTATACGCAGGATGAACTGCTCGCGGCTGCTGGCATCAAACCGGGCGCACGCCTGACCGCCGTTGAAATCAAAGCCCGAGCCAAGCAGCTCAACGATACAGGCTTCTTCGCGGTGATCCGGTTCTCGAACGACAGCAAAGGCCCTCTCTTCACGCTGACTCCCGTCACCCAGCTTTACCCCATGCATCTCGACAATCTGCCGCTCAAGCCGGGTAAAGATCTCGACGACAAAATCCACGCGCGGTTCCCGCTTTATCACGGGCTGTTGCCCGCCAGCGGCTCGACGGACGATGGAATCTGCCAGGCGCTTGAAGAAATGCTGACGCAGGAAAGCCTGAAGGCGACGGTAAAAACCAGCCTGACCAGCGGCCTCGGCCCCAAAAAGATTACCGCGATGAACTTTACGGTCGCGTCGCCGCCGGTGCGCATCGGTCGGATTCAACTTACCGGCGTTTCGCCCGCAATGCAGGCCAAAGTCAACACTCTCGTCGACGGCCAGACCGGAAACGAGTTCGATACGGAGAACACCGCAATCGGACTCGAGCGCGTCTTTGAGGATATCTACCAGGACCAGGGTTACGCGGCCGTCAAAGTGAGCGTGAACCAGATCGATCCTCCGGTTGTCACGGGCCAGGGTTCCGATGGGGTCATTGAAATACCTTTCTCAGTCGCGGTGACGGAAGGCGGCGTCTACAAGCTTGGCTCGATCAACTATCCGGCCAATGCTCTGGCTTCGCGCGCGGAGGTTCAGAAGTTTCTGGCAAAGTATCAGGCGGGTTCGGGCAGGCCGCTCGATCAGTTTCTCCTGGCCGTCAACGATGCGTATCACGCGCGCGGCTATCTCGATTGCTCCGTCGTCTCTCATGCCGCCTTCAACGAAGCGACGCACATTGTGAATTACACGATCGAGATCGATCCCGGACAGGTTTATCGGATGGGAACCGTCCAATTCGATGGCGCAGCCGATGCGATGGCCATCAAACTCAAAAATGCCTGGAAACTCGCTCCCGGCGCAACCTTCGACGAGAGTTACGTATCAGGTTTCGCGGCCCAGGCGCAAAAGAAAGATAAGGCACTGGCGAAATGGATGCAGACTGTCCTTGTCACATTCAATGAGAAACCCGATCCGGACACGCATCAGGTCAACTGCATCTTCTATTTCGCAAAAGCCACGCAAAGCGGGCGGTGAACGTGCTCGCATCGACGTTGGAACACGCTTGTTGTTAAACCGGCTGCGATCTCCGCGCGCTAACGCAGAATTTCAATGGTCCCGATTGTCTTCACTTGCGCCCAGATTTTGTCGGTGGTCCAGGCGGTGGCTTTGCGCTTGCGCGCGAGGGCCAGGCAAGCCCGATCGCCGAGCGAAAGAGCTGCAAAACGCTTCGCCAGTTCGGCGGCGATCTCAGCTTCAGGCTGAGTGAAGGCAACGACTTCCACGCCCGGCAGCATCGAAGCCAACCTCCTGGCGTCCATGATTGGGCTATCTCGTTGCAGCCGGGTCAGTGTCTCGCACCAATTGACCGAACTCATCGCAACGGAAGCTTTCTGAGCGCGAAGAAGAGCCACCACCCGGTCTCCCCCCGGCTCTCCGAGAATCAGCGCAAGTGCAGCAGACGCGTCGAGCACAACACTACTCACCGGAGGCCTCGCGGCGCGCCGCATCGTGGCGCTCTTCCAGGAATTCACCCAGAATTCCTTTCAAGCTTCCACGATGAGCAATGATCGATGCACGGACTTCTTCAAGCGCCATTTTCATGCTCAGAAGGCGGATAGAGCCTTTGTCTTCGACTACGGTCAAACGGTCCCCACTCATTAAGCCATACTTCTTTCGAATAGCAGCGGGAAGCACGATTCTGCCGCTTTCTCCCATCACTACCGTATCTGCCATAAAATGCCACCTCATTACGATTATGGCATATTTGCCGATTTGTGGCATCGAATCGGATGCGTGGCATACCCAAGAACCCTGGATGCATGCCTTCTCCGGAAACCGCGAGCAGTGCGCGCTACGCAGGCGCCCTTCCCGGTCAAATCACTCCCACTCGATCGTGCCGGGCGGCTTCGATGTCACGTCGTAGACCACGCGATTGATTCCGCGCACCTCGTTGACGATCCGATTCGACATGCGTTTCAACAGCTCGTACGGCAGGGGCGTCCAGTCGGCGGTCATGCCGTCTTCAGAATGTACGGCGCGGATGGCGCACGTATATGCGTACGTGCGCTGGTCGCCCATCACGCCGACGCTCATGACCGGCAGCAACACGGCGAAGCTCTGCCAGATTTTGTTGTACAGGCCGGCGGCCTTGATCTCGGCGACGACGATCTCGTCGGCCTCCTGCAGCAGCGCGACGCGCTCGGGCGTCACTTCACCGAGGATGCGCACGGCAAGCCCCGGCCCAGGGAACGGCTGACGGCTCAGAATTTCTTCGGGCATGCCGAGGTCGCGCCCAATGCGGCGTACCTCATCCTTGAACAGATCGCGCAGCGGCTCGATCAATTTGAGCTTCATCCGCTCCGGAAGGCCGCCCACGTTGTGATGGCTCTTGATGGTCTGGCTTGGTCCCTTGACGCTCGACGATTCGATCACGTCGGGATACAAGGTGCCCTGGACGAGCCAGTCAACACCACCGGTCGATTGCGCGATGCGATTGGCTTCATCCTCAAACACCGCGATAAACTCCGCGCCAATGCGCTTGCGCTTTATTTCGGGATCGGTGACGCCTGCCAGCTTCTCCAAAAAGCGCGCGCTCGCGTTCACACCAACGATGTTCAATCCCAGCTTGCCACGCAGGTTCGCCTGCACGCTCGTGAACTCGTTCTTGCGCAGCACGCCGTTGTTTACGAAGATGCAGGTCAGCTGATCGCCGATTGCTTTGTGGACCAGCACCGCGGCCACCGATGAATCCACGCCGCCGGAAAGGCCGCAGATTACGTGCCCTCCGCCTACTTTTTCGCGGATCGAGGCCACCGTGCTCTCGATAAAGTGCGCCGCGGTCCAGTCGCCGCGCGCTCCGCAGATGGTGAGGAAGTTTCGGATGAGCTGCGGCCCCAGCGGCGTGTGGTGTACTTCGGGATGGAACTGCACGGCCCAGATACCACGTCCCTCGTTGGCGATTCCGGCCAGCGCGTTTTCGGTGACAGCGATGCGGCGAAAACCCGCGGGCAGTTCGGCGGCCTCGTCGCCGTGGCTCATCCAGACTTGAATTGCCGCCGGCAGCCCCGCGAAGAGAGGCGTCGACAGGTCCTCTAACGTCACTTCCGCATGGCCGTATTCGCGCTTGGGCGCGGAGAGCACTTTGCCGCCCAAGTGGTGCACGATGAAATGCAATCCGTAGCAAACGCCCAGCACTGGAACGCCGAGTTGAAGAACCTCAGGGTCGGCGGCTGGAGCATCGTCGTCGTACACCGATGACGGGCCGCCCGAAAGAATGAGCCCGATCGGCTTGAGGGCTTTTATTTCGGTGAGCGGCGCCGTGCATGGCAGAACCACCGAGAAGACATTCTGCTCGCGAATGCGCCGCGCGATGAGCTGGGTGTATTGCGACCCGAAATCGAGGATGACAATTGTCTGGGTGTCCACGCTCCAGTTTGGCAGGAGGGCTGGCGGACTGTAAAGAAGTTGAGCCTCCGTTGACCGCTGCCCCGCCTCTACCGTTGACTTTTCGCCTCTCCGAGCGTCCAAACGCCGATCGTTGCCTGAAAACCCAAAATCCACGCTTTGGTACACGGAGCGGAGCCCGCGCGATTCGCCACTGCAACGCAGATCGAGGGGATTTACGAGTCTGATGGGCAAAGTATTTACCGGTCCGAAGGGTAAACTAGGCACAACTGGCCCTCGCCTTTTACAATTCATCAGGGACTCCATCCCAACCCAGCTTTGCTCGGGAACGATGAAACTTGGCGGGGCAACCCTGACCAGGATGAAGGAATAGCATGAAGTTCATGAAATTCGGCAAGGCGCTTGCGATGGGCGCACTTTCGGCGGCCGTCGTATTTGGCGTGACGTCTTGCGTTGAGAGTTATACGGTTGGTTATTTGTATGTGACGGGAACCCTCACCGTCTCGAGTGGCAGTAACGGCATCATCTCCGGATTCAAAATCGATCACAATACGGGCCGTTTGACGCCCATCAACACGCTGCCAGTTGCATCCGGAGGCGCCAACCCTGTTCGCGCCGTCCTGACCCTCGGCAGCCGGTTCCTTTATGTGCTGAACCGCGGAGTGACAGCCTCCGGCAGCCCCAATTGCTACGGCACGGGCGCCAACGCCTGCCAGAATTCCAACATCACGCAATTCATCGTGGGCGGCAACGGCACCCTGACGCCGCAGGAGACTTTCTACTCGGCGGGCATCAATCCCTTTCGCATAATCGCCGATGCTTCAGGCAACTACCTGTTTGTCCTGGACCACGACGCGCCTGACAACGCCGCCCCGTCGAGCGGCGACAACTGCGCGCTTGCACTGGGAACTTCGGTGACCACTTGCGGCGACGTCACGGTCTTTAAGATCGACCAGAATACCGGCCGCCTCTCGCTGGTTGTAAATGCACAGGTGACGGCGGTTTCAACTAGCCAGCCCATCACCTACTTTCCCGTGCCGGCGAATCCGGTCGATTTCCTGCTTTCGGGCGGCAGCCTCCTCACACTTGCCGGAGCTCCCAACCCGACATCTTACCCGTACGTGGGTGGCACCCTTGCATTTCCGTACAACTATTCCAGTTCCACAGGCCAGTTGACGCTGAGCCAGAACAGCCCCCAGCCCCTTGGGGTGACTCAGGCTACGGCGATGGTCAGCGCCGGGGCGGTAATTTATGTGCTCGATAACGAGCCGATCACCGTTTCGTTTAACGGCGTGCCCACCACCTCGCCCAGCAGAATTCTTCCCTTCACCGTTGGTTCAGGCGGTGCGCTCCAAGCGGAGCCGGGCGGAGCGATTCCCGATGACCCCACGCTTTCCAATCCCATCTACATCATGATTGAGAGCAAGGGCAAGTTTCTCTATGTTGCCAACCAGGGAAACAACACTACTGGGCCTAACCCGGAAAGCGGCCTCGCAGGGTACTTTGTCACCACCGCTCCTGCCTTTCAGTTAAGCTTCATCGCCGACGAACCCTTCGGCTCCGGATCGGGGCCGCAGTGCATCGTCGAAGATCCTTCAGACCAGTTCATCTACGAAGCCGACCAGTACGATTCCACGGTGACGGGGCGGGTGGTGAATCCGGAGACGGGCGATCTGACCGGCCTCCGCGTGATCAGCGACTACAAGCTCGAAGGGCCGGCATCATGGTGCCTGGTTGATGGGCGCACAAGCTAGTGCAGCGCCGGGCCCGCCAGTTACGATCCATTACGACCTGGCGGACCGGTCCTCATGTCAGGCCCAGGATTTTCCGGGGCCTGCGCGAATTGAAGGTCTGTCCGCAGGCCTTGGCTGAATGCCGGTAGGGCTGCTTGCAGCCGACACCGGAATTCGAATCTTAGACCGTTTTTTGGGTGGCCTGCCATGCAGGCCGCGTTCGTGAAAGATGCGCATGAAGTTCAATCAATCGAGCCAGCGATCGCAAAACCAGAGCGAGCAAAATGCTGGGGCAAAAGAATTCAGTTGCCGCGCTCCCCAGGGACCGGCAGCCTCGAAAGCCGCAAAAAACGGCTTTCTTCGCTCTCGTTATGCCCTTTTGCTGGTCGGCGCGGGCAGCTTGCTGGTGGCTTCGCTTGTGACTGCCTGCTCGCAGCTTACGCAAACCCTGACCATCGATTTTGTGTATGTGGCATGTAACAAGGCGGAGGGCGCCAACAACTACGGCGAGATCAACGTGTACGAGATCAACTCCGAATCCGGCCGCATGCGCCAGATTCCCAGTTCGCCTTTCCCTTCCCAGGGGCGCGATCCCGTGGCTGAAGCCGTCTCCCCGGACTACGGCAGTCTCTTCGTCGTTAACCAGGACGACAACGCCATCGAGCAATTCGGAATCGGCACTGACGGAAAGCTCTATCCCTTTAACACGGTCAATACTCCCGGGATCTTCCCTCTGGCTATCGCCGCCACCAAGTCCAATCTATTTATTGTCGATCTTTATCAGCCGTTGCCCATTTGTTCGGATGCAGAGCCGTGCTCCGGCTCCATCGGCGTCTTTCCGCTCGCGGCAGCCAGCGGCACTACGCCCGTCACCATTGGAACGCCGGTCACCAATCCCGCCGTCAATGGCCAGTACTGGCCTTTGGCTCTCTCCGGCGCGAACGCATCTCACATTATCGTGCCGACCGGTGTGAACGTTCTTGCATCTGGCGCTGACGTCTACGTGACTGCTTACGATTCTTCGGTCACGCCCAACGTCGGATATGTCTTCGGATTTTCGATCGGCACGGGCGGCGTTCTCGCGCCCCTGAGCGGCTCGCCGTTTGCGGCCGGCGTCAAGCCTTCCGCGATTGCCAGCGACGCCACCAGCACGCGTGTGTACGTCACCGACTCCGCGAGCGCCCATGTATTCGGCTTTACCGCAACATCGGGCGGCTTGACGCCGATCGCCGGCAGCCCCTTCCCGGCGGGCAATCAGCCCTCTGCCATCGTTGTCGATAAGGCTTACCCATTCGCCTATGTGACCAACTCGCAGGACAGCAATGTGACCGCATACTCCATTGCGTCCAGCGGCGCGCTCAGTTCCATCGGCACCTATGCCACAGGCCTGCAGCCGGTGGCGATTGGAATCGACCCTTCCACCGAACATTTCCTCTTCACCGTCAACTTTCTCGGCAACACGGTCTCAGGTTTTGATTTGAACACCACCAGCGGAACACTTCTGGATTCGCAACTGTCGCCTTTTCCGAGCAACGACCAACCATCCGCCGCGGTAGCGATACCGCACGACGGAACGGGCGGCGGCATTCACCCGTGAGCGTCAACGTTCGCTTCATTCCGGCAAGGGAGCCGGTGGCCATTCTCCGTATTCGGCTTTTACAATGAACACGGGGCAACTTTAACGAGTTTATTGGGGGCTCCACCTGGCGGGCCCATAACGAAGGAAGCGCATGAAGTTGAGTAAATCGAGCCAGCTCGTTCTGGTCTCCGCAATTGGCCTGGTCCTGGCCACCTTTTTGACTGCCTGCAATCTGGTTACGATCGACTATATTTTCGTGGCCTCCTCCGCAGGCAGCTCTTCGGGCAGCGCCGGACAAATCTACACCTACGCCGTCGACGCCAAATCAGGTGCGCTGCGCACCGCCGCTTCGCCTGTTTCCTCCGGCGGCTCGGGCCCCATCGCCATGGCCACCACCTCCGACTATTACAACCTCTACGTCGCCAACAAGGGCAACAACTCCGTGGTTCACTTTGCCATCAGCGACCACGGCATTTTGATCCCTAAGGAAAACATCACTCTTGCTGCAACGCCCGTGTCGGTTGCAGTGAATCCAGCCGGCACCTATTTGTACGTCGTCTCGGGCACCAGTTCCGCGACGCTCACTGAATACGCCCTCAGTTCCGGCGCCATCGGCTCCGCCACTGCCACGATCTCACTGAGCGTTCCAGGGTTTGCCGCCGACACGATCCTTCCCACAGGTGTCAGTGTGCTAGCCAACGGCAAGGCCGTTTACGTCACAGCGTACGACAAGTCGGCATACAATCCCGGTGGCGCCACCACCAGCAACGCCAATCCGGGCTGGCTGTTTGGTTTAGTTGCAGGCTCCGGCGGCGCGCTCACGCCTACAACCGGCAGCCCGTATCAGGCCGGGGTCAAGCCGTCCGCTCTTACCACCGATCCAGTCAGCCGCTTTGTCTTTGTCACCGACTACGCTTCCAACGAACTGATCGGATACACGGTCCTCTCGACCGACGCCCTGCAGTTCATGGTCAACGGCCCGTTCAAAACCGGCAACGAGCCGACTTCAATTGCCATCGATCCCCGCGGAATCTTCATCTACCTCACGAATTCGCTGGATCAGACGGTCGGGGCCTACTCCATTGCACTGCCCACCGGCACGCCGACGTCGGACATTGGCGCCGCCGGTACCGCCGCGATTACTACCGACACGAACCCAGTATCGCTCGTGGTGGAGCCGGCGCTCGGACGCTTCGTCTACACCGCCAACTATCTTGGCAATTCCGTCTCCGGGTTCAAACTCAACCCCAGTGACGGAACCATCGAGCAAACTCAGGCCACGCCATACCCCACTGGCGCGAATCCGACGGCCCTTGTCGCGGTTCCCCACGGGAACCACGCGTTATCGACTCCCGAATAGAGACGCAGAAGATCCAAATCGAGAAGAGCCCGGCCTTCGCGGCCGGGCTTTTTGATGGCAGCAGGCCGCGATCAATCCGTGGTCTCAGTTCCTACTCCCTGGTCCCTAATCGCTGGCCGCTGCAATTTTCACTACCGTCGTCGCGTGCAGCCACTCGCGCAGCTTACGCTGCGCCGGCTTCTCAATGAAGTAGAGCGCGAGGATGGCCAGCCCAATCAGCAAGACGTAACTGATCCACGGATCGAAGCGCGCCAGCCCCAGCGCATCCAGGATATGCGAGTTGTGAATCAGGTTCCACAGGCTGAAGTGCAGCAGGTAAAGGCAGTAGCTGGCCTCGCCCACAAAAACCAGCGGGCGGATACCCAGCGCGTGGGCCAGAAGATTTTCGCCCGCCAGCCCCAGCACAATGCAGCCAAACAACGGCATCAACAAACCATCGTGAATGATCGCGTAAGGCACCAGCGAACCCATGCTGAGCAGTCCGTATATTCCGCCGAACCCGATGATCCCCAGCCAAAGCCGCAAGCGAGCCGTCCGCGCGATCATCCGGTTCAAGTCAGCGAGCATCACGCCGAAAACGAAACTGAAAACGTGCGTGTAGGGGGTGTACTTCAGCGCCTCCAGCCAAGGCCCGTAACTCCATCGGTCAGGGTGCGCAATGCCGTCGGGATTGAACGCAATGTAGAGTGCGCCCGGAACCAGTCCCAGCGCCCACACCCCGGCCATCTTCATGATGTGCGGGGCGATGCGCTCCGGGCGCTTCCACTTCGCCACCCAGGGAAAGATCATGTAGTAGGCCGCCTCGGCCGACATCGTCCACGCCGGAGTATTCAGAAATGTCGCTACCGCGGGAACAAAGCCCTGCAGAAGCAGCGGCGTCAGCACCACGCCAGTCCAGAACATGGCCTTGGTATGCACCGGGTATTCCCCGCTCAATTGACCCAGGCTGAGTACCAGGCTGAGAAAGTAGATGGGATAGATGCGCGTGACCCGCGCCTCCCAAAAGCGCTTGCGGTCCAATTCCCCGTTGCGCGCCCGCTCCGAGTAGTTGTAGGCCAGCACGAATCCCGAAAGCAGAATGAAGTAGCTGACCGAGATAAATCCGGCGTTAACTACCGGCGCCAGAAATCCGAACCATTGGGGATTGGAGAAGTGGAAAAGCACGATGTTGACGGCCGCGAAGCAGCGCAACCCCGTCAGGGCCTTCAGCGGCGCCGGCTTGATCGCTTGTGCTGACCTGCTCGATTCCACGTGCTGTTAGACGTCTCCGAACCAAAAGACAGCCACTAACCACTAGCTTCTAGCCGCTAGCTTAGTCGTGCTAAAACTGCCGACTCGCTCGAGACGAGAGGCATTGGAAAGGGATTCGCGGCGGTGGAACTTCGAATTGGACCGCCCAAGTAGATGTGACGGAGCTAGTGGCTAGAAGCTAGTGGCTTGAAGCTGCTTTTTACGCTGTCACCAGCGATCCCACCTTCTCGCCCAGCACCACGCGCCGGATGTTTCCCGGGTGATTCATGTTGAAGACGATCATGGGCAGGTTGTTGTCCTTGCACATGCTCACCGCGGTCAGGTCCATCACCTTGAGGCCCTGTTGAAGGATCTGCATGTAGGTAATCTGTTCGTACTTCACGGCGTCTTTCACAAGGACCGGATCGGCGTTGTAGATTCCCTCCACCTTGGTGCCCTTCAGCAACACATCGGCCTTGATCTCCATGGCGCGCAGGCTGGCCGCAGTATCGGTCGAAAAGAACGGATTCCCCGTGCCCGCGGCGAAGACCACGACGCGGCCTTTTTCAAGGTGCCGCACCGCGCGGCGCCTGATATACGGCTCCGCAATCTGGTTCATGAATACCGCCGTCATCACCCGGCATTGCACGCCGAGTTGTTCCAAGGCGTCCTGCAGCGCGATGGCGTTGATGACCGTGGACAGCATGCCCATGTTGTCCGCGCTCACGCGGTCCATCTCTTTGGCTTGCTCTTCCACGCCGCGGAAAAAGTTGCCACCGCCGACCACGATCGCGATCTCCACGCCCAGAGCGTGGACGTCCGAGATCTCACCGGTAATCTCCGACACTTTGTCGGCATCCAAACCAAAGCCGCGCTCGCCAGCCAGCGCCTCACCCGAAAGCTTCAGCACGATTCTCTTGAACATGTCGTTTCGAGTATCGCATACGCATGGACCCTTGCGCTTTCGACAGAGCGTCTGTGCCGGCGATCAGGTACGAACAGCGGCTTCCCAGATTGGGCCCCTCCTCGCGCCGGTCTCAAATCAGGATCTTTAGCGGGTTTTTCGACCGATGCCTGACCGGAAATGCGATTCCTCTCCCTAGACTTGCTTCATCCGGTTCCGATGCACCGTTCTTACCGCGCTTCATCCGGCGCAATTGATCCGAATCGTTCGATGGGAAATTATGGTCGTTAAAACGCAGTGCAAGGGACACGCCTACACGGGTGTCGAGGTCGGGGCCGGAAATGTCCGCCGCTATTTCTCACGGGAAATCGACGTCATCGAGTTGCACCTCGACCACCTGCTCATCCAATGCGGCCTCAGTCCCGATTTTTTTGAGGGCCAGACGGAGATCTCCGATCCTCGTCTCAGCGCGTGGCTTGAATCGAAAAACTTCAATGGCCGCCCGGGCGAGGCTCCCATCCCTCTCGCCATGGTCCCCTCCGGCAAGAACTGTTTCCGCCTCCGCCCCATCTCGACCCATCGTCACCCCCGCACTGAACCAACCCTCGATCCCATGAACCCCGCCTGAAACGGCGCACGGTGATCGGTGAGCGGTGAACGGTGGATAGCGGACGGTAAACGGTAGGCAGTGAACCGGGGGACAGCGGGACGGAGGATAGTGAACGGTGAGCGTCAAGCGGACACCGTGCATCGCCCACCGTCCACCCGCCTTGCTACACTCGACTTGCCATGAATCTGAGCCAACTGGAGCAGGAAATCGAGCGGCACTTTGCCGCCGGACCGGCCGCCGCCGATGATCCCACTGCCATGACCGCCTTCCTCGAGCTGCGTTCCGGTCTTGAGCGCGGCGAGGTGCGCGCGGCCGAGCCCAACGCGGCTGCGCCCTCGGGCTGGCGCGTGAATGCCTGGGTCAAGCGCGGCATCCTGCTCGGCTTTCGCATCGGCACGCTCCAAGAGATGCCTGCAGCCGGCCTGTCTTTTCCCGGTCTGTCCTACGTCGACAGGGATACCTTTCCGGCGCGTCATTTCACTGTTGCCGATGCCGTACGCGTAGTCCCCGGCGGCTCTTCGGTCCGAGCCGGCGCATATGTCGCTCGCAGCGTTGCCTGCATTCCGCCCATGTACATCAACGTGGGCGCCTACGTCGACGAAGGCACGCTCGTTGACTCCCACGCGCTGGTCGGCTCCTGCGCCCAGATCGGCAAGCGCGTTCATTTGAGCGCCGCGGCGCAAATCGGCGGCGTGCTCGAGCCTGTCAACGCCAGCCCGGTGGTCATCGAGGATGACGTGCTGGTCGGCGGCAACTGCGGCGTCTATGAAGGCACAATCGTGCGCAGGGGCGCTGTGCTGGCAGCCGGAGTTATCCTGACTCGCGGCACGCCCCTGTTCGATCTCGTGAACGGCACAATTCTGCGCGCCTCCGCGGATCTGCCGCTCCTCGTTCCCGAAAACGCCGTCGTCGTCCCTGGCGCGCGGGCTGTCAATAAAGGCAAAGGTCAGGAGTGGGGCCTCAGCCTTTACGCCCCCGCCATCGTCAAGTATCGCGACGACAAGACCGACCTGAGCACTGCGCTTGAGGAGCTTTTGCGATAAAAAGGCCTCCTCATCGCCAATCTTCCGCCGCAGCCGCATTGCCATCCGTCAACGGACCGCGCTCAGCCGCGTCTAAACCCGTGGAAAGTGTCTTGCCCAAAGACTCTATGAAGATTCGGTCTTCCCTTGGTCCCGCTCTCCTGGTTCCAGCCCTCTCACTGGCAGTGCTTCTTTGCCTGCGCGATTCCGGTTCTGCCCAGCAGCCCGCCACCCCACGGCCCATGACCAGCATGAAGGTGGAGGCCCGCGAAGTTCTGCTCCCCGTCACGGTCGTCGACAAGAAAGGCGCCCTGGTCCCCGACCTGACCGCAAAGGACTTCAACCTGACCGAGGACGGGCGTCTGCAGGTCATCAAGAGCTTCACCACACAGAGCGATTTGCCCTTCCGCCTGGGATTGCTCGTTGAAACCAGCCGCAGCGTTTATCCGGCCATCGACGCGGAGCGTAAAGCGGCCGAGAAATTTGTCGAGCTCATGCTCCCCGCCGACCCTAAAGCTGCTGCTCGCGGCAACGAAGCCTTTCTGATCCACTTTGACCGCGAAGTAGAGCTGCTTGAGGACTTCACGAACTCTCGCGAAAAGCTGGATCATGAGATCGATGCCATGACTCCGACCTCTCGGGAACAAAACTCCCAGGGCCCGGAGACCCGCAGCGACGACCACGGATACGGCGACCATGGCGGCGCAAGCCACGGCGGCGGAACGCAACTCTACGACGCCATCTATCTCTCGTCGGACGAGCTGATGAAGCCCAAGGACGGCCGCAAGGCCCTTGTCATCTTCTCTGACGGCGTCGATCGCGGCAGCAAGGAGACAATGAACGACGCCATCGATGCGGCTGACCGCGCCGGCGTGCAAGTCTTCACCATCTGCTTCAAAGGCGAAGAGGAGCGCGGCGAGAACGGCTTTCCCGGTGGCCACCACGGCGACGGCGGCGGCTATCCCGGCGGAGGCTACCCCGGTGGCGGAGGCGGTTGGCCCGGCAGCGGAGGAGGGGGCCGGCATCCTGGCGGCACCAATGCACCGCAACTGGACGGCAAAAAGATCATGCAGGAGATCGCTTCGCGCACCGGCGGAATGTTTTTCGAAGCCAAGAAGAAAGACAGTCTCG
>Ga0265316_10002013_pt1 | contig 21392 bp, 9 predicted proteins | sample 4522metaG_FD_202092 | JGI IMG/M metagenome (GOLD analysis project Ga0265316, IMG submission 202092) | Rhizosphere microbial communities from Carex aquatilis grown in University of Washington, Seatle, WA, United States - 4-5-22 metaG | ecosystem: Host-associated > Plants > Roots > Rhizosphere >... | reverse complement strand
TAATTCTACTTTGACAGATTAGGTTTTTCTGAGATTTTTCAGCTTTTTTACCCCAAACCCAAAAGGGAGAAAGCTGAAAAATCAACCAGTTCCCTTTTGGGATTAAGGGTAAAAACTGGTTGATTTTGAAATCTGTCAAAGTAGAATTAATTTTGGTGAAAGAAAACTTCCTTTTCATAAAAATATTTAAAATACTGTTTTATGAAAAGTATGATCTAAATCTACCCTGAAGCCCAATTCAACTTTCAATTTGTAGTTTTTATAGTACTTATAAAGGCTTTTTTGTTTGGTATGGTTCAAAATGTATCCAATTACATAAATTCTGTTAACATTGCTCCAATTGTTGAAATGTTCTTTAATGACTTCTAAATCATTTATAGAATAAGAAGCATTAATAACTCTGCCCATACTATCGATTGAGGCAGGCTCAATAGTTATTTTTTGATCGGATAATGAATCAACAATTGAGTTTAGCGTATCAGCAAAGTATAATAATAACTGGGCCTTAGCGGGAAAATCATTGGTGGTTACAACACGTAAAACGAGCCGCTTAATATATTCTATGTGACTAACAGAATTTTTAAAATTAAAAGCAATGATTTGTTGAAGTTTTATGGTGTCAACATTTTCGAGAATAGTATCAAGTTCCCATTCAGGTGGAAGATTCACTCCATTATTCTTCAAACTTAAACTGGAATCTCCAATTGGCAGTGCAAAGGAACCCTGGTAATGATAGTCCATTAATAATTTTGAATAATTATCCTGTTTTTCACATGAGACAAAAGCTATCGCGAATAGAGTAAAAAAGAATGCTATATATTTTGACATCTGTGCCTTCATTTGTCAGTTAATTATTGAAATATTTTGGAAATATTTTCTAAAATTAGCAGATATATCCCTTCTATATCTGGCGAACCATTAAAAATTATCAAATTAAAATAAATTGGTTCGCAAAAAAGCCAGTATAAAGTATTCAAATGTTAGATAAATTCAATATTATCTTCCTTACAGTAAAATCAATGTTTTTTATTAACTTTAATATGAAACATATCAATTCTTAAAACGTAAAAATTGTCATAGCTTACTAAAGTACTTAACTTAAACTTTCTTATTTGCCTTTTAAAAGTCAAATTTCGTTAACTTTATAAGTACTTTTTATAAATAACAAATAATTGGGCATGAAGTTTTGGTGTTTGAAAATTATGTTGATTAAATTCAGGTGTGATGAAGAATAAAAAAAGTGCAAATTTTCTTTCTATTCTTATTGAATGTATTGCTTTATGGAAGAAAATAACATTGGCGTTTTTGATTTTATTGTTAGTTAGCAATACTTCATTTGCAGCTATTAAGACTTGGGCTATTGCAGGAGGAGGGTTCTGGACTACTCCGGCAAATTGGGGAGGAGCAATTCCACAACCAGGCGATGATGTTGTAATTAATCAAACTGTAGCTGGGAATATCACAGCGGTTCCTTCTTTAACGTTGAATTCAATAAGTATTGGCGGTACGCAGAATGTGACCCTTATAGGTGCTGCTGGAGTTACTATTACTATAAATAATACTAATGCTACACCTGCTTTAAGTGTTGCTTTAGGACGTACACTTACTTTTGGTGGAGGAGCAAATGTAGTTAATCTTACATTGCAAACTGTAACAACCCCTACAGTAGTAACTGGAGTACTTGCCAATTCTGCAAATAATACGATCACAATAAATGCTTCACAAACTTTAAATATAAATGCGGGAGGTACATTTACTGCAAATGTTGGAACAATAAATGTAAATGGTTCAATTTCTAATGCAGGCACTGTTACAGGTGCTGCTGGAAACCTCTCCTTTACAGCCAATAGTACATATAATCATAATCAGAATGGAGGAACAATACCAATTGCAACCTGGAATGCAACTTCTAGTTGTATCATAAATGGTACAACCAATACTGCACCAGTAGGATTAAATCAAAGTTTTGGAAATCTTAATTTTAATTGTACTGGACTCACTGCAGCCGTAACGATGGCAACAGGCGCAGCAACTGCAGTTACTGGTAATCTTATAATAACAGGCACATCGGCAGTAAATACTTGCTCTGTAAATCCGGCAGGTAATAATCTTACTGTTTCAGGAACAACAACTGTTAATGCGAATGGACTGCTAGTTGATAATAATGATGTTGGCACTAATACATTTACCGGAGCAGTTACTATTAATATAAACGGCACTTTGTCAACTGCAAATAATTCACCGTATAATTTTAATGGGGGATTGACAAATAGCGGGGCTATCACTTTGGGAGGCACAGGAGCAATAGCATTCGCTTCAGCAAATGGAATAACAAATAGCGGAACAATCGCAGCTGGTGCGGTTTCATTTACAGCTAATCAAAATATTAGTGGTTCAGGTACAATAACGTTTACAGGCGCTGTATCAATTGCTAATAACGTAACTGTAACAAGTTCTACAACCATTTCAATTGCAGGAGTGCTTAATGGAGGAAATGCTTCTTCAACCTGGATAAATAGTGCAAATTCAATATTAAATTACAGTAATGCCGTAAATCCTATGGCCCTAGGAGTATTAAATGCTACTGCAAACCCGAATACTGTAAATTATAATTTAGCTGCAGGTGGTCAGACAGTAGCTGGGACAACATATTATAATTTGACATTGGGTAATACTAGTGGTACGCAAACTGCAGGTGGGGCAATATCAACAACAATTCTAAATAACAATACAGCTGTTGCTGATATATTCAATATGGTCACTTTCGCTTTATCTGGAGCTACAACGATAAATAACACAGGCACAATAAGAACTCAAAACATTTCAGCTACTCCCTTGCCCACAGGACTTAATTGGGGTGGTACGGTTAATTACAATGCAGCAAACGGTTCACAAACAGTTATGGCAGGTACCTATAACAACCTTATAATGAGCAATACAAGTGGCACACAAACAACTAGCGGAGCTATTATTGTTAGTGCTGCATACACATCAGCAGTTGGGGGTATATTAAGTACTTCTTACAATATAAACTTTAATGGCACTACTGCTTGCGGAGGCAGTATTAATGCTTCTGCCAATACCATTGCGTATGCAATTACTGCCCTAAATATTTATCCCGGGACATATAATAATTTAACACTTGGGGGTGCTGCTTATGCTTTATGTGCTGGGACAACAACTGTTAATGGTACTTTGACAATCAATGGAACAACACTGAATGTTGCCGCTAATACAATAATAGCAAATGCTACAGTGACTCCGACAGGTACAAATACCATTAACATTTCAACAGGTACTTTTACTGCCAATAACAATTTGTTATTGTCTACGGCTAATGATGTCATTACTTTTACTGGTGCAGGAACTTTAAATGTTACCGGCAATTTTTCATGCAAAACCCTTACCGTCAACGCAGCAACAATAAATATCTCAGGAAATTATACCGGTAATACATTAACTGGCAATACTGGCAATATTAATATAGGAGGTGTTTTTGCCCCTACTACTTACACCATTAATACCAGTACTGTTAACTTTAATGGGATAGCACCACAAAGTATTCCTGTTTTAACTGGCTATTATAATTTAAAAATCTCAAATGGACAAGTAAATCCTTTACTGGGTAGTGTTTCTATTAATGCTACAGGTATATTGACACTTACATCTGGCATCATCGAGCTTGGAAATTATAATTTGACCATTAATAATACAGCTACGAATGCTATTCAAGGTTCATTTAGTAACTCAAATATGATTGCTACCGATGGAACAGGTTATTTAATAAGAGCTTCAGGTTCTGTTCTTCCTATTATCAGCCCAACAGGTTCTATAAATTCCGGAAATTTTTACTCTCCTTTTACAATTACATCTGTCAGCAATCTTGCTACCATATATAACATTAGGGCTGTATCGACTTACCTGGGTGCGAATTTCATCGATAAATATTTTGATATTTATACAAATGTTGCCAGAACTATTACTGCTACTTTTCAGTATGATCCTGCTGAAATAAATGGTAATCCGGCAAATTATTCAATTTGGTTTAAACCGACAGTTGGCAATTGGCAGACTCCTCCACCTTCCGGTACATCAAGTTATGGAGTCAATACTTTTACTATAACTGGAACGACAAGTTTTACAACAACCAGCACATACTGGACTGCAGGTTTATCAAGTACATATTATTCCTACCAATCAGGCAGTTGGAATACGCCAAGCACCTGGACTTCAGATCCGGGAGGAACTACACAGGTTGGAGCAACTGTACCTGGAACAAATGATATTGTAGTTATTTTATCTGGCAGAACGGTTACTCTGCCGGCAAATATTGCTGCATCAGGTCTCGATGTAACCATTAATAATGGAGGTTTTCTTGATCTTTCAACATTTCAATTTACATCAGGTTTGTTAGCATTGCGTGGGCAAGGCACCTTAAAATCTTCCTTGAATTTTCCAAATCCCGTTGCGACTAATACATTTATTAATGCCGGAGGAGGTACTACAGAATATAATGCAAATATAAATTTACCGGCACAGGCAACTTATAATAATCTTACTATAAATACAGGTGGTATTGTTGTTCAATTAAATAATGTTCTTACTTTAAATGGAAACTTATATGTAAAACAGGGAACTTACCAGATTAATGATAATACAGCCAACAGGCGTCAGTTAATTATTAATGGAAATGTTACAGTAGATAATGGAGCTTCTATAACTGTGGGCACTGGTGTTACTAATACTATTACTGATCCCACAACAGCTACTATTGGCGGTGTTGCTCCTTTCATAAATTATTACGATTTACATTCACACAGGGTTGTGATTAATGGTGATTTCACCAATAATGGAACAGTTAGGTTTACCAATATGCCATATCCTGTCTATAACTCTTTTCCGTCTCTCGCAGTTGGTCCGACAACCGGTTTTGCTTCAGTTTATTTCCAGGGTGCATCAAACAATACACTGACCTGTAATGGTACAACTGACTTTTATAATTTAATTATTGATAAAGGATTAATTGACCAAACATATAAACTAACTATTTATTCTTCGGCTTATTCCAATTTCAGATTATTTGGTGCAAATAATGCTGCCGGTGACAACCCTCAGGCAGCCAATTCCAATCTAAGGAAGGCATTATGGATCCGAACTGGTACGCTCGATTTAACAGGTCTTACTGTAATACCATCCCTTACAGAAGGCAATACTGCTGCACCAACTACAAGTGATTTTTTTATACCTGCAAATGCAGCAATGGTGATTGATGGTACTGATGTTATTGTCTTATCAACTGCCGATGATTACAATGAAGTAAATATTGCTTATGGTCTTGCAGGTGGATCGAATGCTACTTATGGAATTAATACAACCGGTGGACATAGTGCCTTATCGATATTAGGAAAGCTACAGGTGAATAATGGTTATTTATCTACCCGCGAATCAGCCGGTTTAACGTATTGGAACTTTGCTCCGGGGGGACAGTTCATTATGAATGGAGGTACTGTTGATACCAAACAAATTGACGATGCTGCAGGAAGTAATAACGGCCTGTTAACTTATATACAAACCGGTGGAACAGTAATTATTCGTGGCCGTTTTCAGCATAACCTTCAATATTCAGCAGTTTCCGATCTTGTAAATACGAACCTTAATACAACAAGATTAGCCAATGGAATCAATGCAGCTGATGGCTCATTTAATATAAACAGCAATGCAGCCAGCGGGTTCTCAATGTCAGGTGGCAATATGCAAATTTACGATGTTTGCAATAATGTTGCTTCAAACGCGTTCTCAGTGACTTGCCCTATTTCAAACATAAGTGTAACCGGTGGTAATGTTCAAATAATTCCTACAACCGGGACCGGTGGTGATGCTAATTATTTAATAAACTCATTGGCGCCATTTTGGAACCTTTCAATTAACCAGGTTAGTAGCGCTTCTATAGTACAGCTAAATATTAATCCACTGACTGTTTTGCAAAACCTTTCACTTCAAACTACAACTCAACCAGGTACTTTTGATGCTAATGGCCTTAATGTTACTGTCGGGGGCAACTTCTCTATTGCAAGTGCAGCCACATATAAATCTACCGGTACAACTACTTTTAATGGCTCAGCGAACCAAACCTTTACTATTAATGGTACCATAAACAATGGAATTGCTTTAGGACTTAGTAACCTGGCAATAAATAAGTCTTCAGGCACTTTAAATATAGCCGGGTCTTCATTGACGGTACAGGGAACATTTGACCTTACCAATGGCATTCTCGACGATGGCGGCAATACAATATATGTTGCCGGTAATATGACGAACTCAGGAACCCATATAAGCACTCCAGGAACCGGAAAAATTCAATTAAACGGTATTGCTGCCCAGACAATAGGTGGTAATGGCAATGGTGTTTTCCAAAATCTGGAACTGAATAATAATACTGCAGCAAATCCTGCACCGGTTTCTTTAATTGCCAAAATAACTGTCAATGGCACGCTAAACCTGCTTTCAAATAAAATATTTAATCTGGCTAATGACCCTACTATCGCTTCCTATAACCTTACAATTGGGCCTTCGGGTTCAATTTCTGCCACATCTTTTAGCAATTCATGTTACATACATTCAAATGGTAAATTGGGCGATGGAGGTATTACAAAAATATTTTCCTCTACTACGGCATTTACATTTCCGGTTGGCGCCTATTCAACAAAGCGGCCGGCAACTTATGCTTATACACCTGCCATAATTGGTTTTGGAACAGCCCCATCTGTATATGGTTCCATTACTGTTATTCCTGTGGGCATTGTACATCCAAACGCCAATCCTAATAACTTAAGTTTGACCTATTACTGGCATGTTAAGTCAAGTGGTTTCACTCTAGGACCCGGCACTGTCAATCAAAGCTATGCGTATTCTATAACTGATGTAAATTCTGTTGAAACAAACTATGTCCCGGCCAGGTTTAATTATATAACTTTTACCTGGTCAAATGGTACTACTGCCAGTGTGAACACAATTGCCCATAGTTTTGGGCCTGCATGGTTGACTGGTACTAATTTCATTGATGGTGATTACACTGCAGGAACAGGTTCCCCAGCAAATCCTTTTGTAGCGCAAAAGATATTTTATAGTTATCATTGTCCTGCCCCAGCTGGGGGTCTATGGGACAATGCTGCGATATGGTCATTAACAAGTCATGCAGTCTATAGCAACCCCACAAATCTAGTTCCGGGAGCTAATGATATTGTTCTTATAGGAAATAATGATTCTGTTTATTTGAATAGACCGGCTGCACCAAATACATACACCACGATGAACCCAGATCCAAGAAGTTGTGCAAGTTTGCAAATTGCTGCCGGATCTGCTTTAGATATTGGTTGGAACCCGGCGTGCAACTTTTCTGTTGTGTCTTCCAGCTCTGCTATTAATGGTTCAGGCAACGGTAATTTCAGGTTATGTACAGGTTATAATTCACCTGTTGCTTATACGTTCCCTTCTGGTGATTTTTCTGATTATAATGCAAACCAGGGAACAACAGAATTCTATTCAACCAATGCATCTGCTGGTGGTACATATTATTTGCCGCAAGGTGTTACATCTTATGGCAACCTGATATTATCGCCTGTTGGCGGATCAAATGTTATTTTCGCAAATAATAATCTTACAATTAATGGAAATTTAATAACCCGCGGACAAAATGCCGATTCCTGGTTTTGTCCTACATGGACAGGTGCTTATCTTTCTAATCCTACTGTTACTGTTGCAAAAACAATCACCATTAACGGGAACTTGTTAATCCAGGGTGGAGCCCTTATATGGTATGGTAATGGCGCATTGGCCCAGAATTTTGTTATTTATGGAAATGTAATAGTAAATCCCTGGGGTGCAATTATGAATTCTCAGTGGGGAAATCCAGGTACAAATCAAAGTATGTCTATCGGGGGCAGCTTAATTAACAATACTAATAATGCTATGGGAAATGGGGCAACCCAAACTACCAGTACAGTTGACTTTAACTCAAGTGGAGCAATACCTGTTACATTTTTCGGTTCTAATAATGCTTTAATTACAAATACAGCAGGTACGCCTGGAACGACTTTCAGTACTGTTACTATTAACAAAGGCACATCCCAGGCAACTACCCTTACTTGTAATATTGGGGGAACATTAACTACACTTGCCGATAACTGGCTAACCTTGCAAAATGGTACGTTTATATTTGCACGAACTAATCCGGCGACTGATTTCACGGTATCAACAAACACACCTCTTACAATTCCATCTTCGGCTGGTTTAAATATAAATTATTCTAACACTGGTAATAAAAATATTCTTATCGCTAATAATACATTAAATACAAATGATCTATATCTAAGTGGTAAACTAACAATAGTAAATGGAAACGTTTATATCGGACCTGTAAATGCTCCAGCTAACAATAACGATATTGAATTTTCAAGTGGAGGAACTTCTGCAATTGAAGTTGATGGCGGCAACCTTATTGTTAACGGGCAAATACGGCGTAATCCTTTAAATGCAGCCGGTATATTGAGCTATACGCAAACGGGCGGCAATGTTACAATTAATGGAAACGCTGCAATTGCAACTAATGCGAAACTTGAAGTGCTGAATAATGGAAGCCAGTTTAATATGTCGGGAGGAACCCTTACTATTATTCGTGGCGGAGGTACTACATTTGGTGATCTATATTTAAGACCTCAGACAAGTTCTGTAACCGGAGGTACAATTGTTTTTGGGCCTGGTGCTGCTATTGGAGCAAATCAAAACTACCAGTTAGATGCAAATATACCTTTAAATAACATTACCATTACTGGCTTTAATGCAGCAAATATGGCTACTGTTCAACTTATGGTTAGCCCATTGGTGGTAAATGGTAACTTTACACTAAGTAATGTAAATAGCATATTTAATGCTGTTAATGGCAGCAATAACATTAATGTTACATTTAATGGAAATCTGATCAATAACGGTGGAGTAGCTTCATATTTGTATGGTACGAATCTTACAACATTTAGCGCTAAAGCTGCTGCTCCATATTTTGGAGCGCAGAGTATTACAGGCGCTATTAATTTTTATGATGTTTTGGTAAACCCGGTCACCTCTCTCACTATGGGTAGTAACACAACTATTAACCGCAATTTAACAATCAGTTCTGGTACTTTATTATGTGGCGCTACTAAAGTTACATTATTGGGAAATCTTATTAATAACAGTAGCTATACAACCCAATCTAACCTAGCTAATCAGGGTATAAGTTTAAATGGAACAACCGCACAGCAAATTTCCGGGACCGGTTCTTTTGGCAGGCTGGAAATAAACAATGCGGCTGGTGTTAAACTTAATAATGCCATAACCCTGCAGGAAAATCTATTAATAACTCAGGGTATATTCGATATAAACCAATATTTGCTTTCTCTAGGCCAATCAAGTACAATACTTGGTATTTTTGGTCCCACAAATATGATTATTTCTGACGGGGTATATAGCAATGTTGGTATCAAGAAAAATTTTAGTGCCGGGGTACAACCATTATTTATTTTTCCAATCGGGACACCAGGCAAATATACACCAGCAAATCTCACAATCACGGCAAACACAAATGCAGGATACATTCGTATTAACAATATCAATAGCAAGCATCCGACAGTTACAGATCCGAACAATGTGCTGAATTATTATTGGGAAGTTGAGAGCTATGGTATTTTAGGGTTAAGTGGAAATTTGGTATTCAATTACTCTCAGGGTGATGTTTTAGGTCCAAATGAAAATACTTGGGTTGGTGCCGAATTAGTTGCACCTAACTGGAATTTTTTTCCTCCCGGTACAGGTTCAGTAAATCCGATTGCAAATACAATTACTATCAATTATAACAATACGAGTAGCATTAACGGAGAGTATACTGCTGGATTAGTTGGTGCCTTTCCTGCAATAGTTCCCACATATACCAGTAATTCTGACGGCAATTGGGATAATATTAATATTTGGACTCCAACCAGCCCTGTTGGTGGCCCCAATGGTTTTAATGTTATCATCAATAATAATGTTACAGCAGATGTAAATTATTGTACTACATACCAAACTAAAATAAATGGTGACCTTATAATTGGCGCAAGTACTTATGGGCATAATTTTGGTACAGTATCTGGTAATGGAACATTAACCCTGCAAAGCGCAACGTTTCCTGCCGGACGCTTTTCATCATTTTTAGATTGTACCACTGGTGGCACACTGGAATATGGGGGAATCGGTGCAAATTATACTTTGGTCGCAGACCTATACAGCAGTGTGCATAATTTGCTTTTCTCAGGCACAGGTAACCGCATATTACCTAACAATGACCTGGTAATTTGCAATCAGCTAAAGATTAATGGCCCAACAGTTGACAACAGTGTTTATAACCGTAAACTTACAATTAAGGGCACCATGGAAAGATATAATACAGGTGTTTTTAAATCTGGTGGCGGTTCAAGTGCTACTGTAACATTTGCTGGAACCGGCGCTCAATCTTTAGGCGGTGCTACAGGAGATTTTAATGGCACGAATGGTTTAAATAATTTCGAAATAAACAATACCTCTGGGTTGAACTTAAATGGATCAATTGATGTAAATAATAATCTTTTGCTAACTTCAGGTATAATTACTACATCCTCCACAAATAAACTGACAATAAATAATTCAATTATTACATGTGTAACCCCAATTGGAGGCAGTTCAACTTCGTTTGTTAATGGACCACTGATAAAAAAGATAAATCAAAGCGACAATTTTATTTTTCCTGTTGGACAAGGAACTACCCTTGGACATCAGTTTAAACTTTCTTCTGTGCAAACCGGTACAAAGTTTTGGACTGTCCAATATAACAGTCCGAACACTACTTCAGCCAATATGACTGGTAACCTGACTGCAGTAAATACTCAGGAATATTGGACAGTCAAAGCGCTTTCAGGTAACCAGGCTATCGTCAACATTAATTGGGATCCTTCGAGCGATATTACACCATTAATGACGCAGAACGGATTATCTGATATGAGAGTGGCAGATTATAATACAACTACAAATAATTGGGAAGAAATATCTTCTACAGCATCTGGTAATAATAATAATGGTACTGTTTCAACAACAAGCAGAGTAACAATTCCAGCAGCCGGAAGTTACGATTTTACAATTGCTACAATTAATACTACAAAACCTAAAGCCAGGCTTAATCCTTCCGGTCCGGTTTGCGGTACTACTCCTGCTGGTGGAATTCCTATTTCATTTTCAACACCTAACCCTGCATTACCTTACACTATCAATTATACTATAGCCGGTGCTGCCCAATCACCTATTTCGGTTACGTCACTTCCTTATACCTTGTCCACGCCTTCTATCGGAACTTATCAGCTTACTGGTTTTAGTTATTCTGGAGGAACAGGTGTTGTTGACAATGGCACAGTTGTAGTTTATGCAAATCCAACTGTTGCAAATGCTGGTTCCTCTCAATCAATATGTGGCGGTACCTATGTGCAATTGGCAGGAAATCAACCTGGCGTAGGAACAGGATTATGGACAATTACCGGCGGTACAGGTGGAAGCTTTTCAGGAGCATTTTCTCCAAGCGATCCTACAAAGTACAATACATATTTTTATGGAATAAATGGAAATAGCTATACGTTAACGTGGACAATTACAAATGGTTGTTCATCCTCATCGAATACTACTGTAGCATTTCCGTACTTACCTGTTCAACCTTCATCATTTACAGTAAGTAGTGCAACTGTTTGCCAGGGGCAAAGCGGAGTTGTATATACTGTACCTAATGATCCTCTGGAAACATCTTATACATGGAGTTATAGCGGCTCTGCTACTCTTAACAGCACTAATACAAATTCTATAACAATAGACTTTGGCCCGGCTGCCACTGGTGGTACCTTGAGCGTATATGCTACAAATGGTTGCGGCAATAGTACAAGCTCAACTATGACCATAACAGTGAATCCGATCCCGACAGCAGCGGCTGGCAGCGATATCAATACTTGTACAGGAATGGCAGCGATAGCGATGACAGGAGCTACATCAGGAGGTACAAATAGTGGGAATAGTTGGACAGGAGGAGGCGGATCAGGCTCATGGACACAAAATGCAAATCCTGCCTTCGCAACATTCACACCGAGTGCAGCATCAGGGAGCTTCACGGCAACATTAACTGTAACCGGGAGTGGATCATGTGCAGGAACAAATCCGACATCAACGAGAGTTTTAGCTTGGGCTACAAATACATCAATTTCTTCTGACCCATCAAATTCAACTATTTTTGCCAGCCAGAATACATCATTTACAGTTGTACCAGGAGGAACAGGTCCATTTACTTATGCTTGGGAAGTTTCAACAAATAGCGGAGGTAGCTGGAATTCAGTTAGCGGTGGCGTTTATAGCGGTGCAAATACAGCTACTCTTTCTATAACTGGCGCATTATTGAGCATGAATAGTTATTATTATCATTGTATTGTAACCGGTACTTGTGGTAATGCCACATCCAATTATGGAATATTAACTGTTAATCCAACAGCAACTGCAACCCTTAGTGGAACTACTTCTATATGTGTAGGACAAAATGCAACATTGACTGTAACATTGACTGGCACCGCGAATTGGAGCATTACTTATACAGATGGCGTCACTCCTCATACGATAAATAATATTGCTGCAAGTCCATATACTTTTACAGTAAGTCCATCATCAACAACTACATATACATTGAGTGCTGTAAGTGATTCAAATGGAGCCGGCACCATTTCTGGAGGAGGTGTGGTAATTACTGTTACGCCTGTTCCTGCAACTGGTCCATTGTATAGAAAACCAAATCAATAAATAATTTGATGAGGTTTGAAACAAAAAGCACCAGAGGAGAATACTTAAAATTTAATAAAAAAGAAGAAAGAGTTAATTGCAAGTAATTTCAATTAACTCTTTCTTAATTCAAGATAAACTTTAAAACCAGTCTTCTGAATGTGAACAAACAAGTACTAAATTTGAATGTGCAATCGAATGTATAAAAATTTATAATAGTAGGTAAACTGATAGACCTAATTCTTAACGCATCTTACGGACAAACCAAAATTTTGAATAGTCGCCAAACTGGCAATTTTTGTGCTGTCATTATAAATACAGTATGAGTAAGCAAAAGAACCAGGTAAAAAATCATCTGACTTTGTCCACCAGAAACCACGTTCATTAATAAAGAAGGAACTTCCCATATTAATACGCCAGCCCCCAGGAAGAGCTGAAAATCCACTTTCATTTGTTGCATCAGAATTAAAAGAGGTCCAATGAGCATTTCCTGATTCTTTCAACAGGCTGCCTGCCACACTTTTTCCACCCAACTTATTAATAAGTGTATCCCATTCATCTTTTGTTGGTATGTGCCAACCATCAGGTGAGATGCCAATATTGTTAGTTATGGCCGACCAATTGTAAAGTAAACCATAACCCGCTGAGATACCTGCATCGTTATTGTAACTACAAAAGGCTCCGGATGTTAAATTATCCCAAAGATTATTGTCCTGAACCTCCGGTATAATTGAACCATCGCGATAATGTGTAACTTTGAGGTTTTCAGCCATCCATATTTGAGAACCGATACCGATAGTAGCATATACGTTTCCATCAATATCAGAAACAGTTCCTTTTTCCCCTGTATGGTCAATGTAAGTCACACTATTACTATCCTTTTTACAACTGCTCATTAAGAATATAATTCCTAATACAATGACTGGGGTAATCAATTTTTTTCTTTTTTTTATCATTTTATATTATTTTAAGTAAAACATTTTTATTCAATAATAACTTGTTTTGAAATTTCAAATTCTTGAAGCTAACAAAAGTTATTAAATCTACAGATACAAGAATTGGTATCAAAAAGAAAGTGTAGCGAACTTTTTTTGACAAGCGTCGCTACACTACCCTTGAGAAATCTGGATCAAATTGCTTTATAACGAATAATTAATAGACTCGCCGCCAATTGTTCCACTAACACGACCACCTTTACCTGATGAATTAATGATGATCGTAATATTGATATTGATTGTTTCGTCATAATCTGGACCAGTGACTTTGATACCGCCTCCAATATCAAAACTGGATGCTGTTCCAAAGGTACCTCCAGATTCGATAGTAAAAGTTCCTGCCAAAGAAACATAGGGAGCACCATTCATTGTATATTTTTGACCATTTGACATAAAAGCGTAATCATTTATTGTCTCGGTAAAGCCAAGTAACATAGTACCACCCAGAATACTACCTGTTTGATCATTAAAACTCATGGAACCTGTTAAGCTTCCTGTTACATGAATACTACCTCCTTGCGGACCCTGAACGGTAACATCTACTGATTCATTTAAAGGAATAGTTGATTTTAAGGTTTGGGTTGACTTTAAAGCATTCGTATTAGAGTAACCTGACATGCTTGCTTTGAATATCTCATTAACGAGCGCTTTTTTGTCAAGTCCTGTAGTGGCAGTTTTATCTTTCGAGCAACTAACCAATGCCAATAATGCAACTGTGCTAAATAATATTAATATTTTTCTCATTTTATTTTCGTCAGTGTTTAAAGTGCTGACTCCGCACTTTTTGTTTGTTAATTTATCGGGTTCGTTCAATTGTTTCATTTCATCATAATGACTAATTTGCAAATACTTCTATAGTATACAGCACTTTTTTGTTTTATACGAGTAAATTTAATTTTGATAACATTTAATATAGATTTTTTCTTTATTGTTATGAAAAATCATGAATTACACAAAAAGAGATTTACTAATTTCACTTGTGCACATTAAGGTTTTTTCTAATCATAAATTTTATTTCTGCAGGAGATAAAACGAAAGACCCCTGAAAATGAAAATTTTCAGGGGTCTTTAAAGTAGCGGGGACAGGACTCGAACCTGTGACCTTTGGGTTATGAGCCCAACGAGCTACCAACTGCTCCACCCCGCAATATATTTTATATTACATTTAATTTCAAAACGCTTAACCCGGAACTGTCTAAAAGGTTAGATTATCCTAAGTTTAACAGGAACGCAAAGATATACTAGTTTTAATATCTGGCAAAAAAAATATACCTTTTATTCAATTATTTTTTAAGTATTACGTAAGTTTACTGGCTTAAATTTCCTTAAAATATAATGGTTTATGCCAAAAATTTTTAAGCTTATCGATATTACCAAACTTCAGAAAGAAGCTCAAAAAGATTATTTTGATCGTCATTCTCCAATAATTATTTGTGATGATGACGCGAATGAAGGTGAAAAATTCAAAGTTAAGATTCGCATTGGCAGTGAGTACAATCATCCTGACGATGGCGATCATTTCATAGGCTTTATTCAATTGTGGAACCGCGAAACATTATTAGCTGAAGTAAAAATGTTCCCCGGAACAATGGGCAGTACGGCAGGACAGCCTGAAATTGATTTTTATGTTGTTCCTAAGATCAGCATGAATTTGACAGCAATGTCATATTGCACCAGGCATGGATTATGGCAAAGTGAACCTAAGGAAGTGACGGTAATTAAAAAAAGTGATAATAGTTAGTCGTATTGAAAATTTAAAAAAAACAAGATATAATAGGTCGATGAATTGCAGAAAAAGAAATTATTACTAAAAAGTTTCAAGATATTTATTTTTTCTAGCAGGTTAACCATTGAAGTTTTTAAAGGCCTTCAGCCTATAGTCTAAATATCCGAAATTATTTTGGTAATTGCATTTTCAGATGATTTTAAACAGAATGTAAAATGAACAAACCTAAACGGAAACTCTCACAGCGACTGAAAGACAAATATCGTCTTATAATTTATAATGATAATACATTTGAGGAAATGGGATACATCCGTCTGAAGGGATTTAATCTCCTTTGGATTATGGGTGCGTTAGGTACTACTTTGGTTGCGCTTACAGTATTACTCATTTCATATACTTCGGTACGTGAACTTTTACCGGACTATCCTTCAAGCAAACTTCACAGGATAGTTCTGATGAATGCCTTAAAGCTGGATTCACTTGAGCATGAAATTGAAATCAGGGATAAATATTTTACAGACCTGAACAATATTATTTCCGGGAAAAACACGGTTGATACTCTTAGTTCTAATCAAGAAACCGTAAAAACAAAAAGCATAAAATTTTCAAAATCAAATAAAGATTCATTATTTAGAAAGCAGATTGAAGAAGAGGAGCAATTTAATTTAACATTTTCAAACCAGCCAAAACAACAATCATCAACGAATCTTTCACAAATCCACTTTTTCACACCATTGAGAGGAGTGGTTACAAACGGCTTTAATCCGAGAATTAATCATTTTGGAATAGATATTGTCGCTGGTCCAAATGAAGTTATTAAGGCAGTTTTAGATGGGACAGTCATTTTATCAACCTGGACACTGGAAACTGGATATGTAATTGAAATACAACACGAGAACAACCTCGTTTCAGTTTATAAACATAATGCTGAAGTATTTAAAAAAGCTGGAAGCCATGTTGAGGCCGGGGAAGCAATTGCTATAGTTGGTAATTCAGGTGAATTAACTACAGGACCCCATCTTCATTTTGAACTTTGGTATAACGGCAACCCGATAAATCCGGAAGACTATATTGTCTTTTAATTCCAACCGACAATTAAATGATTTTAATTCAATTATCCAATTTAGGATGACGAAACGAATTGTAATACTTGGATCAACTGGTTCAATTGGCACACAGGCTCTGGAAGTAATACAAACACATCCTGACAATTTTGGTATTGAAACAATTACTGCCTATAATAACGCAGAGTTACTTATAAAACAGGCTTACAAATTTGTGCCCGAAAATGTAGTAATAGTAAATAAAGAGAAGTATAATTTTGTAAAAGAGTCGCTAAGCAAACTTCCGATTAAAATATTTTCAGGAGAAGAGTCACTTTCCGAATTAGTAAAATCTTCCACGGCTGATATTATTCTAAACGCAATGGTAGGGTATTCGGGTCTCCTGCCCACAATAAATGCTATAAAAGCCGGGAAAACCATAGCCCTTGCAAATAAAGAAACACTGGTTGTTGCCGGAGAACTTATTACATCTTTAGCCAAACAATTTAACGTTAATATTTATCCAATTGATTCTGAACATTCGGCAATTTTTCAGTGTTTAGAAGGTGAGAGTCAAAATAAAGTAGAAAAGATATATTTGACAGCTTCAGGTGGACCTTTCAGGGGCAAGGATTTGAATTACATTAAAAATATTAAACCCAAAGATGCACTCAATCATCCGAATTGGTGCATGGGAAACAAAGTAACAATTGATTCGGCTTCACTTATGAACAAAGGTCTTGAAGCAATAGAAGCCAAGTGGCTTTTCAATCTTCTTCCGGAACAAATCGAGGTCATTGTTCATCCGCAGTCAGTCATTCATTCATTGGTTCAATTTCAGGACGGATCAATGAAAGCTCAAATGGGTCTTCCAGATATGCGCTTACCAATTTTATATGCGTTAAGTTATCCGAAAAGATTAAAAACGAATTTCCCGAGATTTAGTTTCTTGAATTATCCTCAGCTGACTTTTGAAAAACCAGATACTGAAATTTTCCGCAACCTTGATTTGGCCTATAACGCGATGAAACAAGGCGGAAATATTCCATGTGCTTTGAATGCATCTAACGAGGTAGCTGTGAATGCATTTCTTTGCGAACGTATTAATTTTTTAGAGATGCCTCATATTATTGAAAAAACTTTAAAAAAAATAAATTTTATTAGTAATCCAACTTTTGAAGATTACCAACAAACTGATAAATTTGCACGCGAATTTTCTGAAAGTTTGATTTAAATCTAAAAAATTCAGATTAAGTGTTATTAATTATTAATTTTGTCAATTAATTGACTTATAACTAAATATTTACTAAATGGAAATTTTAATAAAGATACTTCAGTTCATTTTGAGTTTATCAATTTTGATTATTATCCACGAATGCGGCCACTTTTTCTTTGCCAAACTTTTTAAAACACGCGTGGAAAAATTTTACCTGTTTTTTAATCCATGGTTCTCGTTATTTAAGATAAAAAAAGGTGAAACTGAATATGGAGTTGGCTGGATTCCTTTGGGAGGTTATGTTAAAATTTCCGGTATGATAGATGAAAGCATGGATTTGGAGCAGATGAAGCAACCACCGCAACCTTATGAATTTCGTTCAAAATCTACCTGGCAGCGCTTACTGATTATGCTTGGAGGTGTTTTGGTAAATTTTGTATTCGCATTAATTATTTATGTAGCAATACTTTATGTTTGGGGAGAAAATTATCTTCCGCTCAAAAATGCTAAATATGGTATTGCAGTGGACTCATTAGCTTATGATGCTGGTTTAAGAAGCGGTGATTACATCACTTCTGTTGATAATGTTGAAGTAGATAATTTTAATGCTGTCATAACCACAGTCTTAATAAATCAGGCAAAGACGATTCAGGTTTTACGTGATAATCAGAAAGTAAATATCATCTTACCAAAGAATTTTATAAATGCCTTAATCAATAAAAAGCAGGAAGTAATTTTACCCCGGGTACCATTTCTTATAGGTGCTTTTGCTAAAAAATCACCAGGTAAAGAAGCAGGACTTAAAATAGGTGACAGGTTGATAGCCATCGAAGGGAAAAAAGCTGAATTTTTTGATGAATTTAAAACACAGGCACTAAGACACAAAAATAAGGTTTTGAAAATAACTGTGGATCGTAAAGGCAAATCAGTTGATATATCAGCTAACGTTCCAGAATCTGGTATAATAGGAATTGCACAGGATTTTGATCTGTCTAAATTTTTTGTTTTAAAAAATATCAGATATGGTTTTTTTGAATCTATCCCGGCTGGTATTTCGAAAGGTTTTGGCAGATTAACCGATTATATAAAATCATTTAAACTGGTTTTTTCATCTACAGCTAAAGGCTATGAGTCGCTGGGAGGATTTATGACAATGGGCAGTATATTCCCATCTGTTTGGGATGGCTATCTTTTCTGGTCACTTACGGCTTTTCTGTCAATAATATTGGCTTTTATGAATATATTACCAATACCTGCACTTGATGGGGGCTATATATTATTTTTATTATATGAAATGATAACTGGAAGGAAACCCAGTGATAAATTTCTTGAATATGCTCAATTAACAGGTTTGATCATTATTGTAGCTATATTGCTATATGCAAATCTTAATGATGTTCATAGATTCTTTTTTAGGAAGTAACCAATTAATCCATGCCTGGAGGCTAGGCAGGCTTGTTCGATATTAAAAGTTTGTTGAGAATTAAAGGTTTTGTTACAAGTAATAATTAGTAATTGAGCACTACGATTTTATAATGACATGTAACTTATTTTACTGGTTCTTTTATTTGTTTTTGAGGAATTAATATGCTATTGTTAATTTAAGCAAGCAATGTTGAATATTTTATTTTTACCTTTGGTGTGTAAAATTGATGCTTGTTTTAACAGAACTTTTAAATGAGTATTACTTTTAACAGTTTTATAATTGACAATTTATATTTAATATTATTTAATAATAAATGACATGACTAATCTATTTGTGCTTCTAGAGTTTTTAAGTGGCGGACATATAATTCTCATTGTATTTGTTCTGGTGCTTCTGTTTGGAAGCAGCAAAATTCCTGAATTGATGCGTGGACTGGGACAAGGTATCAATGAGTTCAAAAAGGCAAGCAGAGGCGAAACTGACAAACCTGCTGAAGACACGAAAGAAGAGAAGAAGTGAATTAATACATCTAAAAATTAAAGGATAATTCTTTTTAGTCGAATTACTCTTTTGAATTTTTCATGACGTTTACGCTTCTCAGCATCTGTTTTTCTGATGTTGTATTTCACAGATAAAATTTATAAGTTAGAATTGTCACTTGTCTGTTTAATCAGTCGTATACCAGGTTTTGTAAGCAATATACATAAGAATAATGAAGAATAGGACATTAAAGGCAAGAGCTGCTTATGTAATAATTGCGATATTTTTCTCTCAAAGAATTTTTTCTCAAACTCAAGATACATCTGGATCTGGAATGCGATATATTGAAGTGAAAGACATTTCCTCGCATTCAAAAAATCAACAAAAACAATTTACTGATACAATAAATCAAGGTAAGAAAATTGTTGAGTTTCCGGATATCTATTATGAATACCGCATTGAAAAACTGAACAGGCAATCGCCAATTAAACTTGATTATAACCAGGATGTCCGAAAGTACATCAATTTATATATTTTGCAACGACCTGAAAAAGTTGCAGAATTTTTAGGTTTAAAAGAATTGTATTTTCCGGTTTTTGAAGAATATTTGGATAAATATAATCTTCCGCTTGAACTAAAATACCTGCCTATTGTCGAATCAGGATTGAATCCATTTGCACGATCCAGCTCAGGAGCTATGGGACTTTGGCAACTACTTTTAAATTCATCAAAATTATTAGGGCTCGAAATAACTTCTTATAAAGATGAAAGGTGCGACCTTTACCTTTCCACCGATGCTGCCTGTCGTTATTTAAAGTATTTATTCAGCATTTTTAATGACTGGCAACTTGCTCTTGCTGCTTATAATGGTGGACCGGGTGAAGTGAGAAAGGCTATAGAACGCTCAGGAGGTAAGACAACATTTTGGCAAATTCAACCTTATCTATCTGAACAAACTAAATGGTATGTTCCGGCCTTTATTGCTATTGTTTATCTTGCTAATCACGCTACAGAACATGGAATTTCACCTAAAAAACCAGCATATGATTTTAATAGTGTAGATACTTTAATGATTCATGAGGCTGCCGAGTTTTCAAAAATTTCAGAAAAAACTGGTATTTCTATAGATACACTGCGTTTGCTGAATCCATGTTATCGCCGCGATTATATTCCTGATGCCGATAAACCTCAATCTTTGGTTTTACCTTCGGGTAAAATTCTTACTTTTCTTAAGCTTGAAAATCAGATTTATTCCCGCACCAATGACACTCTTAATTACCTGGATTTTTTATCTGCCTCAGGCGATACTGCCGGATTGAATAAAATTTATTATACAGTTACAAATGGTGATTTTTTACATAAAATTGCAATGCATTATAGCTGCACACTGGAAAACTTACGAGCTTGGAACAAACTTCAAAATGATCATCTTGTAGCCGGACAGAAATTAGTTTTATGGGTAAAAGGTGAGACAAGTGGTTATATAGACAATTCTACCAAATTAAAGCAGGAAAACAGACAACATTTCTTTTTTTATACCGTGAAAAAAGGGGACACAATGTGGAGTATCGCCTCACACTTTAAATGCGATTCTGTAAATTCAATTAAAGAGGTCAATAATTTAAAAAATGATCACGATCTAAAACCCGGTCAAAAGTTG
>Ga0265316_10002012_pt1 | contig 21403 bp, 21 predicted proteins | sample 4522metaG_FD_202092 | JGI IMG/M metagenome (GOLD analysis project Ga0265316, IMG submission 202092) | Rhizosphere microbial communities from Carex aquatilis grown in University of Washington, Seatle, WA, United States - 4-5-22 metaG | ecosystem: Host-associated > Plants > Roots > Rhizosphere >... | reverse complement strand
CGCGCCTTCTGCCATTCAAGCGCAGTCTCGCGCGCAAAATCACCGTACGCGCGTGGCGCGTGCCCAAGCAGTCCGGTTACCTTGGCTTTCTCCGTGAATGGACAATCCGGTTGTCGTTGGCTCAGCCTGCAAGATCGCCACCATCCCTCGAGGTTCGCGTCGGGATGATTGAGTACCAGGGATGCCGCCCAGCGAGCCCGGAGCCTCGCGAGGACGTCGCGGGTCGATGCTCGAGCTCGATGTCTCCCGGACGAATAGGGGTCCAGTGGTTCGTCATGATCGGCTCCAGGTGACGGGTTGCCGCGCAGCTAAGGCTTGAGCAGTTCGGTGCTGTATTTCGGGGCGACTTCCGCGGCTCGCTTCAAGAAGGCCGCCATCTCCTCTCCGCTCGGCTTGGGAGCGAGCTGCGTTCGGCTCTCGACAGCCTTGCCGATGGCCAGGAAGAAGTCCTCCTGGCCGGCCGGCGAGCACATGCAAAGCACACGGGAAGCGTTGCCCGAAGTGTTCGTGAAGAAGTGCGGGGCGTTGGCGGGGATGTTCACAGTCATGCCGGCTTTGACAGTTTGCTTTTCACCGCGGAAGGTGAATTGAAGCTCGCCCTCGAGCAGCGTGAACATCTCCTCGAAGTCGTGGCGATGCGGTCCGGGCCCGCCGCAGTGAGGGACGTTCATGTCGATAAGGCAGTAGCGGCCAGCCGTTTCCGCGCCGGACAGCAGAATGGTGTACGTGTCACCGACGACGCTGACGTGGCGCAGCGCGGGATCGTCGGGGTTCACGATGGATAGCTTCCGTGTCGGGTCGTCAGGCGGCACCGTCTTCGTTGTTCGAGGTGAGGTCTTGGCCATGTCGTTCATGCTCGACTCCTTCGATTCGCGCTGTGTTTGCGGACAATCTCCAACACTCGCTGGACAATTTCGTCTGGAGACTCTTCGGGCACGAAGTGACCGCAGTCTTCCAGCGTCACGGCCTCCACGTTCTCGGCGACCAGCTTCACCATCGTGCCGACGTTCCCACCCAGTCCCTTCACGCCGCCGATCGCGATGACCGGCTGCCGGATCTTCGTCCTCGTCAGCGGCTCGGTCTGCGCGATGCTCGCGAAGGCTGCGCGGTACACGCCCATCGCACCGAGCACGCCCTCCCGGCCCGCAAACGTCCGGAGATACTCGTCGACCGTGCTCGGCTCGATCGACGATCGTCTCGCCGTCGCCGTGTCGTAGAACCATTCGAGGAACGCACGCTCGTGGCCGACGACGAGACGCTCCGCGACGCCCGGCGCGAGAGGCAGGATCCACCACCACATCGAGCCGTGCTTCATCGCCTCCGGCGTGTATGCGAGGATGGGCTGCAGGACGCTCGATAGCATCACCGGCGCCTCGATGTAGAGCAGCGAGGCAATCTCGGCCGGATGGTCCGCCGCCCACAGGAGAGCGGGCGGCGCGCCCATGTCGTGCGCCGCGAGCACCAACCCCTTGCCCTGGCCGAAGTCGAGCGCGCGAACGAGCTCGCGCGTCTGCTCGGCCATGGCTCGCGCGTCGTAGCCGCGCACCCCTTCCGGCTTTGCGCTGTCGCCGAAGCCCAGGAGGTCCGGTACGAGCACCGAGAGTCCCGCTTCGGCAAGTCGCGGCGCGACCTTGTGCCAGGCGTAGCTCGTGGATAGGAAGCCGTGCCAGAGCACGACCGGTGGCCCCTGCGGATCGCCTCCAATCCACGCATGGATCCGGGTTCCACCGATTTCACGCATCTCGCCTCGGAAGCCTTCCAGCGAAGGTATCTGCGGCGTAGTCACGCTCGCCCCCGCACGTTGGAAGAACCGGCGGCCTCGAGCCGCGCGCCCAGCTTTCCGTCCAGAAAGATCGCCATGAGGCTCAGGGCCTCTTCTGCGGCCTCGAGCGTCCCGACGCTCGAGGGGAAGACGTGAGTCATCCCCTCCCAGACATGCGCCACGGCCTCCACTCCGGCCGCGCGCGCCTTCTCGGCGTAGCGGCGGGCATCGTCGAGGAGTACCTCGCTCGTGCCAACGTGCAGCTGGATCGGCGGTCGGCCTGCAAGGGCCCCATACAGCGGGGATGCGAGCGGATCCCGCGGGTCGTGTCCATCCAGGTAGCTTGAGGCGGTCTTCGAGAGCATCGCCTTCGTCAGCAACGGGTCATCGTCCGCGCGGTCTTCGAGGCTGCCGCCCGTCAGAGCTAGATCCGTCCACGGTGACATGACCACTGCAGCCACCGGCGCGACGGCTTCGGACTGGACGAGGGACAGCAGGGCCAGGGCGAGGCCACCTCCAGCGGAGTCTCCGGCGATCGCTATCCTTCGCGCACCGCCTTCGACGAGGCCGCGATAGGCCGCCCTCGCGTCGTCCAGGGCGGCTGGGAAGCGGTGCTCCGGGGCTAGCCTGTACTCGGCGATGAAGACGGCTGCCTTCGTGCGCGCGGCGATTTGCCCGGCGAGGTGCCGGTAAGCGTTGGCCGAGCCGAGCACGTAGGCGCCGCCGTGGAGGTAGAGGGTCGCGGCGCCCGGGCGCGTACGCTCGGGCGTACAAGAAATGCCGGGCACGCCGCCCACCGTCCTCTTTTCGTGCGTTACGCCGCGAGCATCGGGGGTGTGCTCCATGGCCTCGTCGAACGCGGGGCGAGCGCTCGGGTCGCCCATCTTGCCTTTGAATGGAGCGACCTCATTTCGCGTCGCGGCGACGGCCACACGGTCTTTCTCGCTCAGTGAGTGCCGAACGTCTGCTCCAACGGCGTTGCGCTGCTCTGTCCGCGTTTCGGGTTGCTGCATGGTATGCATTCTCCGGTTGTGGAATCGGCGATGCGGAGTCCTTCGAACGAAAAAGGAGCCGTTCTTGAATTCAAACTTCGTTTGGAAAGGCCGTAATCGGCAGCCGCGCGAAAGCGACGCTACTGAAATTGCTTGAATTCCCAGCTGCTGGAAGACGGTCCGAGCACCAGGGCCACGCTTCATTTCAACCACGCGCCGTCTTCGCGATGCGTCGCCGCGACGGCGCCGCCTTCGGTCGTGCCGCGGCGCGCGCGTGCCTGGAGAGTGCCACTGGCGACGCCGCCGCGGATCCCTCGTGCTTGAGCGCCTTGCGCATCGCTCGTGAGCGCGCCCGCGACGGCTTGTGGTGCGTCCGCGCAACCTCGGCGTCCCGCGCTGCCTGTTTCCGAACGGCCGCGGTGGCTCGCTTCGGCGGCGGCAGAGCCACCCCGGCGCGGCGCGCCTTGGAGAGCCCGATCGCGATCACCTGCTTCGCGGAGCGTGCGCCGTGCTTGCCGTCGCGGACGTGGTGAATCTCCTCTCGCACGAACTCGCCGGCCTGCGTGCTCGGAGACTTGCCCTCGCGCTTGTCCTCCGCGGCGCGCTCGCGGCTATTCTTGTTCGACATGTCATGTCCTTTCCTGAGTCGCCTGTGGGCGGCGCCCCTCACCGTGCGTAAAACATGCCGCCCCTCTATGTCCCCCACGGGCGATGGCCACGGCCGAGCCCGTCTTCGGGCTAGGAATGCGCGGCGAATTACCAAATGCGCGCCAAAGGCCTACGGATCATCGTGAAGGAGCCCCGCTTGTCGTCAGACGCCGTGCCGACGTACCCGACGAGGGGCCGCTCTTTGCCGAGTTCCGCGATCGCCTACGCAGGCATTGTGCGAGGCAGCGACGCCTCGCACATCGCATTTCGCCTCGGCGAATACACCTTCGAGCACACACCTTTCGCGGGCTGCGTCGTTGACCAAGCCAATCGTCGCCTCCCGGGCATGGGCGCGCCCCTCATGCGACAGAGAATCGCAGGATTCCGTTGGCGAGATCGCGGCTAAGCTGGCCGTCCGACTTCGAGCGCAGGGCAGACCGCGATCAGCCGGTCGGCGGCTTGCCAGCGTAAACCGCCAGTGCTCCCGAGACCGCGGGAGACGTCACAAGGACTGGACCCGCGCAAGCTGGCACGCTCGACCAATGATGCGCTTCACTTCGGGACGTGCGGCATCGAGCGGCGTGTTCAGTCGGATCGACCGGAGCGTCTTGCCGCTACCCTCGAGAAGGCCCGAGCCATCGTCGAGCTCGACGCCCCTGCGGAAGTAGAGGTGCGCGTGGGTCGAGAAGGTGCCGATGGCAGCGAACTCGGTTTCTCCGACGAAGTAGCGGGAGATCTTCCACATCGGGCCCTTCGAGCGGGGAGGCTTGCTCTGGCATGCAGTCTCTCTCGCCCCGGGAGCCGCAGCCCTCACCGCCCTGCGCGCCGATTGCACCATGGCCCGGAGCGGGGGGGCCATCATCGCGAGGTGATCTTTGACCGTGACCATTGGCACCTACCTTTGGAGAGCGCGTCGGGTCGCGGCAGCGCCGGTCCGAAGCTTTGCCGGCAGAACCGATCCACTGAGGGGTCTGCCATGCGCCGGCGATTGTCGCGATGACGAGGTCGTTCGCCAGGCCGTTTCTACAGCGGCTGTCGTCCGCGTGACGATTCCTGGTCCGCGAGCCGCCCGTGCAATCCCGTCGATGCAGCGGTGGTCAGAGCTTCGGAGGAGCGACTGATGCGCGCGCGACTTTGCGCGATCCGCCAAGCGCTTCCTTGGTGTCGCTCGCCGGTCTTCCCATAATCGCTATGAGGACGGCATATTGACCCCAGGCGCCGCCGGGCGCCTTGTGATGCGTCACGCCGATCTGCACTTCGAGAGGACTCCGGGCGAGGAGATCGTCGGTGAACGGAAGGTCCTTGAGGTCGCTCGTTTCGACGTACCAGCCGGAGACGCTGCGGCGCTGGTCGGACACGACGTGTTGCATCACTTCCTCCAGAGCCGTGGCGCTGGACGCGGCGTTGATCATGATTTCGGACAGCGCCTTGTCGAGGGTCGCGTCGCTCGGGATGCGCGTGGGAGGCGGAGCGCCCCGCGCCTTCCGGACGCGTGTGAGTCTCTCGAAGACCGCGTCCTCGTCGGGATGGTGGTCGGACGACTCGAAGAACGCGTACGTGGTCACGAGCGCCATGACGCCGGAGGGCTCGACCAGACCGGTGCCGATCGCAACGCGAGCCATGCTCGAATCGAGGAGCGACCACCGGCCGAGGGGGCTGGCGAGCGCGTGGGTCAGCCAGCGCCCCGGACTGCGAGAGGCGACGGCAAGTTGCGAATAGAAGCCGCCGTCTCGGATCGTCCCGCCGACGTCCCAGCCGGCCAGGAGGCCAAGCGCCATTGTGTCCACCTCTTCGGCCTTGCCTCGGAGCGCGCTGTCGAAATACGGAGACACCAGCGCGTCGCTGTCGTGCGACTGACTTGGCTCGAGTGCCAGGGCGCGCGCGCCCGCCTTGGCCCTCGCGGCGTTGAGGCCGTCGACGAGGGCGCTGCGGAATACCTCCGCGTTCGCGGCCGGCCCCTCGGACCCGTATGGACGAGCCTCGTACTCGAGACCCGCTTCGGCCTGCCGCCGAACGAGCAACTGAAGGCTCCGGCGCATCAGGACTTGACCTGGCTTGCGCATCGCGATCTCGATTCGCGCCTGCGGATCTGCGTCCGCCACGGGGCAAGACAGCCGGAACATAGGCGCCTTCACTGTGCCGTCGGGCTCGCATAGCGACACGCCGAACACGCCTTGCGTGACGAACCCCATGACGAACGACGCGTCCGGGGCGGCTTCGCCTTCGAGTATGACGCTGGCGCCTTGGACGAGGCTGGAAACCGTCTGTATCCGGCCCGTGGGACTTCCATATAGGGCTACCGCGGCGGCGCGCCCGTTACCGCGGGCGAAGGCGACGCCCGCCTCCGTGCCGCCCGCGAGCGCCTCGGCGACGAGCGCACGGCCCGACTTGGCGTAGAACGCCTGCACCTTCGCGTCGGGCGTGTCGTCGGGTACCGCCCCCGAGAGCGACCGGGCCGTTACGTTGGCGAGCGTGCTACCGCAACGCAGGAGCAAGTACTCGCGCAGGGAGTCGTCGGGGAAGGCGCCATTCTGCACGTAAAAGCGCGCCGACTCCTGGGCGGCGCAGCGCAGCTCGGGGGCGAGGCGCGCTTGGCTGGCCGCGGACGCCCGGCCTTCGGCGAGCATGCGATCCCACGCGTCGTCCGTGGGATAGGGCGCCCCCGGCGCGGGGATGGTGGCGTCGATCGTCCAGCGATCGATTGGAGCCGTGTCGACCGGGGGAGCAGGTTTGCTCGGCCGCGCCGCGAGTCGCTGCAAATCGTCTTTCGAAGGAAACTGCGCAATCGGTCGCTCGGTCGAGTTTCCCCCACATCCGCCGCAAATTACTGCCGCAAGTGCAACCACTCCTGCTCTTTTCATTGCCGCCGCCCCTCCCTTTTTCTCGATCTCCTACGCCGGGATGGCAGCACTGGTCGGGCGAGGCGTCAATGACAGGCCAATTTCACAGGCCATCGAACATCGCGGCCCCACTGTCCGCCCCCCCCGTCCCCCGACCCGCCTCAAGACCGAAGCACGGCTCGAAAACCCGTGCAGCCCTGCCACCCGCAGCGGTGAACACGACCCTGATCCGAACTCGCTTCTGCGGATAGAAGGGGAGAGAATAGATGAGATACTCCGACAAGGCGCGGCCCTCGATCGACCTTCTAAGTCGCGCAGGTTCGAGTCCTGCCGGGCGCGCCAGTGAGATCGCTCATCTTTTTGGGGTCCCAGAAAAGGTCGTGACGGGGCCGTGACGGTTTTTCCCGGCGGCTTGAGCGGCGTTCGCAACGCCCTGCACGACGTCCGGAACGATGTGCGCGTTGCGCTTGGTGACCTTGACCGCAGAGGGCCCGAGCACCATGCGCACGTCCTCCAAGCGCCAGCGCTGACCCCACCAGCCCGAGACAAGGGATGACGCGCACGTGTGGCGCGGCCGCTCCGGTTCGGCCGCGGCGGCGTATCCGCCAACCCAACCGAGAACGCGCCCGATTCGTGCTCGCCTGATTTGCGAACAGGGAGCAACCGTCGTGTATGAGGTTCACGTCAGCCCGCGCTCAATACAACCGTTCGCGCCAATTCTCGGTGCCGACCGAATCGCATCGATCGAACGACAGGCCGAAGAAGTCCGCGCGATTCTCGGGGCGCGCGTGATCTGGAACGTCAACTCGACGGCTTCCGGCGGCGGAGTCGCCGAAATGCTGAGCTCACTGCTCCGCTATGCTCGGGGTCTACGTATCAACGTACGTTGGCTCGTGTTGGAGGGGCCGCCCGAGTTCTTCCGTATTACCAAGAGGGTGCACAACGCGCTGCACGGCGTGAAGGGAGACGGATCGCCGCTCGGGCCCGAACAGGTCTCCGTGTTCCGGCGCACGACGAACGAGAACGCGATCGCAATCGACGCCCTCGTGCGCCCGGACGATCTCGTCATATGCCACGATCCGCAGACCGCCGGACTCGTCCCTCATCTCCTCGGCAAGGGCGTCCGAGTCGCCTGGCGATGCCACATCGGTTACGAGCAACACGACGACGAGGTCGATCGCGGGTGGGCATTCTTGCGGCCGTACATCGAGGGGGTTCCCCTCGCCGTCTTCTCGCGTGCCGCATACGCGCCGGCATGGTTGCGCGGCAAGCGCACGATGGTGCTACCTCCCAACATCGACCCGTTCTCGGCGAAGAACCAGGTGATGGATGACGCGACAGTTCGAGCGATTCTCGCTCACGTCGGTCTGATCGAAGGACCGCCGGGGCCCGGTGCGTCGGTCTTCGTCCGAGATGACGGCAGCACCGGTCGCGTGGACCGGTCCGCCGACGTGATCCGCCTGGGACGCGCGCCGACGTGGGACACTCCGCTGGTCGTGCAGGTCTCGCGGTGGGACTTGATGAAAGACCCGGTCGGGGTGTTGGATGGATTCGCCCACTTGGTCGAGCCCGAGGCTCCGAGAGGCGCACAGCTCGTGCTTGCCGGGCCGAGCCTTCACGCGGTAGCCGACGACCCGGAAGGGACCCAGGTATTCGCCGACTTGCAGCGGGCCTGGCTTGCCCTCACGGACTCGCTCCGCAAGGCCGTGCACCTCGCGATGCTGCCGATGGACGACTGCGAGGAAAACGCAGCGATCGTGAACGCCCTGCAGAGACACGCGGCGGTCATCGTTCAGAAGAGCCTCCGAGAGGGGTTCGGCCTGACCGTGACCGAGGCCATGTGGAAGAGGCGCCCGGTCGTCGCGAGCGCCGTGGGAGGCATACAGGACCAGATCCGCGATGGGGTCGACGGTCTGCTCGTTCACGACCCTACCAACCTCGGAGAGTTCGCTGCGACACTGAAGCGCGTTCTGGCCGACGAGGGACTTGCGAGCCAGCTCGGCGACGCCGGATACGCGCGAGTACGGAACAACTATCTGAGTCTTACGGCCCTCGAGCGATGGGCGGATCTAATGAGATTCTTGATGAGGCCAGGCGCTTCAGAGAAGAGAGACTTGCAAGAGGTCTTCATAAGATGAGAAAGGGTCGGTCCGTTCGCTCGGGCGGTCATCGGTACTCCTGCGTGCGCACGCTATCGCCTCTTGGGGCAAGCGGCCGGCCTCGAGGCAACCCTGCCAAGTGAGCCTTTGACCGCGGAATTGGGCCGAACCTTGCAGCGTCAACGAGGCTGGGCCTCAGTAGCCGGAAGAGGACGGGAGAAAGCGATGTTGGGACAAGCAAACTCAGTCCGATTCGGGGCCGCCTCGGTCGGGGGTATGGTGCTACTTTCGGCGCTATCCGGTGGATGCAGCACCTCGACTCCAACGACGATGTCCGACGTCTGGAGGGACCCCAGCTACGCAGCAGGGCCGATGAAGAACATCGTCGTCTTCGGCGGGAGACTCAACGCGACGAATCGGCGTACCGTCGAGGACGGATTCGTTTCTGCCTTGTCGATCCACGGCGTTCGCGCGACGGCTTCATACACGTTGTTTCCCGGCGATCTGCCGGGCCAGGATGAGGCTCGTGCCGTGATGCGAGACGCGGGTGTGGACGGCCTCATCGTCGCGTCGATGAAGGGTGTGAGCGAACGGCAGACGTACGTGCCGGGCGCGTACGGAGGCGGCTTCTGGAATGGATACTACGGACCCGGTTGGGGAGGTGCTTGGGATCCGGGCTACACGGTGACCGACCAGTTCGTCAAATTCGAAACGTCGCTTTGGGACCCGAGCGGAAGCGGGAAGATGGTCTGGTCGGCTGTGACGCAGACCGAGAACCCCTCGTCAGGCAAAGACTTCGCGTCGAGCCTTACGAGGAGCGTCGTGCCCGCGTTGACCCGAGCCGGCTTCCTGCCACCAGCGACGAAGGAAAAGGCCGTGTCGTCCGCGCCGGCGCCGGCTCAAGCGCACTAAGCCATAATTCAAGCTCGCGGAGACGTCGGTCGGTGTCCGTGACGGTCACCCCCGTCGGCGTCGCGAGAAAGCCGGACCGAGCCCCGCATCCATCACGCCGGAGCCGGGCCCCAGCGCAAACCGCGGACGGACTTGTGTTGAAGTCGTAGTGCGACCTCAATCGTCCACGCCCACGACGTCGGGAACCCCGGGCGTCCCCGCGCTGTCGATCTCGGCGGAGGGCAGTCGCCCATGAGCGCTCGAGTCCGTTTGGCGTGGTGGGTCACCATCGTGGCGGTGACGCTTGCCGTCGCGCATTGTCGTCGCGTGTCTCTCGCCGAGTCGCCGCCCCCGACGACCCGGGCGCCCGTGTCGACTGGGCGATCCATGAAAGCGGGAAGCCTCCCGGGCGCCCCCCCCATCACGCTTACTTCGTCCGACGGCACGGGAGCCGAGCTGCGCACGCTGTCGGGGCGAGCCGTGCTCGAAGGTCCGCTCGCGTTCACGGAGCTGCGCCTCGGATTCGTCAATCCAGAGTCCCGCACACGCGAAGGAACGTTCCGCATCGCGCTCCCGCAAGGCGCGTCCATCAGCCGCTTCGCCATGCTCGTGGGCAACCAATGGCAAGAGGGCGAAGTGGTCGAACGCCAGCGGGCCCAAGCGGTCTATGAAGACTTCTTGCATCGCAAGCGAGACCCGGCGCTGCTCGAACACTCGTGCGGAAACGAGTTCAGCGCGCGCGTCTTTCCCATCCCGCCGCATGCCACCAAAGAGCTCTTGGTGTCTTACTCGGAAGAGCTACTCGGCGCGAAGCCGTATGTCCTCCCCCTTGTAGGGCTACCGAGGCTCGGCACCGCGGAAGTCAGCGTCTCGGCGTCCGGGAGCAGCCGCCCGTTCGCGACCCTTCGCGAAACCGATTGGGCCCCGGCCTCCGACTTCGTCGTCGACCGGGCTTCGGTCGCGAGTGGTCGGGGCTTGCGCAGCGGTGATCTCGTACTGGCGCGCGTGCAGGCGTCGACCGAACCACATCCCGATCCGCTCGGCAGCGCCGTCGTGCTGGTGGACACAAGCGCATCCCGAGCGCTCGGGCTGGAAGAGGAGACGCGTCTTCTCGAAGAACTGTCGGCGCGGCTGGATCGCGGCGACTCGACGTGGACGGTGGCTTGCTTCGACCAGGGGGTAAACGAGGTCTACTCGGGACCGCGGCGGGGGTTCGGCGCCGCGGCGACCGAGAAGATACGCGCGCGCGGCGCGCTCGGCGCGTCGGATCTCTCCCGGGCACTTGCGTGGGCGCAGGCGCGGGCCCGTGCGGTTGGGGCCGTGCGCGTGCTCGTCGTCACGGACGGCGTGCCCACCGCCGGCGAAACGGATCGAGCCAGACTCGCGGCCCTCGTCCGAGCCATGGCGGCAGACGGGTTGCAACGTCTCGACGCGATCGCGGTGGGCGGGATTCGCGACGGCAGTCTTTTGCGTGCAATCGCGACGGCGGGTCTGGAGCGCGACGGAGTGGCGGTCGACGCGGGTGAGGGCGCCGACGTGATTGCGCGTCGCCTCGGCACGGCGACGCAGTCGCATCTCGCCGTGGCCGTCGACGGCGCGAGTTGGTCCTACCCTCCCACAATCGACGGCGTGCAAGCGGGCGACGAGTTTCTCGTCTATGCGGAAGTACCCGACGCCACGACGGTTGCCGTCTCGGTCGGAGAGTCGACGCACCTGGTGCTGGACCTGCACCCGGTGGAGAGGCCGCTCCTCGCTCGGGCGTGGGCGCAGGCAAAGATAGCGAGCCTGCTCGCCCACGACGGTGAGCGACGCGACGACCCTGCGTCAGCAAGTCACCGCGCTCTCGTCGGCCTACCGCGTGCTCAGCCCCTACACGGCGCTGCTCGTCCTCGAAACGGAGCAGGATTACGCGCGCTTCGGAATCGAGCGCACGTCGCTGGCTGACATACTCACCGTGCAAAACGGTCGCGTCGCGCTGGAGCAACGAAAAGACGCCGTCCTCGCACCGGGGGGAAAAAGCTTGGAGAAGGACGATCTCCAGGCGTTTGGGATGATCGGTCTGTCGTCCACGATGTTCGAGCGTCGGGGCGGCGATCGTCTGGCTGTCGACGAAAAGAGAAGCGCGACAGGCGGTGGCGCTGCGCAAGCTCCCTTGGGAAACATGTTTGGCAACCCTGTTGAGGGAATCGGCTCGTCCGGGAACGCCGAGATCCCGCGAGCAGCCGCGGGAACGGCCTTCGGCAACTTCGGGAGCTCGGGTCAAGGAATGGGAGATGGCCGCGGGAGCCTTGGCGGGGGGCACATGGTGGTGGCCCCGCGCATCCGCGAGGGCGCCGTCCGCGTGATGGGTCATCTCTCCGCCGAGGTAATTCAGAGAATCGTCCGTCAGAATTACGGTCGTTTCCGGCTCTGCTACGAGAACGGAACGCGCAATAAACCTGAGTTGCATGGGGCCGTCGTCACTCGCTTCACGATCGATCCAAGCGGCGCGGTCGTGGTGACGGGCGACGCGGGAAGCAGTCTTCCTGACTCCAGCGTCGTGCAGTGCGTGGTGCGCGGGTTCGGAAATCTCTCATTCCCGAAACCTGACGGCCTTGTGAACGTCGTCTATCCAATCGAGTTTCAATTGGGGCCATCGGATGCCCGAGCTTCGTCCGCTGCCACACGGCATTTGGCCATTGCGCCCGCAGGGCTTGGCACTCCACGCCCGGCCCCCTGCGCCAGTGGGCCGTCCCCGCAGGCTCCAATTCCGGCGCCCGAGCCTGCGGTAAAGCCGTACGCGGGTGTGTTTGGCGAGATCATGACCCGCCTCGTGGGACGCGACGTCGCGGGGGGCCTGCAGGCGGCATGGAGCGCGCGCGCGCGTGACCCCGGAGACGTCACCGCACTCATCGCGCTCGGTGAGGCCCTCGAGGCGTCGGGCGACGTTGCAACCGCGGCCCGGGCATACGGGTCGATCATCGATCTTTTTCCGTCCAGCGCAGACATGCGACGCATGGCGGGGGAACGCCTCGAGCGGTTGAGCGACTCGTCCGCGCTCGATCTCGCAGTCGACACGTACGCCAAGGCCGTGGCGCAGCGCCCTGACCACCCGGCGGGCCATCGCCTGCTTGCCTACGCTCGATTGAAGCGACACGAGTACGAACAAGCGTTCGACGCGGTACGCGAAGGGCTGCTGCGGTGCTCTCGGACCGAGCGCGTTCCCGGTGTCGAGGGCGTCTTGCGAGAGGACCTCGGGCTCATCGGCGCAGCCTGGGCCGCCGCCGAACCCAAGCAGAGCGCATCGATTCGCGCGCGCGTGACTGCGGCGGGCGCGGTCATCGAGAATTCCCCTTCGCTGCGCTTCGTCCTGAACTGGGAAACCGATGCGAACGACGTCGACTTACACGTCCGCGATGCCGCCGGCAATCACGCGTTTTTCGCCCAGCCCACGCTCGCAAGCGGCGGGCGGCTCTACGGGGACGTGACCACGGGTTATGGCCCGGAGTGCTTCACGGTGCGCCTGCCCAAGGCGATGCGACCTTCACCGTACAGGTTGCAAGTCCACTATTACGCGCGGGGCCCGATGGGCTACGGCATGGGCAAGGTCGAGATTCTCGACCACGACGGCCATGGCGGTCTCACGTTCGTCGAGCGCCCGTTCGTCGTGATGAACGACCAGGTCTACGTCGATTTGGGCCCCTTCTAGCCGAAGACCGGGGGCCGGGAGCGATCGCTGCAGTCATCGAGGCGGTCTGGACCCTTTCGGCCGGACATTGCGTTGTTCCACAACCGCCCAGAGTTGGAGTAATGCGCGCCATGCGCTGGGCCCCTTTTGCCGTGTTACTGCCATGTATCTTTCTGGCGACGTCCCTTTCGGCCGCCGAACCCTCGCCTCTGCCACCCCTTCCCCCGGCCCAAGCAGCGCCCTCGGAAAGCGCGCTCGAACCGCCGGCGCCCAAGCCGCCCGTGGCGGCCGAAGACCTTCCGCCGACTTCGCCCCCGTCGCGTCCCGCCGCACCAGCGCCCGCACCACACCCCGCAGACCCCACCCCGGCCCCTCCGCACGCGTCTTCGCCCCCTGCCGAAGGCTCGCCGCACGACGGGTTCTACTTGCGCTTGTCGCTCGGCCCTGCCTTCGTCTCCGCGACGGGCGACGGCCCCGTTGGCCCGACCTCCATCAACGGTGGCGGTGTGGGCCTGGCCGCCGCGATCGGGGGCGCCCTGACGCAGGGGTTTGCCCTCGCGGCCACACTCCGAATCGTCGGCTCGGGAGGTACGCTGAGCGGTTACGCGATCTCCTCCACGACGATGTCTCCCTCGGGAGTTCCAGTCAGCACCGTGTCGGCCGCGTCGGTCCCGGGGACTGGCGGCATCGTGCAGCTGGGCGTCCTGGCGGACTGGTACCCGGTCTCCGATAGCGGCTGGCATGCGGGCGTGTCGTTCGCGCTTTCGGGCTGGGGCACGGGGCCGAGCGAAAGCTCGCAATCGCTGGGCGGCACATCGAGCGGGGGTTCGCTCTTCGGTGGATACGACTGGTGGATTGGAAAGAGATGGTCTCTCGGGCTGATGGCCGTCATCGGCACCGTCGGCCGGAGTTCACTTCAAGATTCAAACGGCAACGACGCGGGCTATTCGATGATGCCGCTCTTCTTCTCCGTCGAGGGGAGCCTTCTTTTCTTCTGACGCTTGGAGACGTCTTCCGCCCTCGCCGCGCCGCAGCTGAACGTGCGTTGGTGCCTCCAAGAGCCGCGTCGAGCACGGAATCACGACGACGTCCGACGCCAGGTCATTTCGAACGTCGGGAGATGACCAGTACGGTCGGAGCTTGTCGAGGCGGGCAAGGTAGAGGCGACCCCGGCGCTCCACGCCCGCGGCGCGGAAGTCACGTCAGCGCGCCCCCCGTTGTACGTTAACCGTCCGACTGCACGGCTTCACGCCATCGTCCGCTGATGCGTGACCTCTCGCATGAACGTAGTAGAGTCCACCCATGTACTTAGCGAAACCCAACACGCGCGTTGCGCGCTCCGCCGATTCCATCGCCCAGCACCGCTCTTCTCTGGCGATTGCGGCCATGATCGCTGTCGCCGCGGCGGGCGGCTGCGGTTCGAACGGGAACTCCGGCGCTGGCAACGGGGGCGAGAGCGGGGGGTCCAGCGGCGCGAGCACTGGCAGCGGTTCGAGCTCCGGCAATCCGAGTCCCGGCTCGGGCGGGACGGGCACGAGCTCCGGGACCACGAGCTCCAGTGGGGCAAGCACAAGCTCCAGCGGCGTGAGCACAAGCTCCAGCGGGACGGGCACGAGCTCCGGGACCACGAGCTCCAGCGGGGCCAGCACGAGCTCCAGTGGCACGAGCACGAGCTCCAGCGGGACCAGCACGAGCTCCAGTGGTGTCAGCACGAGCTCCAGTGGTGCGAGCACGAGCTCCAGTGGTGCGAGCGCGAGCTCGAGTGGTGCGAGCACGAGCTCCGGCTCCGGGGGCGCGAGCTCGGGCTCCGGCGGCAAGGGTCCGGGATCCAGCGGCGCCGACTCGGGTCTCGCCGGCGGAAGTAGCAGCGGCGCGACCGGCGGCGGTCCGGCCGGGAGCGGGGTTTGCGATATCTTCGCGGCCGCCAACACGCCTTGCGTCGCCGCGCACAGCACCGTGCGGGCTCTTTTTGGCGCCTACAAGGGGAACCTCTACCAAGTCACGCGCGCCTCGGACAACACGACCAAGGACATCGCGGTCCTGACCGCCGGGGGCTTCGCCGACGGCGCCGCGCAAGACACGTTTTGCGCGGGCACGACGTGCACGATCACGACGATCTACGACCAGTCTTCACAGGGCAACCATCTCACCCCCGGACCCGCCGGTCAGCACGGCAGCGGCCCAGACAAGCCGTCGAACGCGACCGATCTCAAGACCACGGCGAGCGGCCATGAAGTCTACGGAATCCGTATTCGCGTGGGGATGGGCTATCGGAACGACAAGGCCACGGGCACCGCGACCGGCGACCAGGCAGAGACTGAGTATATGGTCTCGAGCCAGAACGATTTGGTCAACAGCTGCTGCTACGACTACGGGAACGCCGAGACGGACAATCGCGACGACGGCAACGCCACGATGGAGGCCGTCTATTTCGGAGGGGGCGCCGGTCAGGCGTCCGGCGTTGGCCCCGGTCCCTGGGTCGAGGTGGACATCGAAAATGGTCTTTGTGCCGGCGTCTTGGCAAGCGGTGGCAAAGAGGCCAAGGGGGTTCCGACCAACATGTCTCTCCCCTACGACTTCGCCACGGCCATCGTCGTCGGCCGGTCCGGCGCGGCCCCGGGAAGCTTCGCCCTTTACGGCGGCGATGCGACCGCGGGTATGTTGACGACCATGTACGACGGGCCGCGCCCCAACGGTTTCGCGCCCATGAAGAAAGAGGGGGCGATCATCCTCGGAATCGGCGGCGACAACACCAATTCTGCGGGGGGAGACTTCTATGAAGGCGTCATGACGACCGGTGCTGCGACCTTGGCAACGCTCAACGCCGTCCAGGCCAACATCGTCGCCGCAGGGTACGGAAAGTAAGCTGCGGGCCGGCCGATCGGTTCGGCCGAAGCCACCCTCTGCGGGGGGTGAGGTTCTCTGGGGAAGGATGGGGTCTGCGTGGGGGGGGGCAGGCGTCTTGCCACAAACGTGGTACTGACATACGATAGTCGTATGAGCGGCAAAGAGCGTCTCTCGGCATCTGTCGACGCCGAGTTGATTGTCGCAGCGGAGACGGCCGTGGCCGAAGGTCGTTCCGGCAGCGTGAGCGCGTGGGTCAACGACGCGCTCCGCCTCAAGCTCGAGCACGACAGACGCCTTCGAGCTCTTGCTGCGTTCGTCGCTTCGTTCGAAGCGGAACACGGGGCTATTGCGCCCGAGGATATCCAGTCTGCCGCCCGGCGCGCGCGCGTCGGCGCGATCGTCGTCCGAACGCCGGCGAAGTCGGCCGCGCGCCGCAGCCAACGCAAGGCCTCCCCATGAGCCTCGTCCTCGATGCCGGAGCGTTGCTCGCGGTCGAGCGCGGCCACCGAGACGTGGTCGCTCTCATCAAACAGGAGCTGCTCGCAGGGCGGGTGCCCCTCACGCACGGAGGGGTGGTTGGTCAGGTGTGGCGCGGCGGGCGTCAGGCGCGTCTTGCGACGCTCTTGTCTGGGCTGCACGTCTGGCCGCTCGACGAAAGACTCGGTCGCCAAGCCGGCGAGTTACTCGCGGCCGCGCGTCGGGCGGACGTGGTCGATGCGGCATTGGCGCTCCTCGCGAGCGACGGCGATAGCGTGCTCACTTCGGACCCGGGCGACATCGCGACACTCGCAAGGGCCGCGGGCGTCCATGTGGATGTCGTGCGCGTCTGAGTCGTTGCCCTCTCAATCTTCGCCGAGAAGTCCCCGGAGCCTATTCATGAGCTCCGGGTGGTCTTCGATGCGGAAAAGGCCGGGGACCGACGCAGGGCTCGACTCGTCGGCGAGCGCGTACGCCTGCTCCGGCGGCAACGTGAACCGGGCGGACGCGGGGTCGTAGGTCACGTAACCGCCTGCGGCCTGAGCGTTGAGCCATTCGCGCACGTATCGCTCGGCGGTCCTTGCCTCCGCCGTCCTGGAAGACCTGCGCCGCGCCGCGGGCGTCTCCCACGATACGTACCAGGTCTTCGGTGGCCACTCGGTCGAGCGGCGCCACGTCGATCCGAAGAAGCCGCTGCTCGCGCTCGAGCGCGCGGAGCAGCGCCCGAGCCGGAGGATTGCCGTCGACTTCTGCCGATCGCACGGCGATAGCGACGAGCACGGGCGAACTGGAAATGCTGCGCGCCAGGTAGTGCAGCAGAGCCACGGATGCCTCGTCGAACCACTGGACGTCGTCGAGCGCGACGACGAGGGGTGCGGCACGTTTCTCCGTGTGCGCGGCCGCCTGGCCTTGCTCGCCGCCTCGATTCACCAGCACTTGGACCACCGCGGCGAACAATCGATTTCGATCGGCCTGCGCACCGAGCCGCCGACCACAAGGCACGCGCCCTCATTCGTCGGTCACGCCTCTCGCACGCGTCTCATCATTCGTCACATCGTGTTCGGCCTTCGAGAAAAAGGTCCACGCCGGGCCGCCCCCTCCTTGCCTCGCGGCCCCAGAGAAACCTCACCCCCGGCCCCTCTCCGCAAGCGGAGAGGGGTGTCTTCGGGTCTCGCGATACCGGAGCTGCTACCCCTCTCCGCAAGCGGTCCGCAAGCGGAGAGGGGGCCGGGGGGTGAGGTTTAATAGCCGGACCAGCCGGTTCACAACGCGATGTGACGAATGCTTAGGCACGCACGCCGGAAAGAATCCTACGGCTTTTCGCCGAGGCGCGCCCTACGCCCTACTTCCCATACCCCGCGGCCACGATGTTGGCCTGGACGGCGTTCGCGGTCGCGGCCGTCGCGGCTCCGGACGTCATGACACCTTCGAAAAAATCTCCTTGGGCGCCGTTGGTGTTGTCGCCGCCCATCCCGAGGATGATGGCCCCCTGCTTCTTCATCGGGCTATAGCCGTTCGGGCGCGCACCATCATAGAAGGTGGTGAGCGTCCCCGACTGGGCGTTGCCGCCCAGGAGTGCAAACGTTCCGGATCGGCCGATGACGATGCCCGTGACGTACGCGGAAGTCTGGGGCGTGTCGGCCGCGTTGGCGGCGAAGCTCACTCCGGCGAAGATACCGTTTTCCATGTCCGCCATGACCCAAGGACCGGCACCGCCGCCCTTTCCCCATTGGGACGCGGTACCGAAATAGACCGCTTCCATCGTGCCGTCGCCGTCGTCGTAGTTGTTGGTCTCTGCGTTCCCGTAATCGAAGCAGCAGCCCGAGTTGTAGAAGGTGCCGCTCGTCACCATGTACTCGGTCTCCGGCAGGTCGGCCGTTGCGGTGCCCACGGCCTTGTCGTTCCGATAGCCGTCGCCCGCCACGATGTGGACTCCGTAGACCGTATGGCCGCTGAGCGTCAGCTTGAGCGCCGTCGCGTCGGCCGGGTTGTCCGGCGTGGCCTTGCGCTGACCCGGGGGCGCCGGCGTGAGGTTGTTCCCCTTGCCGGACTGGTCGTAGATGATCGTGATCGTGCAGGTCGTGCCGGCGCAGAACGTGTCCTGCGTGGCCGAGGCGGCGAAGCTGCCGGCGCCCAGGACTCCGATGTCCTTCGTCGTGTTGTCCGACGCGCGCGTGACTTGGTAGAGGTTGCCGTTGTACGCGCCATAAAGAGCCCGCACGGTGCTGTGCGCGGCGACGCACGGCGCGCTGCCGGCCGCGAAGATGTCGCAAACGCCGGCCCCCGCCGGGGCCATGCCCGTGGCGCCGTCCGTCGCGCCGCTATCGGCGCCTGCGAGCCCGGAGTCCGCGCCGGATCCCGAGCTCGTGCTCGCGCCGCCGGAAGTGGAACTGGCGCCGCCGGAGCTGGAGCTCGTACTGCCCGAGCTCGCGCTTGTGCCCGAGCTGGACATCGTACCGCCGGAGCTCGAGTTCGAGCCGCCGGAGCTCGAGCTGCCGGAACCCGAAGTCGATGCCGTCCCACTGGAGCTCGAGCTCGAGCCGCCGGAGCTCGGGCCCGCGACACCCGAACTCGATGCTGTCCCACTGGAGCCAGCGCTGACGCTGCCCGAGCTCGCGCTCGTCCCACCCGTGCTCCCGCCGCCCGTGCCAGAGCCGGCGCCGGCACCGGAGCTTCCGTTCGTCGCCCCCGGGGCACCGGGAGACGTCTCACTGGAACCGCTCGAGCAGCCGCCCGCAGCGACGACCGCGAGAACCCCCGCGGCCGCGCGGGATCCCAGCCGCGGGATGGAAACGACCGAACGCGAACGACGCGTCCCCGGCTTTGCCAGCTTCATGGGGGAACCCTACTACGTCCACACGAGCTGTCCCTTCCTGACGAACGATGGCCGAAGACGCGTGCAGTAGGACGGCTAACCTACAGTCCGACCCGTCTGGTTCCCGCGGGTCTCGTTGCGTGTGTTCGCGATGAATTCGCGACGTCCGTGCTTCGGTGGCCGTGCCTCGAACCGACCTCCGGTCCGCGCTACGCTAATCGCCATGGTCCAGCCGGAGGCGGCTCCGCGCGCGCTCGTCACTGAGCTCGCCGACCATCTTCGCGGTCGGCGAGTGGTCGCGTTGACCGGCGCGGGGGTGAGCACCGAGTCGGGCATCCCCGACTATCGGAGCCCGGAGGCCGCGCTTCGAACCAGGCGTCCCATCCACGGTCCCGACTTCGTACGGTCGGCGGAAGTTCGCAGGCGCTACTGGGCACGTGCGATGGTCGGCTGGGAGCGGTTCCGGCACGCGCGGCCCGGGCCGGCTCATTTCGGTCTAGCGGCCCTCGAAGCATCCGGCGTCGTGACCGGCGTCATCACCCAGAACGTCGACCGCCTCCACCGGGCGGCCGGTAGCCGGTCGGTCGTGGAGCTCCATGGCGCCCTCGCCGAGGTCGTCTGTCTCGGGTGCGGCGCGCTCCACGACCGAGAGGACGTGCAGCGCCGGATGCGCGAGGACAACCGCCTATGGCTCGACGGCGCCGCGCCGGTTGCTCCCGACGGCGACGCCGAGCTTGCGGACGAGTCGGTCGCGACGTTCGAGCCTCCGTCGTGCCCGCGCTGCAGGGGGCCGCTCAAACTGCGTGTCGTCTTCTTCGGCGACAATGTGGAGCGTCATGTCGTGGAAGAGGCGTTCGCTTGGCTCGACGAGGCCGACGTGCTCCTCGTCGCGGGGACGTCGCTCGCTGTGTTCTCCGGCTACCGGTTTCTGCGGCGCGCCTTGGCGCGGGAGATCTCTATCGCGATCGTGAACCTTGGGCCCGTCCGCGGCGAAGAGCAAGCCCGTATCAAGATCGAGGCGAGCACGGGCGCCGTGCTTCGCGAGCTCGCGCTCCGGTTGGCCGAATGAAGGTTGGGCCGGCGTCCCCTCGTGCGTGCGGCCACGCCGCGGCTGTCGGAAGCGTCTGCGAATGACGCGAACCCTCCTCCTCGTCATCGCCGTCATCATCATCGCCGTCATCGCCGCGCTGGCGACGGCATGCAGTCACGCGGGCGGCCCGGCTGGCGTCCACGCCCCGGCCGATGGGGCAAGCTCGGACGCGCCGACGCCCGTATGTGCCTCGGGCGCGTGTCTCGAGCCGCCGAGCTGCGCAGTGCCTGCGATGGGCACGACCGATTGCGGCGCCAGCCATGAAAGCTGCTGCGTCAGTCCGGAGGTTCCGGGAGGGACGTACCACCGCACCTACGATCCCGTCGAGGACGGGGGCCCCGTCGTCTCCGCGGACGGCGGTCCGACCGGCGAGGCCGACCCGGCCACCGTCAGCGGATTTCGCCTCGACAAGTACTTGGTGACGGTGGGGCGGTTTCGCCAATACCTCAATTACGTGACCGGGCCCACGGGCGCCCCACCGGCAGCGGGCGGCGGCATTCACACGCATCTGAACGGAGGCCGGGGCTTGGCGAACAGCGCAAGCCCGGGAACGTTCGAGACCGGTTGGGACGCGAATTGGAACCAGGAAATCGCGACGGGGCCCGGTGCGGCCAGCGCGTGGGACGACAACCTGACCTCGTGCCTTGCGTACAGCACGTGGACGCCCACGACGGGCAGTCAGGAGAATCTGCCGATGAACTGCGTGAACTGGTACGAGGCGTACGCGTTCTGCATCTGGGATGGTGGCTTCTTCCCCAGCGAAGCCGAGTGGGAATACGCCGCCGCGGGCGGGAGCCAGGAGAGAGCGTACCCGTGGGGGTCGACCGATCCGGGGACGACCAATCAGTACGCCATTTACAACTGCAACTATGGCGGCGCGGGCGGCAACTGCGCGAGCATTGCGAGCATGGCCCCCGTTGGAACGGCCGTCCTCGGAGCCGGTCTCTGGGGGCAGCTCGACTTGGCGGGTGAAGTCTTCGAGTGGAACCTCGACTGGTACGCGAGCTACGTCAATCCGTGCATCGATTGCGCGTACTTGACGACGGCTTCCGACCGGGCGATGCGAGGCGGCAACTACGCCGGCAGCGCCATCAACCTGACCGCGTCGGACCGGAGCTTCTACGACAATCCGACCGATTCGGACAACGTCATCGGCTTCCGCTGCGCCCGCCCGTAGAAGCGCGGTGCTTTTCGCCGATGGCTTCGCGATCCCGGTGTCGAGCGTGCTCGCGTACGGGAAGTACGCTCCGCGCGCTCGCCACCGGCCTCGCTCGC
>Ga0265316_10002010_pt1 | contig 21417 bp, 17 predicted proteins | sample 4522metaG_FD_202092 | JGI IMG/M metagenome (GOLD analysis project Ga0265316, IMG submission 202092) | Rhizosphere microbial communities from Carex aquatilis grown in University of Washington, Seatle, WA, United States - 4-5-22 metaG | ecosystem: Host-associated > Plants > Roots > Rhizosphere >... | reverse complement strand
CGGCGATGCCGGAGTAGACAGGCTTGTCAGTGATAGGGTCGAGAGTCGCGTTGACCATGCCGGGGAAGGGGGCGTAGGAGCCGCTGACCCCATTTTCGAAATCATTGCCGGGAGCAGGAACATCCCTGCTGAACTTGAAATCCCGGTAGATCACGGGGACCATCATCGTGTTTCCGAGCGCGGGTTGCGTGCATGTCCAGCCGGGTTCGACCTTGCAGGTCGAAGAACAGCCATCGCCGCTGGCCGCATTGCCGTCGTCGCATTGTTCGTTGAGCACGATGCCGTCACCGCACGTCGAGGTGCAGCCTGTGTTTCCTGTGCAGGTGGGCTCGACCTGACAGTCTTCAGAGCAGCCATCGAAGGGCACGGTATTGCCGTCGTCGCAACCTTCGGCGCCTTCCTTCTTACCGTCGCCGCACACCGTGGGCGAGCACTTGCTGGGTGTGCCGCTGCACTTGAAGCCGATTTCCAGGTGGCAGGTGGCGGAGCAACCGTCGCCGCTTAGCGTGTTGCCATCGTCACAGGTCTCGGTGCCCGAAATGATGCCGTCACCGCACTTGGGCGTGCACGGTTTGCCGGGCACGCGACACTGGTATCCGGTCTCGACGGTCTTACAGTCGCCCGAGCAGCCGTCGCCGCTGACGGTGTTGCCGTCGTCGCAGGTTTCGTCGGAGGTCAGGATGCCGTTACCACATTGGGCGAGGTTTTGACATGGTTGGCCTTCCTTGGGGCAGTACCAGTTGCTCTCGACTTGGCAGATGCGGCTGCAGCCGTCGCCGCTGATAGTGTTGCCGTCGTCGCAGCCCTCGTTGCGCTCGATCACGCCGTCGCCGCAGGTGCCACCGCTGGGCCGATCCACGCCGCTGGCGTCGGGCTGGACGGTGTTGATGACGATCCCCCCTCCCGCACCGCTTGAAGTCCCCGACGTGCCGCCGCCATTTCCACCGCCGCCACCGTTTTTTCCACTTGAGCCGCCTTGGCCGTTGTCCAGCACAGTGGCGCTGCTGCATGCGCCGCCAGCCAGTGCCGCAATCGCCAAAGCAATCGCCAGGTAGCCGCGCGCCGGTTGCTTGCTGGGCGAGCTTTCATCCAGGAGGTTGGACGTCCTAATTCTTGTCATGTCGACATACCTCACGGTGCGGGAAACGGAACGCGGGCCGTGCCTCAGTGGCACGAAACACACAAACTATAGCAAGGTTTGCCCGAGATCTACCGTGGAACTCGCGAGGTCAACGTGATCGGCGCGGCAGAAGGGCGCGCGAGGCGCGTGCGAAGAAACCTTCGAGACTGCTATGGTTCGGGTCGTGGCGACTCTTGGCGTGATTTCCGACACCCACGGCCTTCTGCGGCCGGAGGCGCGCGCCGCATTGGCCGGAGTGGACCGCATCATCCACGCTGGCGACGTCGACGATCGGCAGACTCTGCGGTGGCTGGCCATGATGGGCGAGGTCACGGCCGTGCGGGGCAATTGCGATCGCGGCTCTTGGTCGAGCGCGCTGCCTGACCATGACCTCGTCACGGTCGAGGGATTCGGCATCTACGTGGTTCACGACCTCGCACAGATCACCGTGGATCCCAAGGCAGCGGGGATCTCTGTCGTCGTTTGCGGGCACACCCATCAGCCGCGCAACGAGATGGTGGACGGGGTTCTCTACTTCAATCCCGGCAGCGCGGGGCCCGGCCGCTATGGCCGGCCGGTCTCGCTGGGCAAGTTGCACGTCGGACCAGGCGGGGTCTCGGGCGAGATCATCGTGCTCGCCGACGCGGCCACCAGCTTTCGTCCCCCGCCGCGAAATCGATGGTAGATTGCGACCTTCATGTCCTCGACTAGCTCGTCGTCGCCAGCGCGCCCAGCGCGGCTGCTCACGCAGCAGGAGAAGCTGGCTCGGGTCTACGAGGAAGAGGTCTATCCGCTGTTCGGCCAGAAACTCGCCGACTTGCTCATGGCGAATCTGGCGCTCACACCGAGCGGCCATGTCCTTCAAATCGGCTGTGGGCTCGGCACTACCAACACGGAGATCTTGCAGCGGACCGACGCGGACAGCAGGCTCACCGCGGTCGAAACCACACCCGCAGTCCTCGAACGGGCGCGCGCCAATGTGCCCGCCGAATACCTTGGTCGAAGGGTTTTCTTTCGCTCGCACAACCTCGAGGGCGAGCTGCCTTTCGCCGAAGATGGCTTCGACCATGTGGTGGCCAACCTCTCCTTGGCCGACGTGGCGTCCCCGGGTACCCTGGTGTCCGAGCTCGTGCGCGCGACCAAACCAGGTGGCGAACTGCGCCTGGCGACACCGCTGGCCGGCACGTGGCGCGAGTTTCTCGACGTGTACTCGGACGTGCTGGTTCGCCTGCGCAAACAGGAGGCGGCGACGGCCCTGGCGGCGTACGGCAAGTCATTTCCAGAACCCGAAGCCTTGGCCAAGCAACTCGAAGCAGCTGGCCTGGGCAGCGTTGCCGTCGAAACCACGCACTGGGAGCTGGTTTTCCGCACCGGCCGGGAATTCTTCTACGCGCCCGTGATCGAACAGGGTCCCCTGGCGCGCTGGAAATCCATCGCCGGAAAAGGGGCCGAGATGCAGGATGTCTTCCTCGCCGTCAAAGAGGCCATCGATACCTACTTCGCCGGATCTGCTTTCGGTGTCAGCGTGGTGGCCGGCGTCTTTTCAGGTACCAAAATTTCTTAGCTATTCGGCGCCAGGCGGATGTGCAGCAGTTTGCCGGCATCCTGGGGATGGCGATGGCGCCAAATCGCCACCGAAATCACGGCCGCTCCGTCGAGATTCCTTCCCGTGAGTCCCAGGGTTTGCCCGGCGCTCACGGCCTGGCCGGGCTTGACCGCGACGTCACGCAGCCCGGTGAGGATACTGGTCAGCCCGCCCGGATGCGCGGTCATCACCGCGAATCCGCCCTGCGCTAGCGGTTCGACTCGCTTGACCACCCCGTCCGCGATGGCATGGACTGGCTCGTCGAGGCGGGCAAGGATCTCGACGCTATCGTAGTAGATTTCGATCTTGGTCGGTCCATCCCGGCGCGCGCCGGGCACGGCCACGGGCGTTCCCCGTACCGGGCGGAGCAAACGCGTGCTATCCAAGCCACCCGCTGGACTGGCGGCCGAATCGTCCGCGTTCTCGCTCAGGGCACGTGCGACGAGGGCGGTCTCGAGGGCGCTACGCTCGACGCGCACGCGATCGAGCTCGCGCGCCAGAGTTCGCGACTCGTCGAGACCGCGGCGCAAAGCCACCAGTGCCAGGTCGAAGGATCGCGCATCGTCGAGGCGAGTTTCAGGGCTTGAGGCAAAGCCAAGCTCGCGTTGCCGGGACAACCGATAGGCCAGCAGGGCACGCTGGCGGGTCGTGTTCTCAGCCGCCGTGGTCTGCGTGTCGAGAATCTGCTCGCGCGCACCCAGACGATCGAATAGCGCGGTTTCTTCCGGGCTGGGCTCTGTCGCCAGCGCGCCGAGCGGGATCAGCAAGAGCGCGATGGGCAAGCATGTTCTAAGCACGGTCTTGGGTCCTGTGCAGGGGCGTCGCGAAATAGCCCATGGCAAGTCCGACAAGCAGTACCAGCGCGAATCCAGTCGCGATTTCGGCGCGATCGAGGGAAGGCAAGGGCGGGGCGCTCACGATGCCGAGATTTCGTTCGAGAAGGCCGACCAAAGGTTGCCAGCCGAGCGAAAGCGCGAGCGCGCCGACGCCTCCGCCGATCACCGAAGCCGCTGCCATCCACAGGCTATTGGGCAGACGGATCCCCGAGGCGGTCTCGCCAAGCTGGACGAGCACGGCCGCCCGCCTTGCCACGGCGCTTCGGCTGCGCAAGAACACCGCCACGAGGATTCCCAGGGAGACCAAAGCCAAGGCGACAAGCACGACAGCGCCAAGTTCGCGGCCAAGCTTGATCCAAACCGATAGGCGGGCCAGACCACTACCCATGGCATCGACTTGCAGGACCCCCGGCACAGGGCGCAGGCGTTTCGCCAGGTCGCTTGCGCGTTCGCTGAGATCCGCTGCTGGGGTTAGGCTGACCTCCAGCGAGCGAGGAAAATAGGAGGGTTCAAGGCCGTCGAGGGCTTTGCCGTCGACGCCGAACGCCGTCGCGGAGGCGTTGAGACGGGCTAGGGCGGATGCCGGTTCGATGGCGGTCACTTGGGCGACCGTGGGCACGCGGCGGAGAAGCTCGGCCAGATCCTGGGCCCGCTCTTGGTCCACGTCGTCGGCCAGGTACACGATGACGTGGACGTTCTGACCCACGAAGGCGCCCCAGCGGGTGACCGTCCGCGCGGCCAACCTGGCCCCGCCCGCGACCAAGGCAAGCAAACAGAAGGCAGCGCTGGCGCCGACGACGATCCAGCGGTGCGCCTTTACCTGCCGTCGAACGTGATGAGCGACCCAGACCGCCTTCACGTCGGACCTCGCGTGGCGGGCTGCAGGGTGCTCTCGTCGTCACCGTCATCTTCAAGCGTGATCACCCCGGGCTGGGCTCGCTCGGCAGACACGGGTGAAGGCGTGAAGGCGGGCACGAGCCCCATGGCGGGTGCGCCCGCGATGCGACCCTGATCAAGGTGGATTCGCCGCCCGCCTCTTTGCACCAGCATTTCAGCCAGCGCCGTGTCTGCCGTGGCGGCCAAGACCCCGGCGCCCGAATCGCGAGCTGCGGTGAGGGCGCGGGCCACGATCTCGCGGGCCTCATCGCCAACGCCAGCGGCGGGTTCGTCGGCAACCACCAGGGGCGGCGGTCCGGCCACCGCGCGCGCCAGAGCGACCAGACGTTTTTGGCCCGAGGACAAGGTGGCTACCTTTCGGCCTTCCAGTTCACTGGCCCTCACCAGTGCCAGGGCATCGCGTGCCGCCTGCTCTGCACGGCCAGGGGATTCCCCGCGCACCGCTAGCGCCAGCATGACATTGGCGAGGGAGCTTTCTTCCAAGAGTAGAAGCGGATCCGGAGTGCAATACCCGATGTTGCGCCGGACGAAGGGCAGCGACGCCCGCTGCAGGCTCGCCGTATTTCGGCCCGCGAACCACACCGCGCCCCGGTCGGGCATACGCGCGGCCGCGGCCAGTTCAAGCAAAGTGGACTTGCCAGAAGCTGATGCACCCTCGATGACGATGAGTTCGCTCCTGGCGACCCCCAGGGTCACCGTGTCGAGCACCATCGCGCCATCGCGCTGGCAAGAGACTCCTTCCAGCCAAATCACCCAATGATCATAAGCGAGAAGGTGCTAGGCCGATACTTTCTGGCCAGACCTTCTTGTGTGCGATGAGCCATGCGGGTATTGCAACGTATGGTCATGTTCGGCATCTATCCACAAGGGACCAATAGGCCGAAATAGCCGATGGGGAAGGCAATTTTGGAGACTATCCACAGACTGGGAACATACTATATGTTGTGTGGTCATCTGTGGCATAACACTACCTATTGTGTTTTTTGTTGACACGTCACCATTTTGGCGCGAGTTATTCTGCCAGCCGTTGCATCGGATTGAGCGTGCTTTGGCTAGGGTCATCCGGTGTGGCACTGACAATTTGGATTGTTGGAGGAGGAGTTCAGAATGCTTGACAAACATGACAACCGACGTCATCGCGGCAGCAGGCCAAATGGGGTCGAGTTTGAGATAAGTGAACAGGGTATGAATCAGGGCACGGGCAAGGAAGCAAAAGAAGGCAAGACGGCAAGTGATGTGCGCCTCGGACGCGCACGCAGCCGCAAGGTGTCTCCTGGGATGAAGGTCGAACGCTTTTTCACCGGGCCGGGCGACGATGGTTTCCGCGGCGTCGAGTGGGACGTGCGCATCGCCAGCATCGTGGGCGAGGGCGGCAAGATCGTCTTCGAGCAGCGCGATGTGGAAGTGCCCAAGACCTGGAGCCAGACCGCGACCAATGTGGTGGTGCAGAAGTACTTTCGCGGCCAGCTCGGTACGCCCGAGCGCGAACGTTCGGTGCGCCAACTCATCTGCCGGGTCGCCGACACCATCACCAACTGGGGCATGAAGGACGGTTACTTCGCGGATCAGGAATCCGCGGACAACTACCGCGCCGAGCTTCGCCACTTGCTCGTGTCGCAGAGGATGTCGTTCAACTCGCCGGTGTGGTTCAACGTCGGTATCGAGGCAGAGCCGCAGTGCTCGGCGTGCTTCATCAACCAAGTCGAAGACACCATGGAATCGATCCTTGGCCTGGCCAAGACCGAGGGCATGCTCTTCAAGTACGGCTCGGGTACGGGCACCAACCTGTCGCCCCTGCGCTCGTCGAAAGAGCTACTCGTCGGCGGCGGCACGGCGTCGGGTCCGGTCAGCTTCATGAAGGGCTTCGACGCCTTTGCCGGCGTCATCAAGTCGGGCGGCAAGACCCGCCGCGCGGCCAAGATGGTGATCCTGAACGTCGACCATCCCGATATCGAGGACTTCATTTGGTGTAAGGCCAAGGAAGAGAAGAAGGCCTGGGCGCTCATCGACGCTGGCTACGACGGCTCGTTCGACGGCGAGGCGTACAAATCGGTCTTCTTCCAGAACTCGAACAATTCGATTCGTGTCACCGACGAATTCATGGAGGCCGTGCAGAAGGATCGCGAGTGGACCACGAAGGCCGTGCGCGATGGTCGCACCATCGGGACCTTCAAGGCGCGCGAGCTGTGGCGGGCCATCTCGCAGGCGGCCTGGGAATGCGGCGATCCCGGCATGCAGTACGACACCACAGTCAATAGCTGGCACACCTGCTCGGGCACGGATCGCATCAATGCCTCGAACCCGTGCTCCGAGTACATGTTCCTCGACAATTCGGCGTGCAACCTGGCCTCGCTCAACCTGCGCAGGTTCATGCAGCCCGACGGAGCCTTCGAGACCGAGTCCTTCAAGAAGGCGGTCGAGGTGACGGTCCTGGCGCAAGAGATCATCGTCGGCAACGCCAAATACCCGACCAAGGGCATCGAGGAAAACTCGCTGCGCTTCCGGCCGCTAGGCCTCGGCTACGCGAACCTGGGTTCGCTGCTCATGTCGCTGGGCTTGCCCTACGACTCGGAGGCGGCACGGGCCTGGTGCGGCGCCATCACCGCGCTCATGACCGGGTGGGCGTACCGCACCTCCGCGGTCATCGCGCGCGATGTGACCGGGCCCTTCGCCGGCTACCCGGAAAACGAACAGCCCTTTCTGGGCGTGATGAAGAAGCATCGCTACCACACCGAGCGCATCGAGGCGAGCTACGTCCCCGAAGATCTCCTGTCCTCGGCGCGTTCGGCCTGGGACGAGGCCATCAACGTGGGCAGCGAGCACGGTTTCCGCAACGCCCAGGCCAGCGTGCTGGCGCCCACGGGAACCATCGGCTTCATGATGGATTGCGATACCACCGGCATCGAGCCGGACATCGCGCTCATCAAGTACAAGCGCCTGGTCGGCGGCGGCATGATCAAGATCGTCAACAACACGACCGAGGAAGCCCTGGCGCGCTTGGGCTACGACGAGGATCAACGCAAGGCCATCGTCGAGTACATCGATCGCGAGGAAACCATCGAGGGCGCACCTGGGCTTTCCGACGAGCACTTGCCGGTGTTCGACTGCGCCTTCCGCGCCGCCAACGGCACGCGGTCGATCCACTACATGGGGCACATCCGCATGATGTCCGCCGCCCAGCCTTTCATTTCCGGCGCGATTTCCAAGACGGTCAACCAGCCGGCCGACGCCTCCGTCGAGGACGTGGAAAACGCGTACATGGAAGCGTGGAAGGCCGGGCTCAAGGCCATCGCCGTTTACCGTGAGGGCTGCAAGCGCACGCAACCGGTGTCGACCAGCAAGACCGATCCTGGCCTGCAGCGCGCGCAAGCAACCGCCGCGGCGCAGACGCTGGTGCGGCGCAAGCTGCCCGACGAGCGGCACTCGCTGACCCACAAGTTCTCGGTGGGCGGCCACGAGGGCTACATCCACGTTGGCCTCTACGACAGCGGGGAGCCGGGCGAGATTTTCATTCGCATGGCTAAGGAAGGCTCGACCATCTCGGGTCTCATGGACAGCTTCGCCACCGCGGTGTCGCTGGCCTTGCAGCACGGAGTTCCGCTGCGCCTGCTGGTGGATAAGTTCTCGCGCATGCGCTTCGAGCCCTCCGGATTCACCGGCAATCCCGAGCTCCCGCGCGCCACCTCGGTCATGGACTATCTCTTCCGCTGGCTGGGGGCGAAATTCCTGCGCTCCGAGTCCGAGGCCGAAGGGACCGAAGAAGCCAAGCCCGCCGAGAGCGCCGCGCCGGCCGTGGCAGCATCATCGAGCCCAGTCGTGGTCATCGAGCAGATCGCACAGACGGTGCAAACATCGGTCAAGCCCAGTACCCCGTCGATGTACGGGTTCCTGGTTCGCACCGATGCGCCGACCTGTCCCGAGTGCGGATCGATCATGGTGCCCAACGGCAGCTGCCACAAGTGCACCAACTGCGGCACGACGAGCGGCTGTTCGTAGGAAAGAACGACACAGAGGGCGCTGAGGAACAAAGGGTTCGGACCAAGATCCGGAACCTCTTTCATTCCAGCCTCTGCGACCTCTGTGTGAAAGATCCGGCTCTAGGTGGTTGAGGTCCAGGCGGGCGCTATACTTCGTGCAAAGATGGCACCCATGAAGATACGGACGCTCACTGTCGGGCCGGTTGCCTGCAATTGCGTCATCGTGGCTTGTGCGGAAACCGGGCAGGCCGCAATCATCGATCCAGGCGGCAACACCGAGAGCATCCTGGAGGTCGTCAAGGACATGGGGGTGACGGTCACGCACATCCTTCACACCCACGCCCACTTCGACCACATTCTTTCGACCGCCGAGGTCGCGGCGGCCACGGGCGCGGCCGTTCTGGTTCACAAGGATGACCGACCTCTGTATGAAAACCTGCCTAGCCAGGGCGTCATGTTCGGGTTTCGCGCCGCGCGCCCACCGGCCCCCACCGAGTGGCTTGTGGGCGGTGAAACCATCGCCATCGGCAAGCTTGCCGTTCAGGTTCTGCACACCCCGGGGCATACGCCGGGTTCGGTCGGCTACTACCTAGGCGGCCAAGCCCCCGTTCTCTTCGCGGGAGATACCTTGTTCTCGGAATCCGTCGGCCGCACCGATCTGCCCGGCGGATCCTTCGCCGACCTTTCGACCTCCATTCGCACCAAACTGTACGTCCTTCCCGGCGAGACGCGCGTGATCCCTGGTCACGGGCCAGAGACGACCATCGACCACGAGCGCGGACACAATCCCTTCATCAGCGCGTACGCGTCCAGTCGGGGATAACGAAGACAGCGACCGCGCGGCCGGGGCGATGCTATCGTCAAGTCATGGCTCGCATCCTCATCATTGATGACAACGAGACCATGCGCGAAGGCATGGCCGCCACGGTCCGGCGCATGGGCCACGAGGCGCAGGTGGCGAGTGGTGGTGCAGAGGGGTTGGCGCTCATGCGCAAGCAGCCGCCCGACTTCCTCATCACCGACTTGAAGATGGAGGGCGTGGACGGCCTGGAAGTTGTGGAGGCCGCCAAGCGCATCGACGCTGAGTGCCCCACCTTAATCGTCACTGCCTACGGCACCGTCGAGACCGCGGTCGAGGCCATGCGCCTCGGGGCCATGGACTTCTTGCAAAAGCCCTTCGCGCCCGAGGTGCTGCGGCTCAAGGTCGAGCGCGCACTGGAGATGCGGCAGGAGAAGCTGTCGCGCCAGCGCGCCGAGGCCGAGGTCGAGGTCTTGCGTGCCGACGCCGCGGCCGATTATGTGCCGAACGAAATGGTTGGGCAGTCGCCACTCATGCTGGCGCTCTTCGAATCGATTGCCAAGGTCGCGGCCTCGGACGTGGTGGTGCACATCGCAGGCGAATCGGGCACTGGCAAAGAGCTGGTGGCACGCGCGATTCACCAGCGTTCGCGGCGCGCGTCTGGCCCGTTCGTCAAGGTCAACTGCGGGGCGCTCACCGACACCTTGCTTGAGTCCGAGCTGTTCGGGCACGAGAAGGGTTCGTTCACGGGGGCGATCAAGCGCAAGCTCGGGCGCTTCGAGCTGGCCGACAAGGGCACCCTGTTCCTCGACGAAGTGGGTGACATGACGCCCAACCTTCAGCTCAAACTTCTGCGCGTGCTGCAAGAGCAGCAATTCGAACGCGTGGGCGGCGAGGATACCGTGCAGGTGGACGTCCGCGTGGTGTCCGCGACCCACCGGGATTTGAAGAAGGCGGTCGACGAAGGCACGTTCCGCGAAGACCTGTTCTATCGCCTGCACGTGATTCCTTTCCGCGTACCTTCCTTACGCGAGCGGCGCGAAGATATCCCGCTCCTCGTAAATCATTTCATCAAGAAATTGGGGCCACGGGCCAACCCACGGGTTCGGCGCATCGACGAATCCGCCCTCGCGCGCCTCACGACGTACACCTGGCCCGGCAACGTACGCGAGCTGGAAAACGCCATCGAGCAGTCGCTGGTCTTCGCCAGCGGCGACAGTATCGATCTTGCCGCCCTGCCGGCATTTCTGCGCGAGGGCGCGAGCGGGAGTACCCTGGCGCTGCCCGGTGCGAACATGAGCCTGCCCGAGATCCTCGACGATCTGGAACGCCAGCTCATCCAACGCGCCTATGATCGCACGGGCGGCGTGAAGACCGAAACCGCGCGCCTGCTCGGCATCAAGACCAGCGCCCTCTACTACAAGCTCGAGAAGTACGGCATCGGCGTCACCGCCGGCCGCCCCAGCGGCACGCCAAGGGCGTGAGCTGCCTACGGCTTCGTAGGCGGCTTCACGTGGACGTCGCTGGTGATCTCGGGGGCGACGGTTCCGTCCTCCTTCGGCCGGAAACGGATCTCGGCTTTGACCTCGACCACCATCTTGGAAAGTACCTTGGCCAGCTCTCCCTGCACATCCAGGCGGTCGAGCCACAAACCGATTTCCGAGGTGGCCGCGCGCACGAGGTCGTCCTTAGACCGGGAGGCCACCCCCAGCCCGGCCGCCATGGCCCGTCGCACGCGATCGGACAGTCCGTGCTCGGAGCGTGCCTCGCTCTCGGCCCACTCGCCGGTCGACCGTTCGTCCCGCTTCGCATCGTCTGCCATGAAGGCAGCCTAGCACTCCGCCGCTAGCTTTTCTCCTCGCCGCGATTCGCGTGGGCCACGGCGCGCCGCCAGAACGGCCGCACTGGCCGCGGCGGCGCGTGCAAGCGCTTGGCCCCCGGGATATGCTGCATGCCCCATGACAGCCACCCGTCGCACGGCGCGGACCGCGGCCCTTCGCAGGCCAGTCAGGCGCCTGTTGCGCGTCTACTTCGTGACCATGCAGGTGGTGGTGTCCTACGCCCTCTATTCGTTGCGCCGCCACCTGCAGAGCAACGATAAGGCAGTGCAACTGGCCGACCGGGTTCATCGCCAGAACGCCCGACGCGTGCTCGCCGCCATCGTCGACTTGCAAGGCCTCTTCATCAAGGTCGGCCAGCTCATCAGTGTCATGGCCAATCTGCTCCCCGACGCCTTCCGCAAGGAGCTAGAAACCCTTCAGGACAGCGTGCCCCCGCGTCCCTTTTCCGAGATCGCGATTCGCCTACGCGAGGAATTCGGTGGCAAGTCCCCGCAAGAGATCTTCGCCGAATTCGACGAGCATCCCATTGCCTCGGCGTCTATCGGGCAGGTGCACGTGGCCCGCCTGCGTTCGGGCGAAAAGGTCGCGGTCAAGGTCCAGTATCCCGATATCGAAACCATCGTGGCCACCGACCTGAGCGCGCTCAAGCGCATCGCGCGCCTCGCGGGGCGACTCTTGCCCGACTGGGGATGGAACGTCATCTATGGCGAGATCCAAAAGGTGGTCATGTCCGAACTGGACTACCGTCAGGAAGCCGAGGCCATGGCCACCATCGCCGGCAATTTTACCGGCCGCACCGACGTGCTCATTCCGCGCGTCTTTGGCGACTATTCCACGGGACGGGTGCTGATCACGCAGTGGGTGGACGGTGTGAAGGTGGGCGACTTGGCCGGCATTGCCAGCGCGGGTATCGACCGCGCGAAGGCGGCGCGCCTGTGCATCGAGGCCTACTGCAAGCAGATCTTCGTCGACGGCGTGTACCACGCGGATCCGCACCCTGGGAACCTGCTGCTGGCTGCGGGATCCGGAGGCGGCCATGAGCCCGTTCTCGTATTTCTTGATTTCGGTGCTACAGCCCGCATCTCGCCAGGCATGCGCAAGGGCATCGTGTCTTTCTTGCAGGGTGCGGTCACGCGCGATGTGGGGCGCATCGTCGCGGCCATGAAGGAAATGGGCTTTATTTCGCGCCACGCGGATCACGAGGTTTTCGACAGGGTCATCCAGCACTTTTACGAACGCTTCCGTTCGCAAATGCGCTTCGAAAAGTTCTCGACCGGTTCTCTCAGCTCGGGGCTCGACTTGCGCGGACAGATCGCCACTTTGTTCGATCTACGCCAACTGGATGTCTCCCTGTCCGACCTGCGCGACGCCTTTCACGTGCCGAGGGAATGGGTGCTGCTCGAACGGACGCTGCTTCTCCTGCTTGGCGTGTGTACCACGCTGGCGCCCGAACTAAACCCCGCCGAAGTCATCCAGCCCTACGTGGATCGCTTCATCCTGGGCGAACGCAAGGAGTGGTCGGAGACGATTCTCGAGACCGCCCGTGAAGCCGCGCTTTCGGCCTTTGCCCTGCCCAGCGAGCTCGGCCGATTTCTCAATCTGGCCACGCGCGGGGACATCCAGGTTAGGGTGCGCCGTTTCGAGGAATCTGCGGACGCGTTCTATGCCCTGGGTCACCAGTTCCTGTGGGGTTTTCTGGGCGCGGTCAGTTTCTGTGTCTCGGTGGTGTACGAAGGCCGCGGCCAGGTCTTCGAGCGCAGGGTGGCGCTTTCGCTGGCCGCTGTCATGTCTATGCTGCTGATTGCCTCCATGGTTCGAGGCAGGCGCTCCCGCCGGCGAAGGCGATGACGCAGTGACAATAGCTGGCGTCAACCAGGCAGAATGATTGAAAACTTGCAAGGTAGTACATGTAGGATATAATGCTATCTATGTCTACCATTCCCGTCATTGGAAGTGCGATCACATCGCTTGGTGCTTTGACCATCTTCCTTGCGACTTTGCGCATCGGGAAGCCTGTCCGAAGCAAGTCGTCCTAGTTCGATGGACCAGCGCCGCGGCGCTTGGATTCACCTTGCCGGTGGACTCGGGTGCGCCTACACTCCCTGCGGCTTTGAGCCGATAGCTAGGGACTGTATGACGCTGGTGACTTCCGAAACTTCTCTGCAATCAGGCCGGCTGGGCGCTGCAGGGGGTGAGGCCGGTCTCGGACGCGCCGCCGGCTTCAACAGCGCAGACGTGACCGCGATCCGGAATCTTCTGCGCGGCGGGTCGGTCATCGATTGGCACCGCCTGTACTTTACCGATCGCCAGCAAGTCGACCGCTTTCTGCGCATCAACGAAATCGACCCATCCTACCCAGACGATATCGCGCGTCTCGAAGACCTGCGCGAACAGGCCGTCGAGTACCTTGAGCGCTATCTTGGTTTCCGCGTAGCAGAGGACGTGGCTGTGCGCGTGCCGGCGCGAGATCTTCTGCTGGTGGCATCCCAGAAGGGCAAGCGCCGCACCCAGGCTTGTGTCGTGCTGAAGGTCATGCACGTGCTTCATCATTTGGCCGGCGGGGAGCTGGCGACCCGTCTGGCGGTCAGCGCGGATCAGATTTTCCAGTTTGTCGAGGACAAGGTTCTGCGCACCGTCGAGGAGATGAAGGGCGCGGGCTGCCAGATCGTCGAGTTCGAGTGGAGCCGCAAGGAGCAGGACAGTCTGATCACGAAGCTCCTCGCCAAGCGCGACAATATCGCGGCCCATGTCTACGACAAGCTGCGCTTCCGCATGATCACGCGCACGGAAGACGAGATCGTGTTCGTGTTGCGCGAACTTTTGCAGCGCCTGGTACCTTTCAACTACGTCATTCCCGCCGAGTCTCAGAACGACATCGTCGACTTGCAGTCTTTCGTCGAGCACGACCCCTATCTGCGCAACCACCTTGGAGACTTGCTCGACCTGTCGAGCGAGACACCGGACAAGCGCTCGCCGCAGGGGAACGAGTTCTCTGGTCCCAGCTACCGCGTGGTCAACTTCGTCACCGATCTCCCGGTGCGCGTGGACAAACACCTTGGACTTTCGCCGAACGATCCACTCTTCGCGGACACGGGCAATGTCGTCTTCGTGCTCACGGAGTTCCAGATTGTCGACACGCGCACCTCGCAAGCCAACGAACTTGGCGAGAACAGCCACGAGCGCTACAAAGAGCGCCAGGTGACGCGCGTGCGTGCTCGCCTTATGCATGGGATGCAGGACGAGGATACCGGCGGGCCGGTGCTTGACTTGAGCGGCCGGCAAGACGGCGACCTGGGTCACGACTAGAAAGTCCAGTCAATCCCTATTCTGCGAGGCAAGATCCATGTCTTGGATTGCTGATCGCAAAGGTGGGAGATGGTTTATATTCTCCGTCGAGATGAGGGGAACGTGGCACAGTGTGGTGACCCGTTGGAATGCTGCCCCGAGAGAGAGCCGGCAGCACAGGTCTGCTCGCGCCGCGGATGAGCGGCGCGTCCATCGTGGTGGCGCGAAGGTACCTGGAGGGCTAGCACGATGACCCGCATCCTTCTTGTCGACGATCACGCCGTGGTCCGGCGTGGCGTGCGCGACATTCTCACCGAGTCCTTGGGCAAAGTGTCCTTTGGCGAGGCGGCCGCGCCGTCGGAGGCCATCGAGAAGCTGCAAGCGGAAGACTGGGATGTCGTGGTGCTGGACATCTCGCTGCCTGGACGAGGCGGCCTGGATGCGCTTCGTGAGATCAAGCGGCTGCGTCCGGCAGTGCCCGTGCTTGTGCTTAGCATGCACGCTGAGGATCACTATGCCCTGCGTGCCTTGCGCGCGGGCGCCGCAGGCTACGTGAACAAGGACAGCGCGGCCGAGGATCTATCGGGCGCGGTTCGCAAGGTGCTGGCCGGCGGCACCCACGTCAGCGTTCGCCTGGCCGAGACCTTAGCCAAGAGCCTGCGCGCCGATAGCTCGCGGCCTGCCCACGAGCGGCTCTCCGATCGCGAGCTGGAGGTTCTGCGTGCGCTCGCCGCGGGCAAGACGGTCAAGGAGATCGGCGTCGATCTGGCGCTGTCGGAAAAGACCGTCAGCACCTACCGCACGCGCTTGCTGGAAAAGATGCAGATGCGCACCAACGCCGAGCTGATCCAGTACGCGCTCCGCGAGGGATTGATAGACTAGAATGCGTTTCTGCGCGGCGCTGGTGTCAGGCCCTGACGCACGCATGTAGGACCCGGCCTGACAGCGAATTCGGCCTTCTTCCGGCAGACGCGGTACGCCGGTTCTGGTGAACTAGGCAACATGGGAGTAGCACCGGAACCCATGAAGCAAATTCTTCTCGTCGACGATCACCCCGCGGTCAGCCAGCGCATCGGTGAACTGCTGGCAACCGCCGTCCCGCATGCGGAGATGACCGCGGCGTCATCCGGCGAGCAAGGACTGGCGCTCGTGGCGGAGCGCACGTTCGATCTGGTGCTGCTCGATTTGCGCCTGCCCGGCTGTGGCGGCATCGACGTCCTCAAGGAACTTCGCGCTTCGCGACCTACGCTCCCTGTGATCATCATCAGCTCGTTGCCCGAGTCGCCCTACGCCACGCTCGCGCGCAGGGCCGGCGCCCACGGTTTCGTAACCAAGAGCGCGTTGGTTCAGGAACTTGGCCAGGCCGTGCGCACGGTGCTCGGCGACTGCGCCCTGGCGTAGATCGGATCACTCGATCTCGGTCGCCGGCGGAGGCTGGGCAGGTGTGTACGGAAGGCGCGAGGTGCGCATAGCTGCGGCGTAAGACTTGGCCCACGCCTCGGAGCTGGCCGGCGGGCGCAGAACCAAGGCGAACGCGACCACCAGCGCGGCCACGGCCAGCGCCCCGACGGCAACGTCAGATCCACGCAGAAGCCTGCGCCGCAGCCAGCGCGGCGGCATGAGGAAACCCAAGAGCCCGCCGGACACAACTCCTGCGGCATGGGCGATGTTGTTGGCGTGGACCAGAATGCCGAAGATCATGGTGTAGGCCGCCCACTTGAGCATTTGGTTGCGCACGCCCTTTCCCACGCTGGTGCCGTCGCGCTGGCCCCAGCCCGCCGCGGCGCCGGTGAGCCCCATGATGGCGCCGGAGGCGCCGGCCGACACCGCAGGCATATCGACGGCCTGGCAGGCGGCGAAACCCACGATGCCCGTGAACATGAAGAGGAAGAGCATGCGGCCGCGGCCGAAGACGTCCTCGATCGCCGGGCCAATCTGGGCCAGCGCGACCATGTTGAAAGCGAGATGGATGAGGCCGATGTGCAGGAACACGGCGGTGGCGTGCCGCCACAACTGCCCGGCACGAAGGGCAGGCAGGTAGTAGGCCCCGAGGTAGATGAGGTCATCGCTGGTCACGCTGAAGTAGCCCGAACCGGGCCGCGCCAGCATAAGGCGGAGGTAGGCAACCGCGATGATCATGCCAAGCAAGGTGCTGACCGAGATCGCCGAGGGCACCACGAGACCGAGGCGATTCACGATTTGCCACGTGCGCGCGCCGAGCGCGGCGCCGCAGTTTACGCAGCGCCGTTCCTGGCGATCTTGCACTTGTCCACACTGCGGACAAACCGCGTGCTGGTAGCCTACGTGCTGAATCTCGCGGCGCTTGTGCTGGCTCCAGTCGCGCCATGTCTTTTGCCAATGCAAAAGCTTCCAACGCACGCGCGTTCCGCTGAACCCCAGCGCCCTAGCCAGGCTGACGATGGTTTCAATCATGTCGCTCTCGCGAGGGTCGTTCGGGGTCATGGGGTCTGGACGCCAAGCAGTCTAGCACCGGACCGGGAGTGAATATTTCGGCGACGAAGAACGTCTCATGACTTTGGGGGGAACCATGCGCATCGTCCTCGCGCTGTTGCTTGTCACCTTGGCCGGGCCCGCGCTGGCTGACGACGGCTTTCGTTGCCGGACCGGCCGATTGGTGTCGGTCGGCGACCACATGTCCGAGGTTCGCAATCGATGTGGCGATCCGGATGCCGTCGTTGAGCGAACCGAGAGGCGCTGGGTGAAGCACAAGTTCACGCGCAGGGTTGGCAATGTCGAGGAATCGGTCATCGAGGAACAGGAGATCGAGATCCCGATCAGCGAATGGACGTACGACCTGGGCCCGAACGCCTTCACCCGCTACGTGATCTTCGAAAGCGGCGCCGTGGTCAACGTCGCCACGGGCGAGTACGGCAGAAGATAGGATGAAGCCGCGTTCGATGTCCGAGTGGATTTTGCCCGCGGCTTTGTGCACGCTGCTGCCTTTGCGCAGGGGCCAGGCGCGACACTCGTCTTCGCCTGCGGTAAGGAACGTGGTTCAATCCTATTCTTCGCCAACGGCGGCCGGGCGGTGCCAGCGCAGGGCTAGGATCGATTCCACAAGCAAAAGCAGAATGAGCGCGGCGGACAAGGCATGCCAAAGCTCGACCCGGTGTTTGGGCGGCTTGGCACCGGCGGTTTTCACAGCAACGCGATCGGGGCGCTTCTCAGGCGCAAGCCGCGCGGGATCGGACTCGCGTGGATCCAGGTTGACGGCGAAGTCCTGCGCTGCCTGCCTGGCGAAAGTTCCGTCGGCGCCCGCGCCGCGCACGCGGTACAGGCCAATTTGATCTGTGCCAACGAAAGCCAGGGCGTGGCCGGTGCCGGCTTGTTCGCGCTTGCCCACCCATACCGATCCATCGGGCCGCGTGACTTCCAGAGTCTGGACGTCCCCCACGAAGGCGAGCATGCGTGGCTCACCTACCACCAGGGTGGCTGCGCTGTCCTCGTCGTTGGCGCCGACCAAATAGCGAGCCGCCTCGCGCACAAGGGGCAGAAAACCTGCTCTGATCGGCAGGTCGGTCCAATCGCGATCCACCGTGGTCGTGAGCAGCATGACCCGTCCCTTACCGACCTCGCGCTCGACCAGGGCGGGCGCGCCGCTTTCATAGCGAAGGACGACGTTGCGCACGGCCGTATCGCGCACCGGATCCAGAAGCACGTACTTGAAAAAGCGCGCCGAAACCAGGCCATCGCCCTCTTCGGGGAATGCGGCAAGCAGTGGATGACGTCGGTCGAGCGGCAACAAGCGTTCGGCCGGACGTTCGTCGATGGTCTCGCCGGAATGCTGGCCGGGCAGCGCGGAGGCGGTGCGGACAAGACCGAGGGGCTGGGGCAGCAGCTTGGCCATGCGCTCGTTCCACAGGGACGCATCCACGCGGTCGCCCATGGCCACGAACAGCCCGCCCCCGGCTTCGACGAAGCGTTCGAGCGCCGCGGCCAGGGGATGCGTAGGCCGCGCCACATTCAACAGGGCGACAACCGTGTAGGCGCCGAGTCCATCGGCAGCGACGTCATCGGCAAGCTTGGTGGTCACCAAGGCCCCTGGCACGCCGTTGCGCAGGGCTGCTTCGAAGAAGAAGGCTTCGTCTTCGTTGCGGATGGTGCGCGGGTCGCCATCGACGATAAGGACGCGCAGGGTGCGTGCCATCTCCACGTGCATCTGCCGGCGATCGTCGAGGGGAAAGGCGTCGCCGTCGATCTCGACCACGAGATCGTGCGAGGAGCTGCCGTCGCCGGGTAGGCTGTGGACAAAGCGCTTGCGTGCGTGCCCGCCAGCGGAAAGTTCGACCGCCCCCTGGGCCACGGCCACCCCGTCCACTTTCAGGGTCACGCCGAGGGCCGGCACGCCGTGCGCGGAAAAGTCGGCAATCTCGGCGGTTACGGCGATGCCGCCGGGTCCACCTTCGGCCGACGGCTCGACGTGCGCCTCGACGATGGCCCGATTTTCCAAGGCCGCACCCGCGGCGACATCGTCGATGATGACCTCGGGCGCCCCTTCGGTTGGCAGCCCGGCGCCGTCTTCCCAACCCGTGGCTTGCAAGTCGGTGAAGAGATACACACGCTTGTGCGTGCGCGGCGACGGCGCGAGGATGAGTGCGGCCTGGCGCATGGCCGAGGTGAAATCCGCGGGCCGTGACGAGCACCGCGTGGCCTCGATGGCCTCAATGACTCGCGCGCGGTCGGGTTCCAGTTCGCCAATGCGCGGCGGCGAACCAGCGGACGTCACCAGGAACGCCAGCTCCGAATCCGATGGAAACTGGCGCGCCAGCGCCTGGGCGCGGGCGCGGGCCCGCCCGAAGAGCGTGCCGCCACCACGGAAACGCTGCATGCTGGCCGAATCGTCGACCACGATCACGGCGGCTTGTGCGTCCAGGGTGACCACGGGCAGGTCGGTGGCGCGTTCGGAAAAGGGCCGCGCGAAGATGAAGGGCAAGCTCGCCGCCGCGGCGGTGCGCGCAAGCATGAGCAGAATCTCGCGCAGTCTGCGTCGCGCCTGCACCCGCCGTTCGGAACGCAGGAGCAACTGCATGGCCGCGAAGCGAACTGGTAGCGCGCGCCGCTTGCCCACGCGGTGGATGAGGTAGGGCAAGGCCGCGGCAACGACCCCGAGGAGCAGCGCCGGAGCAAGGAAGTTCACGACGGTCTCCCCGCACGATCGGCGAGAAACGCGTGCAGAAGCTCCGCGGGCGGGGTGTCCGTGCGTGCGAAGCGGTACTCGACGCGGGCTTCGAGGCAGGTGGTGCGCCAGCGCTCGCGAAGATTGGCCGATTCCTCGCGGAAGGCCTGGGCCAGGTCGCTGGCTTCGGCGAGCAGCGTGCGCGAGTCACCTGGCTCCATGCCCTCGAAGAACATCAGATCGTCGAACGGCAGCTCGATTTCGTCGGGATCGAGAATGTGAAACAACACCACGTCGTGCCCGCGCGCGCGCAACTGCCGTAGCCGGTCCGCCAGCATGCCCGTGGCGGTGGCGCCAGTCGGTGCGTCTTCGCTATCGAGCAGGTCGGAGAAGACAATCACCAGGCTGCGCTTGTCGCAGATCTCGCCTACGGTATCGATGGCCTTTCCAGGGTTGGCCACCCCGGCCGGCCGCAATGCCTCCAGGGCGGCAAGGACCTCACGGATTTGGCCCGGCCGCGTGGACGGAGGCAGCACGGCGCGCGTGCTGTCGTCGAAAGCCAAGAGCCCGGCGGCGTCGCGCTGCTGGCCGACCAGGTAGGCCAACGCCGCGCACAGGTAGGTTGCGTACTCCAGCTTCGACACCGACGTGCGGCGGTAGCCCATGGAGGCCGAGGTGTCGAGCACGAGGAGCATGCGCATCTCGGTCTCGTTTTCGAAACGCTTGATGGTGTAGCGGTCGGTGCGCGCGACGGCTTTCCAGTCGATGCGGCGAACGTCGTCGCCGGGCGCGTACTCTTTGTGCTCGGTGAATTCCAGCGACGTGCCTGGGTGCAGATTGCGGTGGACGCCGCCGAGCGCGCCCTCGACGACGGTGCGCGCACGCAGCGCCAGCGTCGCCAGCCGGGCCAGATCCACCGGGGCGAGCAAGCCCAGGTGTTGATCCTGCGTCGAGGGAGGCGCCGAGTCTGCCACGGGGCCACTAGGACGCGACTTGGTCGACGATGGTCGCGATGAGGTCGCGGGCGCGTATGCCGTCGGCTTCGGCGTGGAAATTGCGGACCACGCGATGGACCAGCACGGGCCCGGCCAGCTTGCGGATATCGTCGATGGAAACCGCATAGCGCCCGTCGAGAATGGCGCGCGCCTTGGCCGCCAGTACCAGGTGCTGGGACGCGCGCGGACCCGCGCCCCAGGACACGTACTTGCGCACGGACTCGGTGGCCTCGGGGCCCGGCCGCGTGGCCCGGCAGATGGCCACGGCGTGCGCGAGCACGTGCTCGGCGACGGGCACGCGCAAGACCAAATCTTGCAGCTCGATGATGCGCGCCGGGCTCAGGATCTTGCGCAGCGGCTGGCCGCGCGTGGCCGAGGTCAGGGCCGCGATGCGGATTTCTTCGGCGGCGGTCGGGTAGCCGAGGTCGATCTGGAACATGAAGCGATCGAGCTGGGCTTCGGGCAGGGGATAGGTGCCTTCCTGCTCGATGGGATTTTGCGTGGCAAAGACCAGAAAGGGCAGCGGCAAATCGTAGGTATTTCCGCCGGCCGAGACGCGATATTCCTGCATGGACTGCAGCAGCGCCGCCTGGGTCTTGGGCGGCGTGCGGTTGATCTCGTCGGCGAGCACGACGTTGGCGAAGACCGGGCCGCGCACGAAGCGGAACACCCGACGGCCGCTGGTGCGATCTTCTTCAAGCACGTCCGAGCCGGTGATATCCGACGGCATCATGTCGGGCGTGAACTGGATGCGACCGAAGGAAAGGTCGAGGGCTTCGGCCAGGGTGGAAATGAGCAGGGTCTTGGCCAGGCCCGGCACGCCCACGAACAGGCCATGGCCGCGGGCAAAAAGCGCGATGAGCAGGTGCTCGATGGCCTCGTGCTGCCCGACGATGCGCCGGCCAATCTCGGCGGTCAGCGCCGCGTGCGCCTCGGCCAGCTCGC
>Ga0265316_10002009_pt1 | contig 21419 bp, 19 predicted proteins | sample 4522metaG_FD_202092 | JGI IMG/M metagenome (GOLD analysis project Ga0265316, IMG submission 202092) | Rhizosphere microbial communities from Carex aquatilis grown in University of Washington, Seatle, WA, United States - 4-5-22 metaG | ecosystem: Host-associated > Plants > Roots > Rhizosphere >... | reverse complement strand
GCGCAGCCTGGCGGCCAGGCCGGGATGGGCCATGCTGGTCCTGGCCGCTCTCCCAGTCGCCTTGCGGCTGGCGCTGCTGCCCCTCCATCCGATCCCCACGCCCAGCGGCGCCGACGATTTCAGTTACATCCTCCTGGGCGACACGCTGGCGCATTTCCGCCTGGCAAATCCGCCCCACGTGCTTCACCAGTTCTTCGAGGGAGTCTTCATTCTCCAGGAGCCCACGTACAGCTCCATGTACCCGCTCGGCCAAGGCATCGTGCTGGCGTTCGGCCAGTTGATGTTCGGTCTGCCGTGGGCCGGCGTGATTCTATCGGTGGCGGCCATGTGCGCGCTCTGCTACTGGATGCTGCGGGCCTGGGTCTCGCCGCTGTGGGCATTCGTCGGAGGCCTGCTCGCAGCACTCCAATTCGGCCCGCTGAGCCAGTGGATGAACTGCTACTGGGGCGGCGCGGTGGCCGCCTGTTCGGGCTGTCTCGTGTTCGGCGCCCTGCCGCGGCTGCGGGCGAGCTGGCGGACCAGGGACGCCGCTCTGCTCGGCGCCGGCATTGCCCTCCAAGCCATCACCCGCCCTTTCGAGTCCATCTTCATGGTCCTCGGAGTGGCTCTGTTCTTCCTGCCGGCGCTCCGCCAACCGGGCCAATGGCGCCGGCTCCTCCGCGCGGCAGCGGTCGCCGCGCTGGCGGCGTTGCCTGTGGTCCCTCTGATCCTGTTCCATAACAAAGCCGTCACCGGCAGTTGGACCACGCTCCCTTACCAGCTCAGCCGCTATCAGTACGGCATACCGCAGACCTTCACCTTCCAGCCGAATCCCGTTCCGCACCGGCCGCTGACAGTGGAGCAGGAACAGGACTATCGCGCGGAGGCCACCATTCACGGCGAAGGGCCCTTGACCCTGGATGGCTTCCTGGGACTCCTCGGCAACAGCGTCCGGTACTATCGCTTCTTTTTCTTCCCCGCGCTCTACCTGGCGCTTCCGGCCTTTCTCGCGAGCCTCCGCCAGTACCGCTTCCTGTGGGTGCTTCTGTGCCTGCTGGGTTACGCTCTCGGCACCAACGTCGATCCGTACTTCCACCCGCACTACGTTGCGGCCATCACCTGTCTATGCCTGCTGCTGAGCGTGAAGGGACTGGAACGGCTGAGCGCGTGGAGGATCCGTGGCGCTCCCACTGGCCGGCAGGCCGCCGCCCTGATCCTGCTCCTGTGCGCCGCGCATTTCGGGCTCTGGTACGGACTCCACGCCACTGCGAGCCAGCGGCTCCTGGCGGGCCTCGGCCGGTTCGAGACCTGGGACTACATCAATTGGGGCGACCCGGACGGGCGAATCCAGATCAACCGGCGCCTGGCCGAGGCTCCAGGCAGGCAACTCGTGTTCGTTCACTACTGGCCGCAGCACAGGTTCCGTACGTGGATCCACAACGCCGCCGACATCGACCGCTCGCGTGTGGTTTGGGCCCTCGATTTGGGACCCGTGGAAAACGAAAAGCTACTTCGCTACTACCCCGACCGGACCGCGTGGCTCGCCGAGCCGGACGCCTGGCCGCCGCGCCTGACCGCATATCAGCCGCCGGAAACGACCACGAGCCCCTTCGAGTCCGTGCGGTGAGGTGGGATAAGCTTCAGCTTGTCCCATAGCTGATCGCTGATGGCCGAAAGCTGACGGCTGGCTCAGTTCGCCGCCGTTTTCGCCCCCGGCTTCCACCGCTCCAGGAAATCCGTCACATCGCTCATGCCGATCTTCGCGGCGGACTCGAATTCCCCGTTCTTCAGGCTGGTAACCACTTGGCCGTCGCCATCGAGCACCGCCAGGCCGGGAATCCCCTTCTTGAGCGGCACCTGGAACCGCTCCGCCAGATCGCCGTTGGCGTCGTGATCGCCGATGTTGATGTGCAGGACGTGGTAGTTGGCCGCCACCAGCGGAGCAACCTTAGGGGAGCGAAGCGTCGTGTCCAGAACGTGACAGTCGTAGCACCAGTTCGCGCCAAAAATCACCAGGACGCGCTTGTGATCCGCCTTCGCGGCCGCCAGCGCCGCCTTCAACTCCGCCGCCGCCTCTCCCGGAGCCGGATACAGGCTCGTATTGGGCTTCGAGGGCTGGGGAAGCTGGATCTTGGGAAGCGGCCGCACTTCGCTGCGTCCCGTCACGATGATGCGCCATTCCCCGCCGCGCAGCACCCAGACCTGGTTCGCGCTGACGAGACCCTTCTCCAGCGGGCTTCCCGGACGAAAGGTCAGCTCGACGCGCAGGACCAGCCGCATCGTGTCCGGCGTGGCTTGCTCCTGGAGGACTTTCGGATTGATTCCGACCAGGCCTTGCGCCTTGAGCCCGGACCAGAAAGCGGACTCCTCGGCAGCCGGATCGTCGCTCCTGCCATCCGGCGTTTGCGCGAATGCGCCCGAGCCAGAAATATAGAGGGCGCGGAGTGCGGCCTGGTCACCCGCCAGCACCGCCGCCTTCCATCTTTCGAGCGGCTCAAATCCACCGCGATCGGCGCACAGCGCCAGACCCGCAAACACCACCAGAATGACCGCCAGGGCTCGCATGTCCCCATCCTACCGTGATGTGCGCCGCAGGCGCGCCCTACGCTGCCGGCCTGCTATTCGCCAGGGTCGCCAGTTCCACGTCGATCTTGGGGAGATGTCCGCCCTCGAAAGCCCGGCTCACCCGCTCGTCGTTGTTGATCAGTTCCAGCCGCTTGCGCAGCGCCTCGCGGCGGATGCGGGCCTCGAACTCGGCGAGCTGGCGTTCGATGCCGGTCTTCTTGCTCTTGGCGTCGGCCAGGTCCTCGCGATAGCGGCTCAGGAAGTAGGCGATCGTCTCGACTCGGATCTTGATCGAGCCCGACGGCTTGTTCTCGTCGATGTCCTTGAAGCAGAAGTACGGCGTTCCGGAGTGCTCGACGATTTCCTCGACCACCGTATAGATCGGCGCGTCGTGTCCGCACTTGAAGTTCGAGAGCTCGAGCGCCACCAGGTTCGGATGGCGCGCGACATACTTGGCCGCCCACACCTTGCGCGACGTGTTCTCGCTGTAGGAGTTCTTCCACACGTCGGTGACTGCCAGCGCGTGCGGAATGTCACCGGCGCGCACCTCCTCGCCGAAGAGCCGCTCCAGAATGTCTTCGTCGATGGGCAGCGAGTCCTGCGTGAACACCGGGTAGCCGATCTTCTGGAATTCTTCGAGGATCTCGTGGTTGATGCCCGGGTCGTTGTGATATGGCCGCCCCAGCATGACGACGCCGATGCGGTCCTCGCGCTCGAGTTGGTCGAGCACTTCGCGCGCCTGCTTTCGCAGGTTGCGGCTGAAGTCCTCCAGCGTCTTGTAGCCCTGCTCGACCGCGCGCGCGTTCTCCTCGGGCGATAGCCCGAAGATGTCCTTGAACTCCTCGTACATCTGCCGCTCGAGCAGCGCCGGGTTCGCCAGGTTCACGAACGTATCCAGGTAAACCACGCCCTTCTCTTTGAAGACATCGCCCTCTTTCGTGAACGCCGCCTTCACCGCCTCGGGAGTCGAGGCCACGGTCGGGCAGGAACGGTGCGACGCCGCGCATTTCAGGTCGCTCGTCAGATCGTCGATCACCGGGAAGAAGATGTAGTCCAGCGGCTTCTTGGCGTGGTGCGTGTTCAGCAGGTTGTGTATGTGCGGAATCCCCAGCTTCGAGGGGAAGCAGGGATCGATCGCGCCGCGCTTGGCGCCTTCCTTATACAGCTCCTCAGTGGTGAAATCCGAGAACACCATGTTCTGCGGCGGTACTCCCAGCGAGGCGAAATAGCCCGTGAACAGCGGCGCCGAGGAGTACATGTTGAGCACGCGCGGCATGCCGATGCGGATCTTCGCGCGCTTCTTCATCAGCTCGGCGCGCTTCTTCTGCGCCGGCGTCAGCAGAAACCGCGGAGGCGGGTCGGAGACGTTCGGCGGGTTGGGAACGCGGAAGACGGCGCGCGCGGCGATATCGGCGAAGTTGGGGTTCGCCTCCTTGATGCGGTCGATCTCGCCCTTGATGGCGCGCATGTGATCGACGTCCTCCACCGTGCCCTTCTCGCAGGTGGCGATGATCAGGCGCTGCGAGCCCGATTCGAGCGGCACCTTGGAGTTCGCCGGCTGTATGGCCGTAAGCATCGGCGTCTTTACGTCGATGAACGTGCGCAGGCAATTGTTCTTGCAGAAGTAGCAGCGCGTCTCTTCGCTGCGCGTGGTCTTATAGCTGATCTCGCGCACCGCCTGCATACCGATGAAGCTGGTCTTGCGCCCGCGGTCGAAGAGCCGGCCGGCCTCCAGAGCCGCGCCGATCGCGCCCGCTTCGCCGCAGTATTTGTGAACGATCACGTCGGGCCGCGTGTCCTTGCCCTTGAACCGCGACTCGATGAAATCCACCTGCGTCTTCACCGCCGCCAGGTTGTACTGCGTCCCGCCCTGGAGCAGGAACCGCGTCCCGATGGCCGACAGGTTCGGAATCTGCGAAACGTAGAGCCAGATATTCTTCGGCAGCACGTTGCACAGGCCGGCCATGATCTCTTCCGCCTTCCAACCCTGGCGTTGGAAATCGACGATGTCCGACTGCATGAACACCGCGCAGCCGTAGCCGAACGACGGAAAGCTCTGCGCACCGAATGCCACATCGGCGAACTGCTCCACCTGATAGCCGAACCCCTGCGCCGTCGATTGCAGGAAGTAGCCGTTGCCTGCCGAGCACTGCGTGTTCAGCTTGAAATCCTTCACGCGGCCATTCTTGAGGATGATGATCTTGATGTCCTGCCCGCCCACGTCGCAGATCACATCGACGTCTTTGTAAAAGTGGAGGCCGGCCTCGGTGTGCGAGACCGTCTCGACGATGGCGGCATCCGCGCCCACCACGTCTTTCAGAATGTCCTTGGCGTAGCCGGTGGTGCCCACGCCGAGGACCTTGAGGGTGGCGCCCTGCTCGGCCACCTGGCTCTCGAGCTTGCCCAGAATCTCGATGGTGTCCTCGATGGGATTGCCCTTCGAGAGCGCGTAAGACTTCAGCAGGACACTCCGGCTCTTGTCCTTCGAAACCAGCACGGCCTTGGTCGAAGTGGACCCGCCGTCGAGACCGATGAAGCCCTCCACTACCTGGCCGGGCTCGAACTGTGCGTTCGCGTGCTTGTGATAGCGGTACCGCGTCCGGAAATCCTCCAACTCGTGGGTGCTGGCAGCCAGTCCGCCGCCCGCTCCTTTCGCGGCCTTCTCCTCGCCGCGCCCGTGCTCGATATACCACTCCAGCCGCTCCCAGCCCTTGTAACAGCCGACGCAGTCGTCCTCGCTCTTGCCGAACTCGATCGCGCCGATGGCCGCAAAATACTGCGCATTGTCGGGCGTGCGGATCAGGTCCTCGGGCGGAACGCCTTCAGGCAGCGGGAAGTTGCGCTCCTTCCAGATCTTGGGAATATTGCGCTTCCAGCACTCCTTCATCCCCAGGATGTAGCAGTTCGGCCCGCCCAGCAGCAGCACCACCGGCCGCAGCGTATTGCCGCGCGTAAGCACCGAGAGGTTCTGCATCACGATGGCTTCGAACAGCGACGCCATCAACTCGTCCGGCGGCACGCCGGCCTTTTGCAGCCCGTTGATATCGGTCTCCGCGAACACGCCGCATTTGCCCGCCACCGGATGCAGGCGCATGCCGTTGTAGCCCATCTGGCACAGTTGCTCGGCCGGGATGCGGAGCTTCGCGTTGATCTTATCGATCACCGCGCCGGTCCCGCCCGCGCACTTGTCGTTCATCGAGGGGAGCTTCTTCTTGCGCCCCGTCTCCGGGTCTTCCTTGAAGATGATGATCTTGGCGTCCTGCCCGCCCAATTCGATCACCGAGCCGCACTCGGGATTGAGCTTCTCCACCGCGAGCGAGACTGCGTTGACCTCCTGCACGAACTTCGCGCCCAGATACCCGCCCAGGCCGTTGCCGCCGGAGCCGGTGATGAAGATGCGGCACTCTTTGGCCTGGAAGCCGTCGATCTCGGCCTCGAATCGCTTCAGGAACTCCAACACCTTCTCGGGCTGTTTGGTGTCGTGCCGTTGGTAGTCGCTCCATACGATCTTGTCGGTCACAACATCCGTCACGACGGCCTTGACCGTGGTCGAACCGACGTCCAGCCCAATCATGTAGTTTCGCGGCAGCATTTTGTAGGAGCTCCTCGTGTCAGGCAGCGGCAGCGACCGCGCGCCCTTCGGTCTTCATCCGAGCGGCGATGTGCAGCACGAAGTTCGCCGCGGTGCCGATGACGCCCTTGGTCTGCGGCACGCGGTACATGGGCCGCTTCAACTCGGGGTGCGCCTCCACGTAGGCGCGGCAGTCCGCCAGCGTGAGCGAGGCCTTGTCGAGCGCCTCCTGAAACTCGCGTTTGGCCTTGGCCTTGGCCTCGCCGAGCGCCATCTGCACGCGGCTGTGGGCGTTGATCTCGCCCTCTCCCGAGGTCTCCACCGGCAGGAAGATCATGTCGCGGAAGTGCGACACCACGGCAGCCTGGGCGCCGTCGGACTGCGTCGAGGGCATGCAGCCGAATGGCTTGAGCGACAGCACCATGTGGCACAGATCCTTGTTCGAGTAGTAAATGTTCTTGGCTACTTCGAGGTGGCCTTCGCCGCCGCCGCTGCGCGAGTTGTAATATGGGTGGCCGAGCCGCTGCAGCTCGTATTGGTCCACTAAGTGGTGCGCCAGGCCTCCCAATGCCTCCACCAGCCGGTGATACTCGCGCTTGAAGATCCTCTCCGCCAGTTTGAGCTTCGCCAGCTTCGACCGATAGCCGAGCTCGATCTTCGTCCGGCTCCCCAGCTTCCACCAAGCCGGGAGCACGGCGCCCTTGTCGAGGCCCTTAGTGTCCGCGTACTTCTGCACCACCTGGTGGATCATATACGTGATCCAGGTGCCGACCGGCTCCACCAGAACCTGCGCGCCCTCGCGCTCGAGGAAACGGAACATGTTGAAGTTGCCGTCGCCTTCCGTGGTCTGCGCCCAGAACTCGCCAGTGATCTTGACGATCGGCTTCACGCGGAGCCGGTCGACTTCGATTTCGTTGTAACGGTTCCGAACGCGCTCCAGGGCGCCCGTGTACTCATCGCTCCGCAACTGGTTGACGAACTTCCCCAGATACTCGGCGGTACCGCCGTAGCCGCCCAGAGCCCGCGCCGTGCGTGAGTCAAGCCGCCACGGTTGGCGCGTGCGGAAGACCTCGCGCAACTGGTTGAGCGCTTCTTCGAGCGCTCCGCTCGTCTCGCCGGCGGTGACTTCATACGGCCGGATCGCGTACGTGACCTCGTTCAGCACGTCGCCGCAGTTCATCGCGTTGAGAATGCCCAAGAAGAAGTCCGGGTTCATGTCGAGCCCGGCTTCGGCATCAGACTGGCTCAGGCCGCCCGATTGCTGGAACAGCATCACGCGGAAGCCATCGAAACCCGAATTGCGCAGCGCCAGCCGGTACTCCGATTCATACATTCCGAACCGGCACGGCCCGCAGGCGCCGGCCGTGAAGAAGACGTACTTATCGAGGATGTCCTGGCGGCTTACTCCCTTCTCCTCCAGCCCTTGCAGAAACTGCACCAGGTTACCGACGGTGAAGTAAGTCGGATTGCATTGTCCGTTATTGCCGAACTCTTTACCGGTCTGGAATGCCGCGACGTTCGGCGTCGGCAGCGGCTCGGCTATGTACCCCAGCCCTTCCAGCGCCCCCTGAATGAGCCGCTCGTGCTTCCACGTAAGCCCCCCGAACAGGAGCGTAGTGTGCGGCCGCTGTCCTATGGTGAACGCCCGCTCGACGGGCTTCTTGAAATGATTCGTCCCGACCGACGCCAAGCCGCTTTCTCGTTCAAGACGCTTGCGTTCTTCCGCTACTTTCTGTTGAACCAGTTCCTCGACACCAATCAGTCCCATTGGGTATGCCCCTCCTCTGCCTACGAGCAGTTTGGGGCCGACTACCGCCCGCAATCAAAAGCAAGTCATTAAACGGAGCAAATTAGGCGTCCGCCTGTGCCGCATTCGGGCTAAGCTGATTCGCGTCTGAGCGCGTCTTGTCTGACAGGAATGGTTTCTGCGGCACAGTTCGGCAGCACCCCACGACGGGGCGCTGCCCGCCGATCCCACCGTCCGTGCCGCCCACGACTCGCTCTCGAGAAGGCCGTACGGGCTCGTCCCTGCATGATAAGTCGCAGAAGACGCTGGGCGCCGGCACGCTCGCAGTCGAGGCACGCGCCAGCCCCGTCCCAGCGGATAGCACCCGGTTGCCCTCCCAAGTCATAATATGAATGAGTAAGCTCGCGGCAGAAGGGAGCGGCGCAATGAAATCCCTGCTTGCGGTCAGCTTGGTTGCGGTTTTCTCGGCGGTCGCGCAGGCGCAGCACCGCAGCGGCGCGCCGCCTTCGATGGGCCAGAAATCTCCGGGCGTTGGCGGCACACGCCCGATCGTCAATCCGTTTTCGGGCTCGGTACCGTTCCCGCAGCGCCTCGGCGCTACGATCAGCGGCTTCCCTCCCTACACCGGCGGCGGCTCCGGTTCCGGCCGGCGTGGCGCCCACAGGAACGGGTATGCCGGGTACGTCGGCTTCGGCGGCTATCCCGTGCTCTACCCTGTTGTTGAACCGTTGGGGGAGGCGTACGACGATCAGCCGCCACCCGAGCAGCAGGCCAGCCTCGGGCCGCCACCCCAGCCCGGCGAGGAGCGGCCCACGATCCAAACCTACTCGGCGCCCAGCGCCCCGCGGCCGGAACCGTCGCAGGACCAGCCGCTGTTCTTCATTGGGCTCACGGACAATTCGGTCTACACCGCTGTGGCCTATTGGGTGGAAGGCGGGACTCTGAACTACGTCACGCCGCAGGGCCGCCACAACCAGGTTTCGCTGTCGCTCATCGATCGGGAAACCACGGCGCGGCTCAACCGGGGCGGCAGGTTCCAACTCCACTTGCCGGGGGAGTGACAGCCATCACCCGGCGCCGGACGCGCGCGCCAGGCCGCGCAGGAATTCTGCGTCGCCCTCCAGGAAGTCGTATTCGCTCAAACGCTCCGGCACCTCCCAGGCAATGCGCGCAAAATCACGGCTCGCGACCTCACCTTCAAACGAGTCGACCCGAAGGAAGATCAGCAGGATCGGTGGGCGGCCGGAGTATTGGTACTCGTAGCGCGCGATCTCGCCGCCGATCGAGGCGCGGATACCGAGCTCTTCGTCCAGCTCCCGGGCCAGCGCCTGCGGCGGATCTTCGCCGGGCTCCGCCTTGCCGCCCGGGAATTCCCATTTGAGCGCGTGCCACTTGCCGGGCGGCCGCTGGCATATCAGGATGCGTCCGCTGAGTTCGATCAGCCCGGCCACGACTACGATCGGATCGCTCATGCTTCCAGGATATCGCGCATAATGAGCCTTGAGCACCTATAAAGTCCTTATCGCAATTCCGCTCCCCGGCGTGGCGTTCGCGATCTTGTGGGAGCAATACGATGTGGCGGCTTTCGTAGGCTATCGGGAGGAACGTAAGGCAGGTACGGGCACGAGCGATGTTCAGTGAACGCCTGATCGAGCACTTCAAGAACCCGCGCAACGTGGGCGATCTCGCGCCTCCGGCGGTCTCGGTCAGCGTGTCCAACCCGGCTTGCGGCGACCTGATGCGCCTCTCGGCACGCTTCGCGAATGGCGCTGTGGCCGAGGTGCGGTACCAGGTCAAAGGCTGCGCGGCGTCCATTGCCGCGGGCTCCGCGCTCACCGAGTGGATGGCCGGCAAGACCACGCGGGAACTCGCCGCGGCCGGTCCCGCCGTTATCGAGGACGCCTTGGGCGGGCTAAGTCCCGAGTCGCGCCACGCTGGGGTCCTCTCGATAGACGCGTTGCGCGCCCTGCTGCGCTCGCTATCCTGAAAGCAACCATGCGCAGCCTTTTTGCGATTCTCCTGGCGGCCGCCGCAGCGTTTGCTGCCGGCCCGGACCTCGACGCGCTGCTCGCCCGCTGGAAAAGAGTTCCGATGCCTTTCGAGGCCGGCGCCCTCAACCCGCCGGAGCGGCGACTGGTGGCGAAACTCGTCGAGGCGTCACGCTACGTGGAAGACATCTTCTGGCGGCAGAGCGATACGGAGGGACTCCGGCTGCTCTCCAGCGGCGGGCTCGATCCCCGGCTGCACCGCCTCTTGATGATCAATGGGAGCCGGTTCGACCTCATCGACGGGAATCGGCCGTTCGTGGGCAGCGAGGCGTTTTCTCCGGGCGCCGGACTCTACCCGCGCGGGCTCACCGAGGCCGATATCGCGCGCTACGTGGCGGCGCATCCCAGAATGCGCGACGGGATCTACAGCCCCACCACCATCATCGGGCGGCGGGGCGCGGATCTGCCCTGGTTCCCCTATCGCGCCACCTACAGGCAGTTCCTCGAACCCGCGGCCTTGGCGCTGCGCGATGCCGCCCAGCTCAGCGCGGACCCGCAGTTCGCCCACTTCCTCCGGCTGCGCGCCGCCGCACTGCTCTCGGACGACTACTACGCGAGCGACGTGGCGTGGCTCGACTTAGTGGACCCGAAGTTCGACATCATCTTCGCGCCTTATGAGACTTACCTCGACGGCGTGCTGGGCGTCAAGGGCTCCTACGGCGCCGCCGTGCTGATTCGAGACGATACGGAGAGCCGGCGCATTGCGGCGTTTGCCAAGTACGTTCCCGGCCTGCAGGATGCGCTGCCGCTTGCGCCGTTGGACCGGCCCTCCAAGGCCGGCCAAGCTTCGCCGATGGAAGTGGTCGATACGCCGTTCCGCGCCGGCGATCTGCGCCACGGTTACCAGGCGGTGGCCGACAACCTCCCCAACGACCCGCGCATCCGCGGCGCGAAGGGATCGAAGAAGATCTTCTTCAAAAACTTCCTCGACGCGCGCGTGGACAATATCGTCGTCCCGCTCGCCGGCCGGCTCATGCTCCCGCGGGATGCGGCGCTGGTCACTCGCGCCGGGTACCTTACGGATACGGTGTTGCACGAGATCGCCCACGGTCTGGGGCCCACGTACGCCCGCAGGGACGGCAGGCAGATGGACATCAACGAGGCCATCGGGCCGTTGTACAGCGGGCTGGAGGAGTCCAAGGCCGACGTGGTCGGTCTGTTCGGAATGCAGTGGCTAGCCGCACACGGCGGCCTTTCGGAGGCCGAGGTTCGAAGCGGCTATGCGGCCCACGTGGCGGACCTGTTCCGCATGCTGCGCTTCGGCACGGCAGAGGCCCACGCGGTGTCCGAGATCATGCAGTTCAACTTCTTCGTCCGCGAGCGCACGATCGTATGGGACGCGGGCGCCCGCCGCTATGGCATCGACTACGCGCGCATGCCCGAGGCCGTCGCGCGCCTGGCGAAAGAACTGCTCGAGATCGAAGCATCCGGCGATGCCGCGCGAGCCCAGCGCTGGTTCGAGGTGTATCGCACGCTGCCGCCTGAGTTGGACGGGGCCTTGAAGGCGGCCGCGGATCTGCCGGTGGATATCGATCCAGTGTTCTCGTTTGCGGACGAGCCGAGGTGAAGGCCGCGCAGACGATGCCCGATGGGTGACTGCCGATCGCTGTACAATACCCCTTCGGCCATGAAAATAACCTTTTGGGGCGCTGTCGGAACCGTTACCGGGTCCATGCACGAGGTCCGCATCGGCGGCACTACTTTCCTGTTGGATTGCGGGCTCTACCAGGGCCGCCGCAAAGAAGCCCGCGAGCGGAACGCCAACTTCCCGTTCCGGCCCGACGGCATCGATGCCGTGGTCCTTTCGCACGCGCATATCGATCACAGCGGGAATCTGCCGACGTTGGTCAAGGACGGCTTCCACGGCCCGATCTATGCCACCCCGGCCACCGTAGACCTGTGCGTGCCGATGTTGCGCGACTCCGCCCACATACAGGAGAAGGACTCGGAGTTCGTCACCAAGCACTTCCACCGGCGCCGGGCGCTCGACCTCGAGGCCAAGGATGGCGCGGTCCCGCCCCTCTATACCGCTGCCGACGCCGAAGCCACCCTGCCGCTGTTCCGCCCCGTCCCGCTGGCCACGGAGAAAGAGTTGGGGCCCGGGGCGGCGTACCAGGCCATCAATGCCGGCCACATGCTGGGTTCTTCGGTGGTGATCGTCACCGAGCGGGTGAACGGCAAGGAGCTGCGGTTGGGCTTTTCGGGCGATTTGGGCCGGCCGGGCCTGCCCATCGTCCGCGATCCCGCCCCCCTGCCGGCGGTCGATTGGCTGATCCTCGAGAGCACTTACGGCGGCCGGCTGCACAAGGATAACGAGGTCGTCATCAACAAACTGGCCAACGTCGTGGCCCGCACTTGCGCACGGGGCGGGAAGATCATCGTGCCCGCCTTCGCGGTCGGCCGCACGCAGCAACTCGTATTGATGCTTCACGAACTGTTCGATAGCGGCCGAATCCCCAATATCCCGATCTTCGTCGATAGCCCGCTCGCCGTCGAGACCACGGAGGTGTTTCGCAAGCACGCCGAGCTGTTCGACGAGGAAGCCGGGCAGTTCGTGGCCAAGGGCGAAGACCCCTTCGGATTCAAGCGGTTACGTTACATCCGGGACGTCGGCGAATCCAAGGCGTTGAACGATCTGCGGGGACCATTCATAGTGATCTCCGCCTCCGGGATGTGCGAAGCAGGCCGGATTCTGCACCATTTGCGCAACAACATCGAGAATCCTCGCAACACCATTCTGATCACCGGATTCCAGGCCGAGAACACGCTCGGCAGGAAGCTCGTGGACCGGCTGCCGGAAGTGTCCATCTTCGGCGAGCCGATGCGGGTACGGGCGGAAGTGGAGACCATCAACGAATTGAGCGGCCACGCCGATCAGCGTGAGATCCTCGAATGGATCAAGCCTGTGGTCAACAAGTTAGAGCGGATCTTCCTGGTGCACGGCGAGCCGGCGCAAACCGCGGCGCTGGCCCAGGCCATTCAGGATCGGTACGGCAAGACAGCGGTGATTCCGACTCGAGGCCAGAGCTTCGACCTCAATTGAGGGTATGTTTGGTACGAAATAGCGAGTACTACTACTGACGATCTATTTACGGACCTCCTCTAGGAGGTTACGCTTAGAAACGAAGGCGCCGCGGGTTGTGGGTTGCGGTTAAAAACCCTATGGAATGGCGCCTCGGTTCTCGTACATCTACTCGCAGCTCACAACCCGGATTCGCTCCGCTGGCGCAGTTCTCGTATCTCCAACTCCTTGACGTTCTCACCACGCTTGCATTTCTGACCACCGGCGGGCACGAAGCGAATCCGGTGGTGCGGTTCGCCATGGCGACCGCACGTTCCCCGCTGGCAGGGCTACTGGCCCTGAAGATCTGCGCAGTCGCGGCTGCCATCTACTGCACGATGACGGCGCGGGCGCGCACGCTGAGACGGATCAATCTCTTTTTTGCCGCCTTGGTGGTGTGGAACCTCATCGCATTGCTCGCAACCTGAGCGGACACGCGAAAATGCCAGACACTTACCATACTCATCTGGACATCGAAGTAGTTGAACGCTTCGTTTTCGGCGAGCTGGCCGAGCCCGATCTCGCACCCGCCGAAGAACACCTGCTCGTGTGCGAAACATGCCGCCAGGCGGTCTCGGAGATGGATGTCTTCGCTCCGCTGATTCGGCCTGCGGGAGGCAGCGGCTCGGCGGCTTACAGGCACGCCACCGCGGACGGCCTGGTTACGCTTGAGATCCAGAGTATGCCCGAATCCAAATGGTCGGCGCGGATCTACGGAAGCCACCTGGACGGTCGCACGCTGGTGGCGTCGCCACGGGAGGCGTGCGCCTACTTGCGCCGGTCCTTTGCGGAGATGTTCCCGGAGCATCTGTGCAATGAGGGATGCGGCCCGGTAGCGTGAGCTACTCTTCCGCTGAGAGGATGGCTTCGACCACGCCGGCTGCGGTGAAGGTGCGGGCCTCCACGGTTACTTCGATGCCGTGCTGGCGGGCGGTGGCGGTAGTGACGGGGCCGATGGTGGCGACGCGCACGCCCTCTAGCGCCATGGCGCCGGCAACCTGGACGAAGTTGGCGACTGTGGAGGAACTGGTGAACGTGACCCAGTCGGGCCGGGGGCTGGAGCCGAAAATGCGTTGCGCGCGGGCGGCCGCTGCGGCCGGGATGCCCGTGCGGTAGGCCTCCACCACATCCACGGTCGCGCCGCGGCGGCGCAACGCGGCCGGAACGACGTCGCGCGCCACGGCTGCGCGCGGCAGCAGCACGCGCTTGCCCTCGATACCGTGCCGCTCGAACGCCAGCACCAGGCTCTCGGCCACGTACTCGGCCGGCATCAGCGCAACGCGGAACCCAGCGCTCTCCGCCTCGGTACGCGTGGCCGGACCGATGGCACAGATCCCGGCGCGGACCGCGTCGATGTTCAGCCCGGCCAGCGCCAGACGTTCGAGGAAGAACCGTACGCCGTTGGCGCTGGTGAAGATCACCCACTCGTAGGAGCCGATACGGGCCAGTGCTTCATCGAGAGGTCCGTAGTCGGCCGCGGGCTGGATCTCGATGGTAGGGAACTCGATGACATCGGCGCCGAGTTTCTCGAGCCTGGCGGCCAACTCCCCGGCCTGGCCGCGGGCACGCGTGATTACGATGCGCTTACCGTCCAGCACTGTAGACCTCTCGCAGGATCTCGCGCGCGCCCGCGGCGAGCAGCTCGCGGCCGAGTTCCTCACCGATGCGCAGGCGTTCCGCGGCCGGGCCGCCGGCGTTCCTTCGAATCAGGCGTGTACCGTCGGGTGAGGCCACGATGGCGACCAGATCGAGCCGATCGCCGGCGATGCGGCCATAGGCGCCGATGGGAACCTGGCAGCCTCCGCCCAGAGTGGCGAGAACGGCGCGTTCCGCTTCGACACTCCAGCGCGCGGCAGCATCGTCGAGTTGGGCGCAGCAGCGCGCGGCGTCGCACTCCTCGCGGGTCTCGATGGCCAGCGCTCCCTGCCCCACGGCCGGGCACATTACGTCGATGGGGAGGCACTCCGCGATGCGCGCCTCCCAGCCCAGGCGCCGCAAGCCCGCCGCAGCCATCACCAGCGCGTCGTATTGTCCTTCGCCCAGCTTGCGCAGCCTGGTATCCACATTGCCGCGTATGGATTCGAGCGCCAGATCGGGCCGCACCGCGCGCAGTTGCGCCACCCGGCGCAGCGAACTGGTTCCGACCTTCGCCCCCGTGGCCAGTTCCGCCAGTTTCGCGCCCACCAGAGCATCGCGCGGGTCTTCTCTTGCGGGAATTGCGGAGATGGCGAGGCCGTCCGGCAATTCTGTGGGCAGATCCTTGAGGCTGTGCACCGCCAGATCGATCCGGCCGTCCAACAACGCCTCCTCGATCTCCTTGGTAAACAGGCCTTTCGTACCGACCTTGGCGAGGGGCACGTCGGTGATCCTGTCGCCGGTGGTCTTGATGATTTCGATGCGGCAGGTCTCGCCCAGGGCCTCGAGTTTCTGTTTGACCCAGTTCGCCTGCCAGAGGGCAAGCTGGGAGCCGCGCGAGCCGATGGTTAGAACGGCTGGCTGGACGCCCACGCCGCTCACTCGTCCTCCAGGCGGAAGACTTTGCGGATGGCGTCGATAATGGGAAGGCCGTCGGGCTGGCCAGCCTGCCGGCGCAACTCGGCGATGGGCCCGTGGGCGATTTTGGCGATCAGGCCGCGCGTGAGGGACTCGAGCGCCTCCTCCTGCTGTGGCGTCAGCGCACCGAACTTGCCGCGCAGGCGCGCCACCTCCGCCAGACGCATCTGCTCTAGCTGCTCCTGCAAGCCGACAATGGTCGGGACCACCTCGCGCGCCTTCAGGCGTGCCATCATCCGCTCGACTTCGGCGTCGATGATCTCCTCGGCCAGCTCGGCCCGCTTCTGCCGCTCACCTACGTTGGCCGCCACCACGCGCTGCAGGTCGTCGATGTCGTAGAGGAAGACGTTGTCGATCTCGTTGACCGCCGGGTCGATGTTGCGCGGGACGGCGATATCGATGAGGAACATGGGACGGTTACGCCGCGCATCGATGATACGGCGCAGGTCGGCCTTCTTCAGAATGTAGTGCGGCGCGCCGCTGGAGGTGATGACGATATCCATCTGCGGCAGCGTGAACAGAAAGCGGTCGTACTCGACGATGGTGCCGTGGAACAGGCCGGCCAGCTCGCGCGCGCGCTCGTAGGTGCGGTTGGTGACGAAGATGTCGGTAGCGCCGGAGCGGTGCAGGTGCTGCGCCGCGAGCTCGGACATCTTGCCCGCCCCGACGATCATGACCGTCTTGCCGGCCAGCGTGCCGAAGATCTCGCGCGCCAGCTCGACCGCGGCGTAGCTGACGGAAACCGCGTTTTCGCCGATTCCGGTTTCGGTGCGCACGCGCTTGGCGACGCTGAAGGCTCGCGTCAGGATGGCTTCCAGGTATCCGCTGAGGGCGCCGTGGGCTCGGGCGGCCGCGTAGGCGCTTTTGATCTGGCCCAGGATCTGCGGCTCGCCGATCACCATGGAATCCAGGCTCGCGGCAACGCGAAACAGGTGGTGGATGGCCTCCTCGCCGGCGTGCCGGTAGAGGTGGGGCGCGATTTCATCGAGGGGGACGTGGCGGCTTTCGCTCAGGAAACGGTCCACCGCGGGCTCGTCGCCGTTGGAAGCGGCCACGACGATCTCGACGCGGTTGCAGGTGGAGAGGATGAGCCCCTCGGCGACGCCTTGGCAACTCATCAGGTCGCGCAGGGCGGAGGCCAGGGCGTTCGCGTCGAAGGCCAGCCTCTCGCGCACCTCGACCGGCGCCGTCTTGTGGTTCACACCCGTGATCAGGAATCTCATGGGCTCAACAGGTTCTTCAGGCTGGTATGCGCCGCCCAGGTGATGGCCGAGCAACCAACCAGGCCGAGGACCATGAGGGCGGCCTTGCGTCCTCTCCATCCCGCCGTGACGCGGAAGAAGACGATCACCAGGTACAGTCCCCAGGTAAGAAGCGAGATGATGATGCGCGGATCGCGGATCCAGCGCGTTCCCGATTCGATCGAGGCCCACGTCGAGCCCGCGATCACGGCCAGCGTAATGAAGACGAAGCCTATCGAGAGCGCTCGCGACATCAGCGTATCCAGCGTTCCGAGCGGCGGCAGAGTTCCGCCCGCCTTCTTAGCCTTCAGTTGCCGCTCGCGCAGCAGGTAGAGGATGGAGGTGACCGCGGTCAGCAGCAAAGCGGCGTACCCGACCAGCACCAGAACCACGTGCGTAATCAGCCAGGCGCTGCGGAGGCGCGGATCGCTCCAGGAGGCGATGGGGGTTCCCAACTCACCCACCAGCGTCAGCACGAACACCAGCGGAAAGACGAACACGGCCAGGCTCTCGTAGCCGTAGCGCCAGTAGAGGAAGAGAAACAGCAGCGCGAAGAGCAGGCCGCACAGGGAGGCCGACTGGAAGAAATCGTTGGCCGGCAGGCGCCCGGTGGCCACAGTCTGCTCTACGATCGACACAATGTGGACGACCACGCCGGTGTAGAAGGCGGCCATGGCGACGCGGAAGACGCGGTCGCGCCTACGGTGAATCAGGGTGAGCAGCACATGCAGGAGCCCGAGCGAGTACAGCACGGCCGCAACGCGCAGCCACATAATGCTCGTCTCATGCATCAGAAAGCCCCCGAGTGCAGCCTAAACTCCCAGTATAACGCCGGGGTGTGGCGGGATCGGCGTAGGGACGCCGTTCAGAGGAGTTCGCGGAAGCGGTCTGCCGAAAGCTCGTCACGGCGTCGCCGGGCGATGCGGAACCCCGCCTTCTCGAGCGCCTTGACGGCCCGAAGGTGAGGGACTCCGGATATCTTCGGCACGGGCTAGGCCGGGATGTCGACTTCTCTCAGATTCCGCTCACCGGCGAGTTGCCTGGCAACTTCGAGGTATTCGCGAATCGCCTCACGGATGTTCGCCAGAGCCTCCTGCTCGGTGGCACCCTGGGACCAGCAGCCGGGCAGACCAGGGCAAGAGACGCTGTATCCCTCGTCCGTCTGCATCAGAGCAACCGCGTACTTCATAACTCTAACCGTAACACCCAGCCGGAAGGGTCGGGAGCGGAGAGGCCGAAGGCCGGTCCCACTCAGAAGTCGATGCGTTTGGTGGAATGGCGACGGAGGTACCAGCAGGGCGTGCGGCCGAGGTGGGGGAAGAGCGACTGCACGCAGGTCTGGTTCTCGGGCGGATCGAAGCTGAGCTGGATTCTGCCGTTCTTCTGCGGGATGGCGTACGAGCGGCGAACTTGCACGACGCCGAATTGCTCTCGATTGTTCGGAATCCGGTAGCGGACCGAGAAGTAGTCGCCCGCGTATAGGGCGAACAGCGCCGCCGCGACGGCGAGAACGATGCGTTTCATCTCAGTTGAGGAAGCCGATCTCGCGAAGGCGCGTGGAGAGGCGCGCGGGATCGAAGTCGGAGATGCCGGCTTTCTCGCGGCCGTTCTCGACGGCGACGGCATAGGGAGTTGCGGTCATGTGAAAGGCCTTCTTCAGCAGCGCCAGATCGTTCGAGACAGGAGCGCGCAGGCCGGTGTCGTCCATGAAATACTTCGCGAATTGAGGCTGTTCCGTGGGAACGCCGACGATCTTCACGCCCCGCCAGGAGAGCTTCGCCATCTCGCGGGCGGCATCGTTGCAGTGCGTGCACTCGGGATCGAAGAAGAAAATCAGAAAGCGGCCCTCGCCCAGCGCGAGCGGGGGCTGGCCGGCGACGGCGATGGATGGCGGAGCCTGCGCCGACGCTTGCAGCCGGGCGTTCACACCGTAGGAAACCGCGGCGAACACCGCAACCGCCATCAGCACGCGCAGGGCAGTGCGCAGATCCGACGAGCGCCGCGCCCACCAGCCCGCAATCACGGCCAGCGCCAGCATCGCTCCGTCGCCCGCGAAGAACATGGGACCGACGGCGCGCTTCAGCCACGGAAAGCAGTTGCAGTCCGCGCCGCGTAGCTGGTTGTAGTAATACCCGATGTACAGCATGAACGCGATGAGCAGCAGTCCGCCCATCCAGGCGCCCCAGCGGCGAAACCGCGGCACCACCAGCAGCGCGGCGGTAAAGGTCTCCGCGATACCGAACATACACGCCGCCAGCATGCTGAGGTTGGCGGGGACCAGCGCCTGCGTCATTCTCTGGGCGGCAGAGAATGGATCGGTGATCTTCCACACCCCCGAGACCACGAACAGGAGAGCGAGCAGGAATGCGGCCACCGCGCTCGCAGCGGTCTTCCATCCGGGGAGCTCCCAGGCCGCGGCGACGGGGCTCCCCGGATGTGTGATACTTTCGTCCATGTTCATCATTCTAGCCCTCTTTGTGGCTGGGAACGGCTGGGCGCACGGGGCGGACATGGTGATTACGGGGGCGCGCATCTACACCCTGGACGAGCGCAGGCCCGCGGCTACGGCGCTGGCGGCGAACAACGGGCGCATCGTTTACGTGGGCGATGACGCTGGCGCGCCCATCGGAGCGGGCACGCGGCATGTCGACGCGCACGGGGCCACCATCGTCCCCGGCCTGATCGATTCGCACGTCCACATGCAGGCGCTTGGCGACGAGATCGAGACCTTCGACCTGCGGAATGCGAAGAGCGTGGCTGAAGTCGCGGCGGTCGTCAAGAGCGAAGCGGCGCGACGGAAACCGGGCGAGTGGATTCGCGGGCGCGGCTGGGACCAGACCAACTGGGGCGGCCGTTTTCCCTCGGCGGACGACCTGGCAGCGGCCGCGCCGTCGAACCCGGTGTATCTGAGCCGCGTGGATGGACATGCGGTGTGGGTGAATCGCCAGGCGCTGGCGCTGGCCGGCATTACCGCGCAGACTCCCGATCCTCCGGGCGGCCGCATCGTGCGCACGGCGCTGGGCGAGCCGTCGGGAGTCCTCATCGACCGGGCGATGTCACTGGTTGGGGCGCGCATTCCGCCGCCGACCCCCGCCGAGATCCGCCGCCGCGTTGCGCGCGCCGCTCGCGAGTGTGCGCGCTGGGGACTGACGACGGTGCACGACGCCGGCATCACGCCCGATGAGCTCGGCGCCTATCGCGACCTGATCGCGCACGGCGAGCTGCCCGTCCGCGTCTATGCCATGATCGGCGGCGTGGGCGACCTGTGGCGGCAATACCTCCAGCGCGGGCCCGAGATCGGCGACCGCCTGACCGTACGAGCGATCAAGCTGATCGCCGATGGCGCGCTGGGATCGCGCGGGGCGGCGCTGATCGAACCGTACGCTGACGATCCCGGAAACACCGGCTTGATGATGCTGACCCGGGACGAGATCGAGAAGGTGGCTCGGGAAGCGAAGGCCCGCGGTTTTCAGGTGGCCACGCACGCCATCGGCGATCGCGCCAACCGCACTGTGCTGGAGGCTTACGGCGCGGCGCTGGGAGGCGCGAACGGCCTGCGCTTCCGCATCGAGCACGCGCAGGTGGTGGCGCCGGCGGACTTCGAACTGTTTCGGAAGTTCTCTATCGTGGCGTCTGTACAGGCGACGCACGCCACCAGCGACATGCGCTGGGCCGAGGCGCGGCTGGGGCCGGACCGGGTGAAGGGCGCATATGCCTGGCGGCGGTTCCTGGAGCTGGGGGTCGCGGTGGCGAACGGGTCGGATTTTCCGGTGGAGAGCCCCAACCCCCTGCTCGGCTTCTATGCCGCCGTCACGCGGCAGGACCGCAACGGGGAGCCCGCGGCGGGTTGGTTTCCGGAGCAGCGGATGACCCGCGAGGAAGCGCTCCGAAGCTGGACGCTCGGCGGCGCCTACGCGGCGTTCGAGGAGGGCAGCAAGGGTTCGCTCGCGGTGGGCAAGCTGGCCGATTTCGTCATGCTCTCCGCGGACATCATGAGCGTTCCGCTACGCCAGATCCTAAGCACGCACGTGACAATGACGGTGGTTGGCGGCGAGGTAGTGTACTCGGAAACGCAATGATACTGGCACTAGTTCTGGCGCTCGCCGCGGCGCCGCCGGCTCTGCCGCTGTTCGACGAAACTGTGGCGGTTCCGGCCGCGGACTGGAAGGCCTTCGGGATTCCGCTGCGCCAACGCCCGGCGCGGATCGAGTGCGGCTTCACGGTCCAGAGCGGCGGCTCGGGTGTGCGCGTGATCCTGATCGAGCGGGCCGAGTTCGAGCGCATGGAGGCGGGCCAGGGATACCGCGAGCTGGCCGCGACCGCGTACCAGCGATCGGGCGGCTTCACCTACTGGGCGCCAGCGGGCGATTACGTGATGGCAGTGGACAATCGGATGGAAGGCCGCGGCCCTGCCGAGGTGCGCCTGCAGGTGACGCTGGTTTTCGAAGGCGACGGCACGCAGCCGCGGACGCTGTCGCCGGAGCGCCGGGCCGTGGTGTTCGGACTGAGCGTTTTGTTCTTCGGAGTGGTGGCGCTGCTTGTGGGGAGCAGGCTGTGGCGCGCGTTCTTCGGGCCGGTACACGGGCCCGAGCCACCGTTCCCTGGATGACGGGGATGTTATCATGGGCACGAAGTTGACCTGCCCGCGGACGTG